>TARA_B110000977_G_scaffold197318_3_pt1 | contig 19102 bp, 14 predicted proteins | sample TARA_B110000977 | Tara Oceans TARA_B110000977 (sample SAMEA4397798) | marine metagenome | biome: Polar Biome; feature: [SRF] surface water layer (ENVO:00010504); material: water (ENVO:00002006), including particulate matter (ENVO:01000060) such as... | depth 5 m | reverse complement strand
TTGCGTTACCCCCGCCCCCCGCCGGTTTCTTTTTCGCCGCGAGATTACCCGTGTCGTACTCCCCAAACCCGTCGTCCCAGTCGTCATCCTCGTCGTAATAATCATCCGCCTCGTCGTACCACCCGCCCTTGCGACTCATGGGGAGGGTGCGGGTTAGGGTTGGACCCGGAACCCGAAACGCGCGGCTAGGTATGAGCGGCGGTCATCACAGTCTGGCGGATTTTTGACGCCAATAAATATTGCTGAGAATTTTCATCATCTGTTTTTACAATCGCATGAGTCTATGATACTTGAAAGTAACTACTTAACCGCACGTATCCACGGTCTTACTGCAACATAATCCCGACCGGTTCCATGCGGAAGTCAGCATTTAAATCCCCGGAACCTTCCGGGTACTGGATAACCACCCCTCGGCCGGCGTTGTCCAGGGATACGCGGCCCGCTTCAAGCATCGCGGTGACCCGTGCAGTGGCGTCAATCGTAGCTAGGACGTCCCTGTTTGAGATGTCTTCCACAGTCGCAGTACCGGCGTTGACCTCAGCACAAGCGTTGACGAACTCCTCGATGCTCCGGTACCCGTAGCCCTGCTGTCCGGCGAACCGTCCATCTGGGGAGGGGGTGTATTTCATGTACAAAGGGTTGAGTTGCGCGAATCCGTTCGCATCCGTGGACATGGTATACCCTCTATGGCCTTGATCCGCCCGAATCTCACCATGATGCCCCATGTAGTGGAAGTACTGCTGCGTGTGGCAGTCCGCCCTTGGGGCGATCCAAGAGGCGGTGTAGTTCGCAATTCCGGTGGTGCCGTTTTTGTTTCGCCACTCCACAACTAACGTGATGGTGTCTTCGATGGTTCTGTTATCGGAAGGTTTCAATCGATCTTCAGCCGCGCCGTTTGCGGCGAACGCAACGACCCTCTCAGGCCGTGATTCCCCCCTAACACTCCAAGCATGTACGTCCATGTGGTGCGAATTTAAATAATACGAAATATCGCTGCTCTTACCTGCCCACCCTTTGAACGTGTCGAGTTGCGCCTTTGGTTGCGTCATGGTTGATGAAAAAAACGAAAACGGACCCAACGAGCTTTTAATTCGATCGCGCGCATCCGTGTATATCGGATCGAAGCGCTTGTGGTACTCCACCGCGACTAGCACGTTGTGCTTCTTCGCCGCAGCGGCTAGGGTTAAATGGTCAGTAAGTTTCTTCACCACAGGCTTGGCGCACAAAACGTGCAACCCATGTTCCACGCACGCCATGCAAATCGCGTGATGCGTATCGTCGGGGGTGAATATTGTCACCACTGATCCCTTTTTCATCGTCGCGATCGCGGCTTTGAACGCGTTCGGGTCGAACGTTGTGTCGTCGGAGGGGAAGGTTTTCATGGTGAGGTCCATGTCCTTGTACGCGCTGCCTATCTTTTGGGCCATGGTGTCCCTCACAACAGGCATCCGCACCCCAACCGCATCGCAAAGAACCATCTCGCCAATCAAACCTCTGCGTCTCATGTCTGTCAACGTAATAGCCACCACACCCGCGGGTTTGTCCGGCGCCGCGCCCGCCTCGGTGAACACGCACCCGGTGGTGTACTCCCCAGCGCCGATCATCAGCGCGTCGATGGGCATGGTGGATGTGGGGGGGGTACTGCGCGTACGCGTCCGCGAGTGAGGTAACGCACACCTGCAGGCAAAATATCGGCCTCGCGACAGACAACTCACCTGCTCAAACAAGTCAGCCGAACTCGGCTCGCGCGGTTTTTCCGGCAGCCCGCGTCGAGCCCGTTGAAACTCGGCTCTCGAAGCGACACGTCGCGCGTTTTAATGGTGAAAGAATGGCGCGAGGGAATGGGTGCAGCGAGACTCGGCCCAAAAATTGCCACAAAATGGCCAAAAACCTGCACGACTCAAGAATAACCCAAGGAAAACTCGCGATGACGGCTTTTTCACTCTGGCGTCATCCGAAATAACGACACGCAACCCTTTTTCCTGGCTCAGCACAGACGGCGTTTGGCCATGAAAAGACGGCCGCGCACATTACCGCACAACGAGACGCACTCCCACTGCGACTCTCAAAACCCAAAAAACGCCACATACACGTTTCCGTCTATCCCACCAGACAGAGGCGTATCGCCTGTGTTACATACACGCCTTCGAGTTCCCTACCATACGTCCGTTCCCGGTGTCTTCGACTTCGGTACTTTTTCACATCGCCAACCCGTATTGATGCGTGCGACTCACTCCGGCTTTCACGGACTCAACGCCCTTTCTTTGACCATCAAGGTCCAGTGCAAGGCACTCCACTCCGACACCGGACGGGGCAGCTCCTCCATCGCCGAAGGCGCCCTCCCATACGACGTCGTGCACCTCGCAGGAGGAGGAGAGGGTCTTTCAAGGTAGAGAGTACCGGCTTCGAGAAAAAGACAGAGTTATCTGATTGGAGACTGGATTGCCACAAAAAGAAAGACGCAGTTACCTATCAACCCTATCAAACCCGCGATGTCGCTTACGATCAAGCGCGTCCCCACCGTGATTTCGATCCACCAGCTGGAGGAGGTGGACGACCCGAAGGCGAATACTGTTCAAAAAGTGTGCGCGCCTGGAAGCGCGTTGCCGACGTTATCGTACGCCCCGAAGCGAAGCGCAATTAAGGCGATGAAAAAGGTTCGCTCGTTCGGGTCCTTCGACGACCTTCGAGTACCCGACTTGGCATCTGAACGGGACTCCCTGAACGGCTCGGATCAACAGGTGTTCAACAACACCTCTGAACGCGCTTCTGACGACGGCAGCGGATCGGACGGGGACACGGGGAGCACGGGCGGCGGGTACGTGCAAGACGTGTCACCGTTTGACCGCATTTTACTATCAGCGTGGGAAGACAGGTTCGCGGCTGGATTGTTCAGATACGATGTCACCGCGTGCAAAACCAAAGTCGTCCCTGGGCCCTTCGGGTTCGTCGCGCAGTTCAACGAGGGACGGGCGACTAAAAAACGACCCACCGAGTTCTCCGTGGACAAAGTCAACCAGGCCTTCGACGCCTCAAAATTCAACTTCACCAAAGCGGACAAGAGCGAGATTCTCTTCGCGTTCCGGGACGCGCGCAGTGAGGATTCCTCTAAGGATTCCTCTGAAGCTCAGTCTCCTGAAATGACTTCCTCGCTGAAAGCCTGTACAACTCACGGTTCAACGTTTGACGCGCACCGGGAAATCGAGAACAACGGAACCTCCCCAACCGTCGTGTTGATCAACGTCTCGCCAATCGAGTACGGCCACGTGTTGCTGTGCCCTAGGGTGTTGGAGGGCTTGCCCCAAAGCGTGAGCCCTGAAATCCTGCTACCCCCCCTGATGATGGCGTCTGAATCACGGAACCCGTACTTCAGAGTCGGGTACAACTCGTTAGGGGCGTACGCCACGATTAACCACCTGCACTTCCAGGCGTATTACCTGATGGAGGCGTTTCCGATTGAACGCGCGCCGACTGCGAGGCTTCCCGCAAACGTGTTTCCCCACAAAAGACAGCGGAACGGCATCAAAGTGAGTGAAGTGCTGGAGTACCCGGTCAAGTGCCTGTGCTTCGAGCGCGGGGATGGGTTCGAATCACTGGCGCACATGGTCGGGACCGCGTGCCAGAGGTTACAGGAACGCAATGTGCCGTTCAACTTGCTCATCGCCGATCACGGCGCGCGCGTGTTTCTGATCCCCCAAAAATTTTCACAAAGGATCGCGAAGGGCGAGGTGCCTGAAGACGTCGTGGCGACTGGGGTGAACCCGGCTGTTTTCGAGATTTCAGGGCACCTGCTGTACAAAACGCAGGAGGATTACGACGACTGTTCGCAGAAAACCGCGGAGAGGATGCTTGAATGTGCGAGTTTAACGGAGACAGACTTTTACGAAACTGTCGCGCATGCGTTGGATGAAGAAGCCCCGTCTGGTTTGCCCGCCATGAACCGTGACGATACGCAAAACACATTCAGCCTTGAGTTTATGAAAAGCGGTAAAAAGCTCGCCTCGATTCGAGGGTCCGTGGATGGCAACTGTTCCGAAGCGCGAGTTACGATTGACGCGGCGATTAAGGCGGTCAAGGGGGACGTCTCGCCGTCCAGCTTAACCGGCGGGCCCGGGTCGAGCGTCTCATCGGGCGACGCGGGAGACGCGGTTGTGCCGTGCTGAAACGGTTTTGAAACGTTTTATTGGTATTAATGATTGATCGATTAACATTAGAGTGCGAGGATACGCAAAAATAAGAGGACATACCTCGCGTCGTGTATGATAGACTACATAAAAATTGGACAAGAGCGAACGAAAATTGCGGTCGCCTGTATTTACACCTTTAGCGTTGTTATATATTTGATATGACCCCACACCACCTACCCTCCTTCTACTTCTTTTTCCTGTGGTCGGCTCCCACCGCGTCCTCCACTGATGCAAACCCGTCCCGCTTCAAACATTCGCTCAGCTCATTCTTCATCGCCGGCAGCATCCCTGGGCCTTGGTACGCGAATGCGGTGTACAGCTGTACTAGGGACGCGCCTGCTTTTATTTTTCGGTACGCGTCGTGGCCGTTGGAGACGCCTCCACAACCCACTAAAGGGATCTTGCCATCGGTGGCTTTGTACACCTTGGCGAGCATTTCAGTCGAGGCGTCCATCAGGGGCGCACCGCTGAGACCACCGGCTTCGTGGCCATTGACATGCTTTTGAATGAAATCAGGCCGCGCAACAGTAGTGTTGCTCACGATAATCCCATCCACTTTCGCACTCAACGCCGCAGATGCGATATCACCGACGTCTTTGTCACTCAAATCAGGCGCAATTTTCAGCAAAACAGGCGGTCGGTGTCCATCCGGTAACGAATCCCTCTCACGCAAAACTTTCGTCATGAGCGTCTTTAGAAACTTTTTCGATTGCAAGTTTCGCAACCCCGGTGTGTTCGGCGATGAAATATTTACCACTAAATAATCAGCCGTGCGCCCCAGCTCCTTCACGCCCTTCGTGTAGTCGAAGTACGCCTCGGCTTCGGGGGTGAGCTTGTTCTTACCCAGGTTGACCCCCAGCGGGGGGGTGAATTTGGAGGAAGAGTTTGAATCTAAATCTGCAGATTGCGGTTTACCAGATTGTTTCCTCTCAGATTCAATGTCAAATTGCGTCGGTCGTTCTTCTCGGTACTTCTGAAGCCTAATTTTCGCGGATTCGTGACCCTCTGAGTTGAATCCATATCTATTAATCACGGCTCCGTGTTCCTGTAACCGAAACACCCTTGGTTTCGGGTTCCCGGGTTGAGGCTTCGGCGTGACCGATCCAATCTCCACAAACCCGAACCCCGCACCTAACAACGATGGAAACGCCTTGGCGTCTTTATCGAACCCGGCGGCTAACCCGATGGGGTTGGGAAACGTAACACCCCATCGGGTTACTGTAAGAGTGTTATTATCAGGGCGAGTTTCTAGAGGTGACACCCCTCTCGCTAACAGTTCTATCCCGACGTTGTGCGCAGTTTCGGGATCCATGAGGCGCATCAACGGGGAAACTTTTGAGAAGAAAAGAAACTGCGCCTCGCTTCGCTGCGCGTCGGATAACAAATAGGTGTACCCTCCGAAACTGACAGCGGCGGTGGCGAGTAGAGTGGCGAACCGGGGGACGGATCCCTTGGAGGTGGCCGCGCTTTCACCTGTCGCGTTGAAACTTGAGGAGGAAGACGTGAAGGCTCTTTTTGAGAATCTTCCGGGGTGCCCACCACCGCCGACCATTTTCCAAACCGATGGGGGAACCGCGTATGCGCAATTAGACAGGGCTCCGGGGGGAAGCTGCGCGGTGTGAGATCGCGCAGCCGCAGCGCGCGCGATGGTTTGAGCCACGCGACGCATCGCGGGAGGCAGTAGGGGGGTGGCAGGGAGACGTGCGCGCGATTTGAATCTGATGTACCACTGGAGGGTTTTTGGTTTTTGTGAACTGACTCATTTTTTCTTTAACACCTTCTTGTGTACGTCGTCGCTCTAGCCCCCACACCGCACCGCGCGGCCTACGTAGCTTTGATGTCCACGCGGCCGACCGTCGGGTCCCCCGCGCGTGGCGCGATGAAACGCACCGTGAGCTTCCCCAACACCGATCGCGCAGAGGCGGGTTATGGGTCGGTTCCGGGAACGGGGGATGATGAACCCTCAACATCTTCGGGGTGGACCACCATGCCTTTGGTCGCCGGGCGTTTGCTGTTGACCATCGCGGTGTTCGGCGTGCTAGGCTCCCTACTACCGTTCTTCGCCGTGGGGTGGGCGAACAAGCTCGGGAACGCCCCAGGGTTCGTTAAGAAAACGGGGGGGAGCGTCAGCGGGTTACAGATGTTGCAATCCATGCCGGTCGTGAGCTTGGGGCAAGCGCCGGGGGATGCGAATCTGTTGGGCACTCAGCTGAAGCCGTGTTCTAGTGAAGACCAGGCATCCACCACGGGGTGGCACAGAAACGGATCGTGCACGTGGAGTCCGGACGACGGCGGGTATCACGAGGTACGTTTGGTTTTTCGTGGGGGTTCACGACCCATGGCTTCTTCCGTAGTTTCATCCTCACGACGTTTTCAACACCCATCTGTGATGACTCACTGACCTCCCTTCCCTCTCCTTCTCCCTTAGGTGTGCGTCACGATGGCGGATGAGTTCCTTGAGTCGAGCGCGGAGAACGACGGGAACGACCTTTCCTCAGTGGCGGGTCACGGCGAGCGGTGGTGCGTGTGCGCGTGGGCGTGGGCGAGCGCGGTGGAGCGGGACCCGGACGGGCTGGAGGGGCTTCAGCTGCAGTGCGAAGAGAGCAACGCCAAGTTGCGAGAGGTGTACCAGGCGTTTATAGACAAAGGCGAGTCTATGTCCGGCCCAACCGGGCGGACGTACGGGGTGGAACAAGCGCTTGAGGCGGTGGACAGGCTGTGTCCGTCCGGGGATGCCGCGGAACTCGGGGCGCTAAGTGCGAAAAGAGCGAGAATGAAAGCCAACGCTCACGCCACGATGGGGATGCCATATTGATTGAGAATAGAGTGACTGTGAAATACGACACAAAAGTAAATGCCATTAAACTCTATCAACTCATGTGCCCCAGCACAAGCGGTCGCGCGGAGGTGGCCCACGTCGGATGATGTCCGCGAGCGGGGGGCAGTATACGATGCTTAGTGCAGGCGTTGGGACGTTCAGGTTGGCGTGCGTCGCGACACGCTGGGGTATCCCCAGACCATCCCCAGTTTCCTCGAGTTGCGTCCCCAGATTCGCGTCGGCGGCGGCGGTGCGGTTGGGATATCCCCAGGGATCGCTTCGCACCGCTTCCCGAGAAATACGAACCGTCACTGTCTGTTCCTCAGCGAGTGACTCCATGTCAACAGTATCTGCTGCGTCTTCACCCTCTCGTGACCCAAACGAGTCGTACCTGGACGTGGCGTCCCGCCCATCGCGGTTCGAGGAGAGTTCATGGGGAGATCCTGCCATCACCGAAGTGCTTCTCCAAACCATGCGCATCCAGTGGGCGCACGGGTACCCCAACACTCCAAGAGGCTACCCAAGAATGACGCACGGGTTCCACGAGTACCCGGCTGGGATGCAAGCCGCGGCGGCGGACCGGTGTTTGGATGTGTTACCCGGCGACTCCCTGCTCGATCCGTTTTGCGGGAGTGGCACGTCAATCACGGTGGGGATGACGAAAGGGTACTGCGGGTTCGGCGTCGACGTCTCGCCGCTCGCCACGTTCGTCGCGTCGCACCGGGGTTGGCGGCCGGTTTGGGGTGAGCAGACGCTGAAGCTATTACGCGCAACAGCCAAAGCATCAATTAATAATATGGAAGATGCGGCGAAACTGTTGATGGAAGAAACAGAGCGGGCGTCGAAAGTAGAAACGGCGGGTGGTGACGCGAAAACCAACGGAACTCGCGGCGCGTCCCCGACCGGCGCCGTTCCGAGGGACTGGCGCCCCATACAAAAAGCACTCGCCCTGGAACTCGAGTCTGGGAAATTAATGTCCGCTTTAAAGAGCCAGGGCAAAGAGCCGGGCGTGCCAGGCGCGTTGTGGTTCTGCCTTTCCGTGGCGTTGCAGCGATCGCAAAAAGGGCGCGGGAAGAAACGGCCGTACAAAAAGCAGAGAAAAAAAGCAGCCATTAATGCAGAAGCGTCGGACAGTATATTAACCCCTCAGCAGGTCTCCTGTGGCGACGCCTTCGTCACGTGCGTCGACGAGTACTGCGACCGGATCGGTGAGCTATTAATTCGTGTGCCTGGTGACGTTCCACAACCTGTGTATTTCAATAAAGACGTCCGACGCGTGACATTGCCCACACAAATTGACGCCGTGCTCACGAGCCCGCCATACCCCGGCGTGTACGACTACCTGAGCTTCGCGCGGAAAGTAAGGGCGGGGAGCGGGACGGCGACCAAATTAACGGCCGGTGCTGGAGCGTTACGTGATGAAGCGGATGGAGTGAATGCTACGAAAGAAACGGCTAACGAAACGGCCAAGGAGATCGTCCCCGGCAGTGAAGGGTACTTCAAAACCGCCGTGCCCGCCGACAGGACTTGGCCGAAAGAGTGGACCTCACTTGAAATCGGTTCAAGAAAAGCCCTGAGGAGTGACCCTTACGCTTTCAAAGAACAGTGGCAAAAGGAACAAGAAGGGTGGCTCGGGATGGTCGCAAGAAGCCTAAAACCGGGGGGCAGGGCCGCGGTGATGGTTGGCGACGGCGCAAACATCAACACGCAGAAAAGTATTTTGGAAGCTGGTGAGGTTTGCGGACTAAAAGGAATTGCGGCGGTCACGATGGCGCTTTCGCACTCCATGGAGGACGGCCGGGTGTGGAACGCAGCGCGGAAAGAGCACCTGGTGCTTCTGGAGAAACCGGTTGGGGGGGGAGGTGTAAGGCCTTTGTAATAAGTTTAATCAGTTCACCGTACGAACTTATTTCGCGTACACTATCAAGCCCAAAACCTGGTCCAAAATATTTCCGAGACCGCCGTGATCTTCGTTCCGTCGATGCTTCCCCACCTTTGCACTTCTCGGCGTGCATCAGCCACGCGAACGCCCGGAATGTCGTCCGAATTGTGCGCGGGTGCGCGTGTCTCAGTCGGCGCGGCGGCGGCGTGCGTACGTCGAAGCGGGACGAGCGGCGGGGCATCATCTTCGGCGGCTTGGGTGAGGTGCCGTGCTCCACGGGTGAGCACCCTCCGTGGTCACCGAGCGCACGCCACTTCTTGCCGAGGCGTGGGAGATTCCGACGCCAGCGGTTCCACGTTTGACAACGCACACGCATCTTCCGGTACCTCGGGTGCCAATCGCGTGTCCATCGCCGCGTCGACTTCGGAGTCCGAACGAGTGGGTGGTGGATCGAATGACACAACAAAAAATTCATCATCATGGCAAGACGCGCCTCCAGCCCCGTTAGCGCTCACCCCAAACCAGCTCCCCAACCACATCGCGATCATCATGGACGGTAACGCGCGGTGGGCTTTGGAAAACAACCTGCCAACGAACGCGGGCCACGAACGAGGCGTGGAGGCGTTACGAAGAGTTATCCAAGTGTGCGCGGAGTGGAATATAAATGTGATAACAGTGTACGCCTTCTCGCATGAGAATTGGAGACGGCAGAAGGATGAGGTGAGCTACCTTATGGAGTTGTTCGAGAAAACTTTGACTGACGAGCTGCCTGATCTAATAGAGCAAGACATACGCGTGAGCGTCATGGGCGACCTGGGTATGGTGAGTGATGACCTACGAGCAGCAATAAAACAGACGACTGAAAAAACAAAATATAACAAGAAGATGAAACTCAACGTGGCGCTTAGTTACGGGGCAAGGCAAGATTTAGTTGCTGCGACTAGATCTCTAGCGTTGGACTGCGCCGCGGGCCTCATAGCCTCCGAGGACATCACGGAACAGATGATCGCGGAACGACTCAGCTCGAACTTTGGCGGTTCGGTGTATGGGCAAACAGACTCGGGCGCGGACTCCGCTTCGCCCGATTTGCTGATCCGAACCTCAGGCGAACAGCGCCTTTCGAACTTCATGCTGTGGGAGTGCGCGTACACGGAGTTTTACTTCACGGAGACGCTGTGGCCCGAGTTTGGGGAACAGGCGTTGCGACACGCGCTTGAGACTTACGCATCGAGACAAAGGAGGTTCGGCGTGAGGAGCGGTGGCGAGTAGTACAAGTTGATTTTGTGTAGACCAATATTTGTGGTTTTGTTTCGATTCTATGTCTATCTATCCTCCTCTTCCGTCCGTTCTTTTCGCCGCCTCCGCGCGCATGCCTTCCCAGCCTTTGCTTCGGTACACGTTCGCCATTTCATTGTGCTGCTGCGCGTTCAACTCGGTGAACGGATTCAAAGGCACGGAGGCTTCCACGAGCAACGGGATAAAACCCGCGCGAGTCTGTTCGGTTTCGAATTGATTTTCAGAACCCAGGAGGGCTTGAGCGGGTTTTGAATCTGAAGTTTCTGCCTCATCCGATTCACTCTCTCCATCAGCAGCTCTCGCGGCGACACGCGCGGCGACCCTGACCGCCATCTCTTGCTCACTTTTCTCGATATCGGCAATCGCCTCAGTATCAGGAAGAGGGCCTTTCCCGTTGTGATCGCGTTGGCCTTGGTTTTTGTTTTGGTTTTCGTGTAAGGGTTCTGACGCTTCACTCGAACTGCGTGTCACCTCGACCTGCTCGACCTGCTCGACCTGCTCAGCCTGCTCAACCTCCTCAACCTGCTCCATCTGCTCAATTACGTCAACTTCTTCTCCCGAATCTTCCCCTGAATCGCGCTCCGCCTTCGCTCGTGTCCGCGCGTCGGCAACTTCCCTTTGCTGTCGCCTTCGCCTTCGCCTGGCGTCGATCCGAGCATCGCGTTTCACGCCTTCCCTTGAGTTCACGTCTAGTAGTGAACCACTCGTCGCATCCGCGCGGACGTCCGAGTCAAGAGGCATCGTCGCGCCGAGACCGGCGATGGTAGAGCCTTCGCTGTCATTCTCATTCTCATTCCCAGCGCCATCCTCCGCGTACCACCCCAGCCTCCCAGTCAAATGCGCGTCCAGTTGCAGCCCCTCCAACGACTCAGGAAAGGCAACCGCGTTCGCGGCTCCAGGCTGCGACCACCACGGTAATGCGTTGCGCCGAGTACCCCACTCGTTCGGGTCCCCCGCGGTTTCAAGGGGGAGGCTCAACGAACCCAGATTGGCGGAATCAGTTTCAGATGATTCAGAGGTTGATGCCTCCTCCGCGGGTGTTCCCAACCCCGCGGTCGCGGTCTCCGTCGCCACATCCACGTCCACTCTTGAGCGCGTCGCGTCGGATGCGGACATGGACAAGTCGTCTAAACGACGCACGCTGTTCCTTCCCCCGAGCGCGGGAACAGACGAAGGCGATGCGACGATGACTGCCAACGCCGCGGCAGCGCCTAAGATTACCGACGCAGCGACCACGCGCGTCGCGACCCTGAACCGGTCGCGACCCCTGTCATCGAGTAAACGGCCCGACGTCGACGCCTCGACCACGGGAGCACCCGCGTCGAGCAGACGCTCGCGCTCCGTGGCCATCTTTGGCCCTGCGCGGCGTAGAAGTGGCCTTACCCCTTCTGTTGTGGTGTTACTCCTTGACCTCGAACTGTGCTGCGCGCCGACGATATTTTTCTTGGCAATCTCCCGAAACGCCCTCTTCTTCCGAGGCCACGTCACAACGACTGGACCCGTCCCAACGGCCAAGCACGTCTGGGACGCCGGCATGACCGACGTCGATGTTGCGCCCGGGGAAACCCCCGAACCACCCGTCGGCGCGCTCGTGCGGGTACGTGCACGAACCCGCGTTGACCACGTCATGACTCGCGTAATTATTCACGAAACATCGTTGTTGCTTTTGAGCTTTCGTTTCGACCCTAACTCCCAGTCTCACGCCGCTTACGCCACCCCACCCTCCCCCACTCCCCACAGGGCGCCCTCGAGAAGACTTTAGAGTACCAGAGCTTCACTGTGGACACGGATGACCACGAGGACCACACGTTTTGCGGCATCTTTTTCGACTTAAGGGCGAACGACAAATACCCGCTGAGTTACCTCGAGATTTCAAGCTTGTGCGTCCGCGGGCAGTTAGGGCCGTTAACGGTCTGGACGCGTCCTGGCGGCCACGGAGGCAGGCACGACCCCGCGGTGCACGACGAGACACAGTGGACGAACGTGTACGAGAAAACACACAACCCGAGTTTTAATACCTTTGTTGAGTTGCAGTTGGATGTCCCATTCAAAATTGCCGCGGGCGACACGCTAGGCGTTTACATCCACAGCACTTTAGAGGGCGACCAGTCCATCGTGTACGACGACCAACGACGTTTGTACGGAGGCGAGACCGCGGAAAGCGAACGCGATGACGGAAAGTTGGTCATACTACCAGGTACCGCGCATTTGAGCAACAAGCCGTTCGGCAGACGCGCGCCGTGGGGAGGCGACGCGCTGAGGCAGGGCAGGTTGTTCGTCGGCAGGGTGAACTACGGAGTGCGATGGATGTTATGGAACCCCGAGACGCACGGCAAGTTCCCGCTAGGATTCAGAGCTGCTACCGAAGCCTTAATGATGGGAGGCAAACGCCCCGATTGCTTACTATACCACCTAGGCGATGAGATTTTATTTTACGTCATGAACAGATGCAACTGGGACTGGTTCGGCACCAAGATGAGTTTGGACGAAGACAAAATCGAGCAAGAAAAGAAAAACAAAGCGGCCGAGGCGCAGCGGCGAAAAGAATCAATGTTCGCGGAGATGTTCCGGTGTTCCGTGGAGGAGGCGAAACAGATGATGAGGCAGATGGACCCGTACATGCTTCAGCACATCCACCAGCAGCTCGAAGCGGGGAACCAGATTATTATGGAGAGCTCGGACGACGAGGAGTACTTTGACGAGGACGAGGATGAGGAAGAATCAGACTCAGAAGATGAGAGCGACGCTGTCGACGACGACAAAGACGCGTACATCGACGCGCTCGAGTCCATCGAGGACAGGCTGCACGGCATAGAATCACCCGACGAGGAGCACGATTCCGAGGGAGAGGAGGAAATGATGGAGGAAGATGAGGAGTTTTGATGTGATTGATGTATGTACGTAGCGTGACATATGTTTTTTGTAATTCAATTCTAACTTTTAATCCTCCATCATCTCGTGGTCTTCGTCTTGGTCGTCCTCGCTGTACTCCTGCTCCTCTGTGACCGCCGTGCCCCGCATCAGCGAAAGCCCATCCAGCAAGCTCTCAATAGGCACCTCCGGCACGTCATCGTCGTCGTCGTCGGTTTCTCCTCCAGCTGTGTTTCTTTGTCCGACATCGACTGAATCGTCTTTGAAAAGGTTTACGTTCGTTCGTAACTCGTCGTCCTCCTCGAGTTCTTGCATGAACAGTTCCTCGTCCATCGCGGTGCGTTCCGCTTCCCTGGCGATGGCTTTGTGCCCCATGCCGTCATCCTCGGTTTCCATGTCCAATCGTTGTAATTTCCACTGTCTGTTGACACCCTTGGCTCGGCGTCTTCGTCTTTTCTCCTGGTACGATTTCTTCACCAACAGTACGTCGGGCAACGCGATTCCTCGTCTGTACTTTTCCAGCTCGGGGTCAACGATTTGTAACGACGCGAGGTCGTACCCCAACGCGGTGTCCCCGGCTTGTAAGTGGTGCCCAAGGTGCGTCCTGGCGGACATAATGTTGTCATTGACGCCGAAGTCGGACACGCGGGCGACTTGTACGTCGGCGAGCAGCCACTTGCCCGATTGGCCATGACCAGCCCCCCTAACAGGCTCAATATCCAACACGACGTACTCCACGAACATCTTAGCTGTCCCCACACTTTTAAACGAAGTCCTGTAGTACTGCGCCGCGTCCATCCAGTTCTGTTTCATGGTGTGCGGGTCTGTTATTTGAAAGGAGCTCCCTACTCGGGTAACTAACATGAGCGGCCCAATACCGCCCATCCCTTGGCTCACTTTGAACGGCAAACACACGATGTCCTCCTTACAAATAGGAACGATCTCGACCATAAACGTGTACTGGTAGTTGTACGTGTTGTCGTTGGCGTTGTGGGAGACTAACTGTTTATCGTGTCGCGCGCGTACCGGCACCACGTTCTGAAGAAAGTCAACCATCTTTAAACCATGACTTCTGGAGCCATAATAGAAGTCTAAACCATCCGGCTGCGATTTAATCCCAATCGTGTTCGCCTCCATGCCGTGTTTTAAAATCAGTTGCTCCAAATACAAAAACGTCCGCTTGTGTTCCACTTTTTGGCGCACCTGGACACAAGCTGTCCACTGGTCACTGTTCGCCGCCGCTCTTGAACACGCATCACACATGTGCCACTCCACCACAAACTCCGTGACGAACGTTTGTTGCAAAATCGCGCCGTTCAACACTTCCTTTTGGATGGTTAACTTGGTTTTCAACCGTTTACTGTGCGGTTCCGTCCATATAAAACCCGCGTCCACCAATTTAACCTTATTCAAGCCTTTGATACGTTTAATACAGAATGTTAACAACTCCTTAGATTCTAAATCCGCGCGTATCCAGTGCTTCGGGGGTTGTAAATAGCGCTGGCACTCCTTGCAGTACAACACGGTGCACTGCTTCTGGATGCCCTCCGTGATGTCAACCTGGTTAGTTTTTTATGGAAAGAGAAAAGTGACAAGATTGGGTCAGCGACTGCGGTGACTACAGCTACGGTGGGACGGGGAGGAGACACACGTGACGTTTCGTGTATGGACGACTTTGCGTTTGGCTCGGGTGTGCGAGCGCCAAAAAGGGTGTTCACGTGGCAACTCAGTGGTTCCGTGAAGCGCTTCACGAATGTGTTTTAGCGGCGGCGACAAAAGATTCGGTAGGCGGCGGCTTCGTACCTGCGAGCGGATGCAGTCCACGCACATCCCCGCGGGGTTTGGAGGGATGCCCATGCCGCACATACAGCACAGAACATGCCCGGGGGCGTGTTGCTGCTGAACCCCGAACATCGTGGGGGATAGGAGACAGCGCAGCAGCGACTGGGGACTGGCGGCGGTCGCCGACGAGTTGCGTGCCTTTCCGAGACTTTGGCGAAATCTAGCCTATGGGTCAACTTTGGTAGACCGTCATTCCCGAGTCAAAAATGCCATTGAAACGCCCTCCCTCCTCACACACACATTCTCCCTCCCGTTGCATTCTTTCGTTCGATTGCGAAGCATCATCACCTCTCAGTGTTGCTGCGCGGCAGGCGCAGTATATTTCGTGCCGGTTTCGGGCGAGTGACCGTGGACTCTGCACAGGTCTGCACTGTCGTTGAAGAGACGGTTGCCGAGTTCGCTGACGCACATTCGAGCCTAGGGTGACGGTCAACCGTGAGTTGAACGCTTGCTTTTGCTGACGCATTTCCGGGTCAACAATCTTTCCCAATGTCCGACGTCGAGGCGGGTTCGGGCGGCGAGGACGTTGAAAGGAAGAAGAAAAAGAAGAAGAAACACAGGTCACCGGAGGAGAAGGAAGAACGACGGCTGCGGAAGGAAGCGGAAACCGCATCCGCCGCGGGTGGTGATGAGCCTGGGTCACCGAAAGGTGGAGGCGACGATGGAGTTGCGAATGACGAGGTTGGAAAGTCTCCGTCGTTCGCGTTGAAGGGGTCGAGTAAAGGCGGAGTGGATGGGTCGGGGAAGAACACCGCCAGTGATACACTCGGTGAAGATGAACCGCGAAGCCTGTCAAAAAACAGCTTGAAAGGTAGATCCTCGAAAGGCGGAGGAGGTATTTTGGAGCGCGCGAAATCCGTTATGTACAAAGTCGGCTTGATGAAACGCCCGGTCGATTACAACGACGGATACACGGGCGAAATCTGGGTCAAGCCTTCCAAGGAGATCGCTGAGAAACACGCGCGCGCTATGAACGTGATGCAGATCCGGGCTGGAATCAAGGTGTTCCTGGATGATGACGTTCTTGAGAACTTGGACGGCGACGAGATCTTCGCGGAGATTTATTCCCAATGCGAGCGCAAGGGGATTCAAATCAGCAAAGTCATTAAAACGGGAACGTACACCGCGACCATCGAGGATGTTATTTTGAGCCAGGCTGAAGATTTAGTCCAAATTGGGGTGAAGATCAACGACCGGCGGTTGACGTGCGTCAAAGAGGAGCTTTCTGAAATTCCTCAGGACGAAGAAAACTTTTCGCGATCAAAAAGCGGCCGAAACAAGGATGACCGCGACGTTGAAGCAAACGCGATTCACCCGGATTTGATTCGCCAATATGACTTGAAAACAACCGGGCCGAACGAGTTGGGTGAATTAGGCGTAGGTATCGGGCTGTACTTCCATTCGTTACTGTGGGGCGCGCGTGTCCTCGGGCTACTATCAATCGTAGGACTGTTTACCCTGGTCACGTACGCCTCGGCGGGGTACTCGACGGAGCAGACGGATAGCGAGAGCTTAACGGGGTTCGCTATTCCGACATTGGGGGCTGTTATCTGGACGAATGAGAACGGGTTAGGACTCATGCTAGGCAGCAGCATGAACACGACCGTCATGGCCATCATCACGTCCGTGGAGTGCTTCATGGCCCTGATGTTCATGTATTTAGTCAAAAAAATGAAACGCGACCAATCAGCCGCGATTGACGCGATGGACGTGAGCAACATTAGTTTGCAGGATTATGCAGTCAAAGTAGACTATTTACCCAGGGAAGTCATTGCGGAGGAAATCGGAACGTTCTTTTCGAAGTTCGGCAAGGTACACCAGGTGACTCTTGGCACGGATGTAGGTAGTGTCATCGGAAAGCACCGCAAACGATCAGAGATGATCTCAACGCGTGAGGAACTCGCCGCGAGCGTCGCGAAGTCGCGGGGAAAAAACATAATCGCAGGCGAACAGCTCGTGAACCACGACAAGGAGATGGAGAAGCTTGAGACGCAGCTGTTGGAGGCGACTAAAAAGACGGGCGGCGAAAACAACCGCGTCACCTCCGCGTTCGTGACTTTCGAAACCGAAGACTCCCGAAAGCTGTGCGAGAAGAAGATGAAAGCGGGGTCAACGTGGGGCTGGTTGACACGCCGCAAGAAGTACAAGTTTCAGCAAAAGTACCGGCTGTGGGTGAACCGGGCGCCTGAAGCTTCCGATATTCTGTGGGAGAACCTCGCCGTGGACGGGTGGGCCTCAGTGGCTAGGTACGTCCTAAGCTGGGTTTTCATGACCGTTTTGTTGGTGTGTACGATGGCTATGGTGGTGCTGGCGGAAAGCGCGCAATCCACGGTGCCGCCTGCGATTGCGTGCGACGCCCCCGCCGAAAGCGGCGCCCTGGACTGCGACGCAATTTGGCCCGCTGCCGAGTACACCGGCTCCAATTCAAGCGAAATCTTGTTAGAGGTGCTGGAGATGATGTCACAGGTAGATGCGGTGACGTGCGTGGAATACGTTAGTGGCGGGCAGTGGAGGAACAGCACTACGAACGAGTACGACGGCCACGATAGGATTGGGTCTGACAATTGGTACGACGCGGACGGCGAATGGAGTGGCGGGTTCGACGCGACGTCGATTAAAGACGAGTGCTCCGCGATGGCGTGCTTCGACTGTTTCTGTAAAACGCGGGTCACGGACTTGATTCAGATCGGGCTAGGTTTCGCGGACGACGACGACGGGTACTACGCGTTGTGTGAGACGTATTTCGTGGGGCAAGCGTACGGGTTGATGACGTCCGGGTTCACCGCCGTTTTGAACATCGCCCTCGGCACGTTCACGCGCGTTTTTTCAAACTTCGAGAAGCACCACACTAAGTCCGGGCTGGAATCATCAGTGTCAGTCAAGCTATTTTTAGCACTAGTCGTCAACTCCGCCCTGATCCCACTGCTGGTCTTCGCCAAGGTTTCGAAGTTTGATTTCGTCCCGTACCTGTTCGCCGGGCCGTACGAGGATTTCGAAGGTACGTTTTCTTTTCTTGTGTCCCCGTGAAATCCTGCTCGCCTTGTACTGCGTAGTAAGGGTTGATTCTGAAGGATTTTAGTGCGATCCTGTGAGGATTCCTCACCATCCCGATATAAAGCACTGTCTCTCAATTTCCCATACAAAGACTGACTTCTATTTCCAAATCCTCAGTCGACTGGTACCAAGCCGTGGGGGGTACTTTGAGTACGACGTTGATCGTCAACGCGGTGGTTTTTCCGCTCACGGCGCTGTCCAAGGGGCTAACCAAAGCGATAACAAGAAAACTTTCAAGAAACTCATGTTTAACTCAGAAACAGCTCAACGCGATGTACGAAGGGAACGTCTTTGACCTAAGTGAACGGTACGCGCAGATGCTGGCGATGATTTTCGTGGCTTTGTGCTTTCAAGCGGCGATGCCGTTACTAGTCCCAGTAACCGCGCTGTTCTGTTTCTGTGTGTACCACGAAGCCAAGGTAACGCTGCTCCGATACTCAAAGAAACCCCCCGCGTACGACGAGACGATGGCCAAGTTTTTCTGGGCCTTCGCCCCGTCCGCCGCGTTTTTCAAGCTGTTCTTCACAGTGTGGATGATTTCGTACGGGAGCGTGCCTTCGTACGGCGCCACCGTGGAGCCGGTAACGGAGGTCGTTGATTTGATATCTGAAGACGATGGGCAGTTTGCGTTTTCTGACCGGCTGTGGGGGCTGAACGGGTTCGTCGCGTTCTTCACCACCGTGATTGTGGTCGGCGGGACAGTGTTGAACCAGAACAGGGTGTTGTTAGGGAGCGTGTTGTCCAAGTTTGGGTATAGCAAGGTGTTTGCGAGTGACGATGATGACGTGAGCAATGTCCCTGACATTTCAATCGCCCTCTCCGACGGCATATTAAAAGGCCTTCCAAACTACATGATCCAGAACAACCCCGAGTACAACGAGTTCGTGCCTTCGACGGCCACGATCGGCGCGGGGGGGTTGAACCAACCGCCACCCCCCGAGTGGGAAGCGATGATGCAAGCGGTGAGCGCGGCGGAGGAGGAGCGCATGCGTGTGGAGATGAAAAAGATGACGGCGACGTTTGTTGAAGAGGCGGCGGTTGACTACTCCGGGGATATGGGAAGCGTTTTGAAGAAAAAGAAAAAGACCAAACGCGGCGGGAAGGTTGCTCCAGAGGACGACGACGGGTTCTCGAAGCCGCAGCTGCTGTCAA
>TARA_B110000977_G_scaffold57880_2_pt1 | contig 19152 bp, 17 predicted proteins | sample TARA_B110000977 | Tara Oceans TARA_B110000977 (sample SAMEA4397798) | marine metagenome | biome: Polar Biome; feature: [SRF] surface water layer (ENVO:00010504); material: water (ENVO:00002006), including particulate matter (ENVO:01000060) such as... | depth 5 m | reverse complement strand
AGATTTGATTAATATTCTTAGTAAAGAAATAATCAAGTCTCCATCCTTTATTTCTATTTCTTGCTCTAGACATTCCGTTTTCTTTTACCTGTCGAGGATCCCACCAAGTATAAATAGTGTCGCATTTCATCGTGTCGCGGTATTTGATACATATTAAATTTTCTAGAAATTTAAGTTCATGCGGATAAGTTCCAGGTCCAGGAAGTTGTTTAGTTTGGTCAAAATGAGTCTCTTTTGCTGCGTTAAGATCTCCACAGAAAATTACCTTGCCATCTAATTCATTTAAAAAGTCGTACATCTTTTCGTTGAACTTAATCTTATTTTCATAGTTTGTTCCCGAGTTTGGAGCATACACATTCACAAGCGTGATATCCTCGAATTTCATTATTATAATACGACCCTCTAAATCTTCATACCCAGGGATATCTGTAGAGAATTCACATGAAATGTGTTCTTTATAAAATATACACGTTCCAGAATATCTATCAGCTGCTCTTGCCCCAGCTAATTTAGATTCATTAAAAAATGATTTGTATCCAGGAATACATAAGATTTCCGATTTAGCGATTGAGCATCGTGTTTCTTGTATACAAATGATATCAGGTTCGTGTTTAAGTAAAACTTTAATAGCACTACCATCTGTTGGAAATAACTTGTCATTTTTCTTAAGTTTGCTCGAAACATTTTCATTGAAAACACGGGAACGAATACCGTTAACGTTCCAAGATACAACCTTCATTGAAATATTACGATAACTTAATATTTTAATTATTTAAATTGTGTATTTTTATGTAATTAATCTGTTACTTTGTAAAAAAATTGTTTTATCGTTATCATTATCTGTGAAAAGCATGGGTCTATTATTTTTAGGATTCCAAAGATTAGTTATGAATGTATAAACATTTTGCCATTTCTCATATTCGCGGGTGTAAATACAGATACAATGACAATTTGTTTTTAACATATCATTTATATCTGTGATACATTTTAACAAACTCATATATGCTGTTAATGGCAGTTCGTTATCTTTAGATGCTTGTAGATTTATGTATAATTTAAATAATTCATTGCTATCGTGAATAATTTTCCAAGTATTTTTAAAATAAGTTAAAAATTCTTCGAATCCTTCAGGGTCATACTCCTCATGGGAAGATAAATTTACTATAAACATTTCTGTCTTTTTATTTAATATTATATTAACAGATGGTCTATCTAATATAAGTATTTCTTCATTCATTGTTATTAAATGACGTGTTATATTTAATATTTTTTTAATGCGCAAAATTACGTTTTTTAACAATTATTAAGATCTTAGTGATATATTATAGTGTAACTTTATCGTTGTTTATGGTATCAATTGAACATATCTGGAATGACATTGAAAATCTTATGAAGCAAGAGGAACAAGAAAATGAAAATAAGTCATGTGAATGTCCTCATTCGAGATTACAGATTGATCAAAAACAAGGTAATGAAGTATGCTTAGATTGCGGAGTTGTTGTATTATCTAATGTTTTTGAATGTTGCGAATGGAATAATTATAAGAACGACGACGGTTCTATGTCTAATTCCACACAAAGAGGTGATGCTTGGGTTTCCGACAATCCGTACGATAAAGGTGGAACGATACCGGGGTTTGCTAATAAAAAGTCGCTAATGATGAGGATACATTATCAACAGACATTTAGTCATAAACAGAAAACATTTTGGATTATATCAGAAAAATTTCAAAACTATTGCACGCAATTAAATATTCATGTCTATGTGTTACCAACTGCTAAAGATATGTGGCACATCTGTATGGAATCTGGAAAACTAACTAGGGCTTCTGTAAGAAATGGACTAATAGCAGCTTGTCTTTATTATGCGTGTATTTATAAAAATTTTCCAGCAGATCGACAATCTATAGTAGATATAACAGAGGGCAATCAGAAAGGATTCTTAAAAGGAGAAAAAATATTCCAAGAAATCATGGAAAAAAATACACGCTATAATTATCTCTGTAAAGAAAAAGTGGATATAATCGAAAATGATTCTTTCGTAAAATATATTAACATATTAAATTTACCCTTTAAAACCGCTGATATATGTAACAAGTATTACACACTGTACAAAGATAATCTAGATTCTGTTACACCCAAATCCGCTACTGCGGGAATAATATACCATGTAATTAAGAATAATTTACAATTGAAGAGTCCAAGTAAATCAACAGTGTCTAGAGAGACTGGCGTTTGTATTCCTACTATAAATAAAGTACTTACGATTTTAGAAAGCGTTTAAAAATAAAAAACATTTATAGATATATAATGCTATCCTTAATTACCGTATGTATCTCTTTTATTGCTTCGGCACATATTTCTTGTATCAAACCACCAGTTTTTAAAAGAACCAATTGTGTAAACTTAGATCAAAATTTATCTAATTCTCTCGAAGAATATGACGGGGGTTCAGAACTTAAGTTACTTACACATTTGAACTCTCAAGGGTGGGCAAACGCATGGCTTATGCATATCTCCCATGAAACTACTCCATTCTTCGATGAACATTATTATCGTGATTACCTAAATATGCTGTCCGTGGCAGCAAGTTACACATCACCAGAGTACTTTTACTTTGGATTTTATTCCAAAGATTCGCAGGGGCATAACGGTCCTAAATACATAGGCGTGTTTAAATTGTTACACAAGGAAAGAATATTTGATGCGATTATGATAATTGAAAATCCACATAATCTTGAGGATGATTCTAATCTTGCAAATTTTAAGTATATAATTATGCATATGACCGATACAGCACATGTATTTTTTAAATTTAGTGGTCTTAAGAGACCGGAACAGGTGCGTTATTACCTTGCATGGATGCACTCGTAAGCAATTTCATTTCATTTTAAAATATTTATTATATAATAATTTATGCACATTGAATTAGATTTATATGAGTTGTATAAAGAACGGATGGGTGATAGTCCAAAGGTGGAAGGCGAAGTCTTTTATATTTTTCTCAGATTAGCATTAGCGTGTGATGTTGTACATGATTTTATAGAGCCACGTGGCAAAGCGGGTGTTGATTTATGGAAGGAATACTTAGTACAAGGGCTCCCCAGTCAAGCTCAAACGAACGCCTTTGAAGCATATAAAAAACACTTTCTTACTATTAATGCTGATAGAGTGATCCGTGATTGTGGTCAATTTCCGGATTTACTCGATAAAATTATAACAGGGTCGTTTAAGGCAAAGGGTTCTGATATAACTCAAAAACTAATAAGTTTATTTGATAATGAAAAAACAGCAAAGAAAACTATAGATAATATTCATTATTATCTAGGAATACAAGAGCAAAACACAATAGAAACAATGGTCAGGGCAAATAAATGCTCTGATTTTAGCGTTTTAGATCTTATGAAAGCTTTTACACCTATAAACCCTGATAGAAAAAGAAAACAATCTTTTACTGATTATAATATAACTATAGACACAGCCAGTGATAAGACTAATTTAATTCCATTTCTATCTGAACTTATGAACCGTTTGTATAAAACAAAAAATAATTGTATTAATTTAAGCAGTAGAGTAAAAGTTATCAATAGTTATGCAACAGATTATGACGCATCTAACGAAAATGCGTTATCTAAAGTTTTTAAAAGTTTGGAACTTACCGAAGACATCGACCATAATTTAACCTTTTTTATAAAGTGTCAACCCGATAAAGTTGTATTTGCAGGTTTGTTAGGAGAAGATTCTGGGAATATTAGATTGGGAATAATGAATTATTTTACAGAAAGATTTGTTCGTCCTTTGGAAAGTTCATCAAATGGTTCAGACAGTGTCAACACTATTACAAAAAAAATGCTTATGTCTTATAAAGCACAATCAAACCCAGATGAACTATTTAATTTAACGATTTTTAAAACCATGGGAGACTTCTTGCAGATAATGACTCATTTAGCTCTTAATAAATCGCGACCTGAAGCTGTTAATGTATTTGTCACGTTTGATACAATCTGTGCTAAGATAGCGGGAATGTTGGATAAGAAAGTATTTTATGAAAAAAAGTTTACATCAGAACAAGATAAACTTTCAGGGGGGTTATATACATTTTACACAATTGATCAATATACCAGTGTTTTAACAGCACTGGGGTTAATGTCCGAGGGTGAGGAGATGGCACCGAAACGAAAAAAAACCGAGTTCGGAAAGAAACCAAAAGTTAAAAATTTATCAAATAAATCTATTGTGACTAAACTCAAGAGCGTTGGAATTAAAATTACTAAAAAACAAGGAAAGAGGCGAGTATATCTTTCGCGGTCCGAATTAATTAAAAGAGCAACTACCTTCAAAAAATTACAGCTTCGCTCTAAAAAACTGAAAGTTCGTATTATGTATAAGGACAAAAGGGGTAAATACGTTTATAAAACAGCAAAAAGACTGATGAATGAAATCAAAAGACAAAAACAAATGAAGAAACCTGTTAAGAAACCAACTGTGAAACAAATTAAACAAAAGTTTGGATGACCCGCGTTTAGACCCGAAGAAGAAAACAGAATGTTCTTCGGATGAGGCGTGCGTAAATTAAAGTAAATACATTAAATGCCTTTAAGATTCGGTATGATGAAAATTGATTAAATCTTTTCAGTTTTTTGAGAAAAAGAATCTTGTTATACATTAAATATAGTTTTAATGTATCACCTCGAGAATAATATACTCATTGGCGCGATGGTCTTCTATTCCATATTGACTTACTTCATTGGTCCTTATTTACCAATACCAATTGTGTTAAACAATACAGATACTGTTGCCGCCGGTTTTACAATTGGTTTCATCGTTTCGATGATTTTATGGTACACCTTCGGAAGTTCATTAATGGATTAAAAATTATTTTCTTTAAAAAAAAATATTTAGTATAAATAAATAAAATAAAATGGAAAACGAAGACACCACACAGCAGACTTTGTTGATGCCCACTTTTAATGGCCCAGTAGCTTTATTTACTATATTATTAACCCTGGGAGTTTTAATCATGCTACCAACTGCCAGTGCGTTATATTACAGCAAGTGTTTAAATGTATCCCTCTTGATGGGTTTTGGTATAGTATTTTCTAGTCTCATAACTGGTTTATTTTCTATGCTACTTCCTGGTATTATGCGTGGTTATTTAAGAAATACCACGTTGATCGCTTGGGGGTTTGTAACCATTTACACAGTCATTGTTCAGATCATTGGAGGGTGCAAATTTTCTTAAATAGTGACGTCAAAAATTAAATATTTAAAATGTTGTATTTCATAATAATAATGACATCCTGTTTACAATATTATTATGAAAACACCGAAGATACTGAGAAATATAAATTATCATGCGATTACAAACCGTTTCCTGAATTAAATGATCCCCGGGTTTATACACATAAAAAGATGTTAGACTTCATTAGATCTAATTATTCATCTGAAGCATTTCCAGAAGATTCTCCATTTGAGTTCCAAGAGAATTACATAGATTTGTCCAATGACGAAATATGTAAGTCGTCTGATATGTCTCTTGGTCCACAGCAAAAATTTATGGGACAGCTTTTAGGACCCAATACAAATTTTAATAACACTCTTATTTTTCACGGATTAGGTTCAGGTAAGTCTTGTACCAGTATTGTAATAGCTGAAGCGCTTAAAAATGCTACTAATGAAAGAGTTATATTTACCGTACCGGCTCCGCTAGTTGATCAGTACTATGAAGAAATTTCTGGAGAAATGAGAAACGGTAAATTCTTTTCTTGTCCTTCGTTCTGTCTTGTTAAAAACGGGGGCAAAACAGAAAGAGACTTCTACGTCTCGCAGCAAAATAACTCTATGCTTCTCACAAAGATGAGATCTCTTCGTCGTGAAGAGGAAAAACTCACAGAAATTGAAGAAAACGGTAGTGAAAAAAGTTTTAGAGATCAGCAAAATAAAGTCAATATTGAAAGGAAAAAGTACAACGACTACCAAAAGAAACTAAGAGATACAATCAAAAGAACTTTTGACATTGTTTCTCATCAGACTTTTATTCAGAGTATATATACTACAGACAAAAGAACTGGTAATACCGTAAGAGGTGTCAGACTAAAACAAGATTCTGCTCTATTTAACAAAAATGGTCTTCTAATAATCGACGAAATTCAGAGACTTGTTTCAGCAGAGGGTATATTTTACAAGAAATTGTACAATTGTATTAAGTATTATTTTCATCCAGAATTAAAACTTGCTATTATGTCTGCTACTCCTGTTTATGATAACCCATATGAACTTGCTCTTACAATAAATTTACTTCGTCCTAGAATACCATTTCCATTAAATTCCGTTGACTTTTACAAAAATTTCATAGGTGAACTATCCAGTGATGGATGTTCCCAAAATCTTAAAAAACCCGGATTCTTAAGCGAAGATTCGTGTATAATTAATAAAGACTTGATAAGCTACATCTGTTCTGGATACGTTTCATATTTCAAAGGAGGAAATCCAAATGCTTATCCTTATAAAAGAATAATTACAATGGAACATGGCTTTTCTCAGCAACATAAACAAGTTTATATAGAAGCATTAAAATCTGATGCATCAAAAGATAAAAATTTTGGAGACGGTCAAAATCAAACAAGTGCTTATGAAAATTTACTTCTTGGGAACTTGATTACAGATACAGATGAAGCAATTACAGGTATGTATGTAACAACTCAACAGTATAGTAATATTGCGCTACCAAAACACGGGATTGATATAAACAAGACAGTGGAAGATAAGAAAAAATCTCTAAGACTTTTTAAAGAACAGATTAGTTCACAGGGATTAACAAGTATTCCAGAAGTAATTGAATATGTAAAACAATTTTCAACTAAATTTGCTAATATAATAGAATTAAGTTTAAATAGTAATGGACCCGTTTTTATATTTTCAAACTGGTTAACATACGGCGTTGAACCATTAAGTATAATTTTAGAAGCATGTGGTTTAGGAAAATTCGGTACAGATAAAACCGATAAACAGAAATATTTTATTTGGAGTTCTGAAACCAAAACCGCAGACAAGGACGGGATTCTTATCAATAATGCAAGAAATACATTTAACTCTTTACAGAATGCAGACGGAAGTCTTATTAAGATAATACTGGGTACAAGAGCTGTTATGGAAGGTGTCTCTTTTAAAAATGTAAAACAGGTTCATATCACAGACCCCTGGTGGAACGAGTCGAGAATTGAACAAATTTTAGCCCGTGCATCTCGATATTGTAGTCACTCTAATTTACCTTATGAAGATCAGTATGTAGACGTTTATCGCCATTATAGCACATTACCCACTGAAGGAAGTGATCAAGATGTTGGAAGAATGTTACAAGAAGTAACAGGGCGTTATAATTTTTGGGGATTAGATACTCTTTCGATAGAACAGAGAATGTTAATAACATCTTTAAGAAAAAACTCTATAAATAAAGACGTTGAAATGTTACTTAAGGATTGCTCTATTGATGCAGAGATAAATAAAAACGGTAATTTAATTCGGCTAGAAGAACACGTAGCTCCAGTGACCGGGGGTGTATATCAAATTTTTTACAAGAATCCGTCTAATTTAAAAATGTACGTTAGAGATGGAATACCAGAAACTGTAACATTTGCTCAGGTTTATTCGAGAGAATTTACTTACCCAAAACAAGGTTTAATGTTAACATTTGTAGAAGCCGGTCAAGATGAAAACGGAATACTTAAACCATATGACGAGGATCCTGAAATTATCAACGAGGATAATATAAATAAAGACCTTATCTTAAGAGAAAATGTAATACCATGGAACTCAAATAAAACTATAGAAGAAATAGAAGTGGTTGGAAATATTAAACAAGAAATAAAACGTATCAAAGATAATTATGATTTATTACCGTCTATTAGAAAATCTTTGTTTAATGAACAAGGGGATAAAACTATTAAATTTTCGGATGATAAAAAATACATAAGGAAAATCACCAACTTGACAAATTGTATTAAAGATTTGGCAAAAGAAGATATATCTTCAGGGCTTAAGAAAGAAATAATAGAAAAATTTACAAAAACCTCTAAGAAACAGCAAATTAATAAGGCAGTATTAGAACTAGTTTATAAGTACAATATATATACAGAAGATCACATCGAAATGTTATTAGAAATTGGAGGAACAGATCCGGATAGTCTATTCAATACTCTAAAAGAAGCGAAGTCTAAAAAGTAAAATAAATTATTAATTTAAAATATTTCTATAATGTATAATAAAATGAGTAGTAGTGTTACATCAAATTATTTTGATGATAAAACGCCAGAGGAAATAATAAATTGGATGATAGATAAATTATCCGAGGACCAGATTAAAACTTGTCTTAATCAGGCTGGTATTCCAGATACAACCGCGATACAGCGCCCAGAAGAACCCGTTGATACGCCAGGTGGTTCAGGATCCGTACCTGGTCCTCCTAGCACATTTGATCTTGATAATTTGAGACGCACATGTAAAAATAAACTAGTCCTAATTGACAGTATTTCTGGTGATATGGTTTCATTCTATGAATTTGGACCCGATGAAAGCGGAGATTTAAATTGGAAGAAAACCACGGACCAATTACAAAATTTCATCGAAACTAATTGTAGCGAAGAAAAAGTGACAGATGCAAATGAGATATTAAATCTTAATGAAAGTGATAAAAAAGATGTGGCACCGGGTCTTGTATCTTCTATTTCTGTACCCGAAGATGTTAAACGACTAGCAAATGACTATTCTATGCTTGGATTAGAACAACCGTTAGACACTAAATTATTATCTCAGCGTACCTTAGACGTTGCAGATCCGCAGCCTCAAATTATTTATGACGAAACGGTTTCAAATGCGATTAAAAAACAATTAAGCCCCTTCTTGGAGTCTGAATTGAATAAAAACTACCCTCAACTGTATGTAGCAGGTTTGACTAAATTTCCCATTTTTGTACATAGTGTATCAGATGTTGGGAAAATTTCTTATATTTCATTGGTACTTAAAGAAAACAATACATTTGATTTTATTGAAAGAGAATGGGGACCTGCCTTGTTTTTAACTCAAGTAAAGAAAGATTTAAAAATATTAGCTGGTAAAATTGAAGCCGCGGCAACAACAGGCTGGTCTAAACCAAATGATTATGCATCAGAAATAGACGCTGCTTTAACCATTTGGTCAGATGAGAGCAGCGACAACAAAGAAATATATAATAAGATACTAGTAAACTATAACCCAATTAGACTTGTACAACTCAGAAATTCCATTACATCTTCTTTTGGAGAACTGGTACGCAAAGAATATTATTCCGATGAACCTGAAATGGCTACTTATTTTTCTGGTGTAAAAACTTCGCCCATATCTTCCACAAATGTACAAGCAAGGAATTTAACTATTGACCAGTTACGCACGCGAATGGGAACTTTATTTGGAAAAGAGTATGCCGACAATCATGAACCACATATAACCTTTAATAGGTTCGGTATTAAAACTGTTCAATATAAGAAAAAACCAAGCACTAAAAATGATATACAGTCCTCGTATAACGTCGGACCAGTATTTGATGATTTTGGCACTAAGTAATTTAACTGATATAATGTGACACGTATTAAATCGTGTTTTTATTTTTTTTTAGACGGACCTTTTCTATTAGACGGACCTTTTCTATTAGACGGACCTTTTCTATCAGAAATGCTAGTTTTAGAAACCCCCCTTGAAATAGAGTCTGAATTGTGTGAAACAAAAAAATCGGGGAATATTTCTGAAAGCTCTTCAGCATCATATTTACTAGCCATTTGTAATAGAGTCTGCTTATTTGACCACTCTTGATAAGCGGAATTGTATTCTAATATATAATTTATAGTTTCATTAGATAAGTTGTATTTAAAATTAGAGAAAAAATTATTCATATATCCATGAAATTGATCCGGACTATTTATAAGACTTTTCATCTTATCACTAGCGGTCTTATCTGTAGTAATAGAATTAATTACATTATTAGCATAAAAATCCATATTGGAATTATATATTAATGTAAACAATTATATTTTTTTCATACATAATTTTTAATACATATTATTTTTTGTAATTATTTTTCATACATAATTTTTATTACTCTTCATTTACTCTTATATAATCAACATAATCAGTTTTAACGTCCCAATCCGCAGTTGGGTGGCTGCCAGGGAAATTGCTCTTAAACATCAGCGACCTGATATCCCTCACCTGGGTGTTAGTTGTGCAACCGCAGTGGCCATTTTCAGAAGTGCTATAAAAATTAGCACCCACACCTCTGCATATTGTATCACACTGCCAGTTGTTCCTTTTTGATCCCGTACGGTACCCCCATTTTACTTGAACGGGTTCGCCGTATCGACCATTTGGCGTGTAGGAACGGAGCAACGCAAACTTTTTCGCTGCCTCATCTGCCGCCTTTTTCGCCTCCTCCTTCGCCCGAATCATCGCAGCCTTTTTCGCCGCCTCCGCCGCCTTTTTCGCTGCCTCCTCTGCCGCCTTTTTCGCCAGAATCGTCGCAGCCTTTTTCGCCGCCGCCTCCTCCGCCGCCACCACCACCGCCTCCGCTGCCAAGACGCGCTCCCACTCTGCCGCCTCCTCTGCCTCCTCCGCCGCCTTTTTCGCCGCCTCCTCTGCCTCCTCCGCCGCCTTTTTCGCTGCCTCCTCTGCCGCCTCCGCCTCCGCTGCGGTCTCCGCTGGGGCCGTCGGCTGCTTACTTAATAAAACATAACCTAATATTGCTAAAAAAAGAACGATAGAGATAGTTATAAAGATTTTTTTAGAATCCATTACTTAAATTAAATTAATATCAATATTTTTTTTTTTGAAAAATGTTAATCACAGCATGCAAAAGCTTCCAGTTTTAAATTTTTATTCCCACATCTATTAAATTGGATTCCGTCATAACATTGGTTAGCCGAAAGGCTTCCAATATATTTCCAAGGTACCCTATCATCGCAACGGTTTTTATCCCCTAACCAAGTTCTAACCATTTTGTTAAAAATACCCTTTTTGTCCTTAAAAATGGTTCCGCCTGGTTTACATATCTGATTATTTGTACACAATTTTTTACCCATTCTTTCACATGTAAGTTTTGCCTCGATGTGCGTCCAATTACCATTTATAAATATAGTCTCCTGTTTGTTATTTGTTTTATCATTAGAAGAAGTGTCATCTATTGATTGAGTTATTTTAGCAACTTCAGTATATTCAAATGGATCTATGTTATCTTTATTGATAGACTTGACAGTATTTGACGATTTTAAATAAAAGAAAAATCCTAATGTTAATATTAAGACTAATAAAGGAACCATATTACTAATAAGAATTATCTTTTTTTTACATTTTTTAAATTAGTTTAAAACCACACACAAAGTATATCTTATACATCATATTTCATAAATGGATACACTTGAAATTTCATACATCGGTTCAGCATGTGGAAAGAATGTTTATGAACCTAGGAATAAAACTATATTGCTGCTACTTTGCCGAGAATACCCCAAACTATTTAGAGAAAAAATGATTCAAAATGGAAATATTCGTTCTATCCAAGGCAAATCTTTGAAGAGGCCAATTGAAGACGCATATAAAGCGTATTCAAGGTCTGTTAAAAACCCTGAAGAGTTTGATAAGATAGAAAATAACGTGATCTTAGAAATTAAAGCCAATACACCTGATATAACATCTTCCGAACTTGAAACTGCAAGAAACGTTATACGAGATAACCTTAAAAAAGATTGCGGTAGAAATACTGAAGAATCTGTAATTCATGTTGCCAAGTATACAAAGGGAAATAATAAAATGTGGCGATACACAGACCCTAATAATGGTTGGAAACTTAAAGGTTTTCATGATGCTACGGATAAAGATATAATCGTCGAAATTAAAACAAGGATGAAATTAATCAATGTTAGAAAAAATGAATATGATTTATATCAATTATTTGGTTACATGCTTGCTATGAATAAAAAAAGAGGGATGATATCTCAAACCTACGCAGGCGAAATTTATAATTCTATCGTAGAAAACGATAAAGAATATGGCATTATAGATCTAAATGAAGAAAAATGGAATGAAAGATATATAAATTTTTACAAAGAATTAGACAATTTTTTCAGGGAAGTTAAAAAGTGTTCACTGGATAATTTTGACATTTCAGCCGTGATGAAAACTGGAAAAATATATGCTGAATATGATGAATGTGGAAAATTTCATAATGTAGACCCAAAATATATAAATTTATTCAAAGTTCTATAATTTTATCTTTAGTAATTCTCTTTACAATTATATCTGGGTATAGAATTATTTCTAAAATTTCAATGGCTGTGTCAGTACAACCAAATGCTCGAGACGAATCAGGTTTAACGTTTATCAATTTATTATGCATAGTATCAAAAGAATTACTTGAAACAATTAATTCGAATTTGTCCTTAAATAATTGATATTTAAGATTAGACGTTATGGAGTTATGTTCATTTGAGATAATATCTGGTTTACATTTTCCCGAGTATAACCAAGATGCTACATCTTCTTTGTTTTTATAAATTTCTTCCATTGAAGCGTAATCATGAGTAGTTATATTAAAATTAGTAAACAATATTTTATCTATTAAAATGTAAAGATGTCTTTGAGATAAAATTTTACCCCCTTCGTTTCCGGGTTTCCAAAATGTATTCCTGTTACAATTGAAAATTTTTTTGTACATAATGTCATCTTTTTTCTTAATGTATTGTTTCATAAAATGTTTATCATCCCCGTGATAATAACTTAATAATTCATGTTTACCTAATAAAGATATAACCCTACCCGAATGTAATTTAGCCTTAGAATCAAAAAGATTTAGCATTTTAATTATTTTTATTTCATCAGGTGATCTTAAATAATCCTTATTAAGTGGAGGACTCTTAGAACTTTTACCCGATAATGTATTACCCATTTGTATAACAAATGTATCTTTTCCTATCCATTTATCACCTTTTATAACGTTTGCTAACTCCAAAGATTTAATAAGGACTTCCGAATCGCCGCGAAGATCTCCGATGACTACTATTTTATTTACATGTTTGTACATTTACATTATACTTAGATATTTGCACACATTTTATTCATTTAAAATTTTATTTAGAGTTTCTTCTTCTGGAAAACCTAGAATATATTTATTATCTCGAATTATAGTCGGAAAATAGGAACCAATATTATCCATAAGGTCTTTTAAACCTTTTATTATCGATTCTCTTTCTTTTTGATCTAATTGAACAAACTTTTCATCAAATGTAAATGTATTATCGTCATTCATTGCGATTTTAATGTATTCGTTTTTTGCCGTATGTAAAAACGGATCCAACTTTTCACACCACGGGCAACTTTTTTTAGATAAAATAATTATTTTACCGGATTTAATATTCAATTTAAAAGGTGTATGTATATTTTCAAAGGTAAAATTATCAAAAATTCTCTTAATTAAAAAAAGTATCAAAAATGTAATCAAAATAAATAATAAACTAATCAATAACATACTTATTTATAGTGTATAATTTATAGTTATACATTTTATTACATTTTAAAACTTAAATTAGAATTAGAATTACATAGAATAGTAATTACAATGAACGTAATTGTTGCGTGCGATACAACATGGGACAATTTTGCATTGATATCTAAAAGACTTACATCTAAAAATATAGATCCAATCCATAGGATAAATATATTTTATGGAAAACAACTGAAACACATTAGTACATTGTGTAATAGAAATATGTTACAGGTGTTCAGAAATTGTATAAATACAAAAACATTTCTCAATGATCTGTGTATTCAGTTGCGCTTCGCAAAATTCTGTATCATATTTCACAATTTTACAGAATATAATACGATAAGTACTATACTCATTGAATTATGTAAAGAAAACGAAATACCTTATTTTATTTTTTCAGAACATACTGATGATTTTTTCTTCAATGGAGAACCAGCGTCAACTAAATTTAAAAATTGTACAAAGAGTATACAAGACAATCAAAATAGAGAAATTATCCATTGTAATATACAATTTGAATTATCGTTTGCCACGGCAACAACTAAGTTAAAAGAATATTCTCAGATAGTACAGAAACTTAGAAATTCTTACAGTTGTATAGATGAAAATAAAGGAAAGAAGAGTATAGTTTTCATCGATAATAAAACACACAAACAATACAGTTACATTGAATATATGACTAATAAGAAAAAATGGCTGAAAGACGTTATACCCAAGTAAATGATATTGTTATGCCAGTTGTTTTTTAGCAGTATATATACCATTTTTATACATATCTACAATGAAACTAGAACTAATTTTATTAAGATTAAAATAAATATTTGGATTAATTTTATTGTCTATATTTATTAAAAATGTACTATTTGGTGTTTCACACGTAAATATAGAAGAAATTATCTTAAATGGATAAGATTTATCTTTGTTGTTTAATATTATACTATAACCACATATATATATCTCCTTAGGGGGGGAACCGTATAAGTTTTTACAACAACCGTCTACATATAATTCATTATCAATATCTACGGGTTTAAATAGAAACGGTATACTCATTGATGCTTTAAGAGCGTCTTTCAATTTAATATTTGGATTAGTTTTATTACTTAAACAAGTATATTCATTAATTGTAATATTTGTAGTGTAGAAATGTACATTCACGTTAGTAATTTTAGAAAATTCACATAAAGTTATATCTGTCGTGTATTTATCAGTAACAAAACTAATTAGAGTGTCTAAAAGTGAATCGTCTAATAACCCATTTTGAATATTTGTAAAATCGTACTTTACTATTTCTTCAAGATTAATCTTTTGAAATATATTTATCATACATTTAGGTTCTATTCCAGAAATATAAAGAGCGCCTATTAGTGCTCCTATACTAGTCCCGTATAAATTTTTAAGATCTAGTAAGTTTTTTTGATGAATATATTCAAGAGCGCCGATAAAATGAAAACCCGAATATCCGCCTCCTCCTATGAAAAGGTCGTTCATTTAATCTAAAGAATAGTTTTTTTTATTAAAATATCTACGTATTTATCTTTAAATCTTAAAAGATACTCGTAATTAAACTTCCATTCTTTACCGTGCCCGATAGTATCTGACATTGAATGAGCCAATTCATGAAAAAGTGATTCAATAATGTGTTCGGCACTGTAATATTCTCCGTTATCGTCAAATAATTTAATTCCTATTTCACGACCTTTATCATAGTTCCAAGCTAAGATATTTTCGTCTTTATCTATTAACTCTTTATAGCTTGTATTTTGTAATTTTTTACGTAATAGATTGCCACGGTTTGCTTCTATTTCATAAGATAAATCTATAGAGATAACACGCAGTGTATCTAATATTTCGGCAGTTTTTGCGTCTCTAGCAATATATGTTTTTCCAGATTTAGTCTTAAAAGACAGAGAACATTGGTTGTAATTTATAAATAACATTACACAAAAAATTATAAATAGTATAATTAAACTTGACATTATTAATATGTTAGATAATATTTTATTTGTTCTCGGAATTAAATCTTATGATGTATCTTTCCCATTCGTATCAAAAAAAGATATATTTAGAGATGAAAAGGTTTTTAATTATGAAAAATTTAAATTAATCTATAAGTTAAAATTATTAAATCACTTAAAAGATGAAAATGAGTTTAAAATAGGGATATTACCAGTTAAACAAATAGAGCCAAACATATACTCTAAATTTTTTTACATTTTTTACACTATATATTTTGCATTGGTTAATACGTTGCTATGGACGCAATGCGTACATAATTTTAGACTATGGACAACCACAAATGATATACGTCATTTAGTATCTTTTTTGACACATATTAATGTACCGCTAATACACTTGTGGTCTAAGAAGTATTTTATGTGTAATCACGTGGAAAAAATATTAAATTGTAAAAAATTCAAGTCAATAATTATACTCGTGTTTACACTATGTTCTGTATTTGCAAATTTTATAGATATCCCAGCGTTTAATAATAATTATATGTGGCCAAAAGATGTAGCAACAAATGATTTAATTTTCTATACATTTATTATTATTGATTGGTTCTATTCAAGACTTCTTTGTTTTTTATTTTTATTCACTATTGTGTTCGTTCTTAAACAACACATTTCAGAAATTAATGACTTGGGAAATTTTTTAACTACCCCTGAAGAATACTTTCTGGAAGACGCGTCTATAAATAATTTAATAATGGATATATCATCTACTAAACACAGAATATCTAAAACAATACATTTATTAAATCCAATAATATCTTTTAGTACACTTATAGGAGCAGCAAATCTATCTCTTTTTATAAGAACAATTTTACCTGATAATGACATCACGTACAGAAATATATATGATAATTTGATACCTTTCGACAGATATCTTTTTGTTAATAGCATAATTTATACATTGATACAATCATGTCTTTTATTTTATATATACTTATATGCAAGTAAAAGAGAATCTATATTAGACTATGTAAAATCTCATACATTCATCAAATTATTTTTATATAGACTACCATTTGATAAATTGATCTCTAAAGATAAAGACATTATTAATTTATCGACGACTCTGGATGTTGCTAATTCAATAGAATGGATTATATTATGTGACATATTATCAAATAGATGGGTAGATTTCACTATATTCGGAATATCGACATCGGATGGAAAACTAATACTAAGAGGTATCACTTTAGGTAGTGTTGTAATATTTATTATAACATTTATTGCAAAATAAATTGTATTTTAAACACGTTTAAATAAATGGTGTATATCTAGTTAAATGGAAGTATTTACACGTCCAGAAAGCACAACAGAATTAAATGAGATTACTTTTCAAATTTTATCTTGGGAAGCGTCAGACGAAACTGAAGACCCAGACGGAGAATTTCCAGATACAAGATACAACATTTACGCCTTTGGTGTAAACGAAAATTCAGAATCGGTATGCGTAAGGTTTGAAGGTTATAAACCTTATTTCTTTGCTCTTATCCCAGATAAGTATCAAGATACATTTGATACTTTTAAAAGAAAAGAAGTTGAAAAATACATTAGAAATAAACTTTTCCGAAATAAAGAAGACCTCGAGAGTGTAAGCGTTGTATCTCGCAAGAAGTACAAAGGTTTTACCAATGAGAAAGAGTACAAATTCTTGCGTTTTGTTTGTAAAAATCTTACAACATTTAATAAAATTAAATACATTCTAAATCCAAAAGACACTCGTAGATTGCCTAAAATTTCATCGTTGAACCCTACAGAACCTCTGAAGTTCGAACTCTATGAATCTAACATTGAACCTTATCTTCGTTTTACTCACAAGGCGGATATTCAAATGTCTGGATGGGTAAAAGTAAGTAAAATTTGTACGTTTCCAGATATGTCAAGGTGTCAGCACAGCTACACAACTAATTACAATAACGTAGAAAAAATCGAATGTAATGAAGTATGTAATCTTACCCTTGGATCTTGGGACATTGAGGCTTTTTCATATTCATCTCGACACCTTGGTATCAATGAATTTCCCGATCCAGAAAAAGAAAATGACATCATTACTCAAATTGGAACAAGTCTTTACAAGTTCAATACAAAAGAAAAGATCAAGCATGTGGTCACTATCAAAAGTCCTATAGACAATGACTGCGATCCTGTTGACGGCATCATCATCGAAAAATACGACTCGGAAAAAGAACTAATCGAAGGTTGGGTCAAATTCATTCTATCTACAGATCCAGATATTCTAATTCAGTACAACGGATACGGTTTCGATTGGAAATACCTAATTGCTCGAGCTAAGTTTCTTGGTATTGAATACGTTCTTGAAAACTTAAGTAGGATCAATGAGAAACCTGCTACAAAACAAGAAGATCAATTAAATACTTCTGCGTACGGAGATAACACTATGGTTTATCTTAAAATGTACGGTATTACGCAATTTGACCTTATGTTTATCATCAAGAAAGAACACAAACTAGAATCTTACAAACTTAATTCAGTCGCCGAACATTTCACGGGAGACAAGAAAGACGATCTTTCGCCATCAGATCTTTTTAAATATAATACATCAACTAAAGACAAGGTAGCGCTTGTTGTAAAGTATTGTGCACAAGACACTTGGCTACTTATCGATCTTATGCTTAAGTTGAGAATTATGACTAATATGATTGGTATGTCTAATATTACTATGGTCCCTATGCAATACATCGAGTTGCGAGGACAACAAATTCGCGTCCATACACAAATTGCTTATGAAACTAAAAAAGAAGGATATCTCATTCCAGCAGTTGATTACAAACCAAAAGATGACACAGATGAAGATGAAAAATTTACAGGGGCAACCGTTTTAGATGCTAAACCAGGAGCACATTTCGAACCTATCGCAGGTCTTGATTTTGCAAGTCTGTATCCCAGCATTATGATCGCCCATAATTATGACTATGCGACTATTGTAGAAGATCCTGAGTTTGACAATCTTCCAGGTATCGAATATTTCGATATGAACTGGAACGAAGACGACACTGACACAGATGGAAATGAAATGAAAAGAAATGTTAATGTAAGGTTCGTACAAAATCGCACAGGTATTATGCCTAAAATTCTAGATCGTCTTTGGAAAGAACGTAAAGCTATTCGCAAGCAGATGAAAGGACTTAAAGATGAAAATCTTTACGCAGTGCTTAATGGCGTACAGCTTGCTATCAAAGTTTCTATGAATAGTATTTATGGTTTTACCGGTGCTAAATATGGTCGACTACCAAACAAGAAAATTGCGGCGGCTGTTACAGCATGCGGTCGCGAAATGATCGCCCACAGTAAGAAGTGTGCCGAAGAATGGTACGACTGTGAAGTAGTTTATGGAGACACGGATTCTATTTATGTAAAGTTTAAAAGTGATCTCAAAGGTCAGGATCATATGGATTACGTTTTCAAGGTGGCGCCAGAATGTTCTGATCGTATTTCGGCAACGTTTAAGAAACCTATCGAGCTTGAGTTTGAAAAAGTTATGTATCCATTCATTCTGTTTTCAAAAAAGAGATACGCAAGTCTATTTTGGACTAATCCAATAAACTACGATTACATT
>TARA_B110000977_G_scaffold154214_1_pt1 | contig 19155 bp, 13 predicted proteins | sample TARA_B110000977 | Tara Oceans TARA_B110000977 (sample SAMEA4397798) | marine metagenome | biome: Polar Biome; feature: [SRF] surface water layer (ENVO:00010504); material: water (ENVO:00002006), including particulate matter (ENVO:01000060) such as... | depth 5 m | reverse complement strand
CCTTTGGTTCCACCTTTGGTGGCAGCAATAAGTGTGTCGCGGCTTGTCCTGGTGGAACCTTTGCTGACAGTAGTAACAATGAGTGTGTCACGGCTTCGGATTGTTTTCCTGGAACCTTTGGTTCCACCTTTGGTGGCAGCATTAACAATGCGTGTGTCGTGACTTGTCCACATAACAAATACGCTGACAGTAGTAGTAATGAGTGTGTCACGGATTGTCCTGCTAACAAATACACTGACCGCAGTAGCAAGGCGTGTGTCGAGACTTGTATTACACCTAACAAATACATTGACAGCATTAACAGTGCGTGTGTCGCGGCTTGTCCTGGTGGAACCTTTGCTGACAGCATTAGCAATACGTGTGTCGAGACTTGTCCTGATGGAACCTATGCTGACAGCATTAACAATGCGTGTGCTGCCTGTCCTGCCGGAACCTATGCTGACATCAATGCGTGCGAAGCATGTCCAAATAACGGATACAGCGTTGTCGGTTCCGTCAGTTGTGCATATACTGCAAGTACTTGTCCTGCTGGAACCTATGCTGTCAGCAATAGCAATGCGTGTGTTGCCTGTTCTGGCAACGGATACAGCGTTGCCGGCCAAACCAGTTGTGCATATATTGAAAGTACTTGTCCTGTTGGAACCTATGCTGACAGTAGTAGCAATGCGTGTGTTGCCTGTCCTGTTAACACATACAGCATTGTCGGTGTGTGTGTTGCCTGTCCTGCTAACACATTTGCCGTTGCAAACAGTTGTAGAACATGTTCCCAGCAAGAAGACTACTGGCTAGACGCAGGATGCGCGTGCGGTGGCAATGATGGCGCTGATAGCATCACCGGGTCAACACTCTGGTGTGCCGCTCAAAAAGCCCTGTGGACTGCCGCCGGATGCGACGCTCAGTGCACGGCCTAAACTAAAGTTGAAGATGCAGTCACTACTTTGTCATGCGAAAAATCAGAAAAAGAGAGGTATAAATACCAGTCGCCCTGACCGAAATGTCACGCTTAAACAAGTCTACAACACACATTAACCAACGACAAAACACTGAGTTGCAGGAAGAAGGATATGTACCACAACATCCAATGCTTCACTACAAAATCCAGTCGGAAGAAAAAACGGACCATTTGGAAAACTACGTGGAGGTGAATCCGTTTGAAGATACGGAGAACGTGTTTGGTGACATGTTCCGCAGCGCAAAGAAAAAGATATCCAAAATATTCAAGAAAGATAAAAAGAAAGATACAAAGACAGATAAAAAGAAAGATACAAAAACAGATAGTCCCAAAAAATAATTACAGTATAAGCTTAAATTTATCTTTGACATTCCAAAACAAATATTTGGATATTTGATACCTCATCAGCAATGGTTGTCGACAGACTGGACACTTGCCATTGCACTGTTTATGAAATTGGTCCAGACATTCGTTGTGTCCAACACGTGTAGTACAGTGGCAGTGCAGCACTAAATACGGTTCGTTAAAATCAAAGGCACATCGACATTGTCGACAAATGGGCTTTGTTTTCATTTTTTTCGGTGGAGGTGCCTTGGCAACTGTACTCATTTGGTCTCCCAAACATTTCATCATTGCTTTCGAAAATTTGACTGCATTACATTGTTGGTTGAACCATATAAACCGAGCTTTGGTGAGTGCTCTTTTCTCGGGACTGGGTACTCCACCCATGACCTCCAACCATGCATCGTAGCATTGTCTGGCAGAGGGGTCCATCAGCATGGAAGCAGTGGTTTTTAAATAGTACTGTCCTTCATCGTACAATTGTTTGGCATTGACCATGGCTTGTTCTCGTGGCATTGCTTGTAAAAGTTGGAAAGTAATGTCTTCTATTTTCCATTTGTCAATGACAGCGATGCACTTGTTCAACACCTCCCGTGGAGTGGAGTTGTGTTCCAGACCAAACAGAGTATACGCGGAATACTCCATTTGACCAGTTGCTTTACAAGACACTGACGATCGGGATGGGATTATTGTGATTTATTGGTGAGCTTCTTTGGATTCCCGTGAGCTTCTTTGGATTCCCGTCCTTTTGGTCCTTTTGTAGATTGCAAAAACATTTCTTTTTGCAATGTTTAAGTCGTCGTTTGTTGCTGCAATTTGTTCCAATGTACCAACCACATCTCTTTCTTTTTCGTTGTCGTATCCTTCCCAAGTACCTTGGCGAGTTTTACTAATGCAGGTGACATGGGCAGCATCCCACGGAAACATTGTGATTAATTCGTAGTAAGTTGTATCGAAGACTAAATTAACCGGTGTCAAAATACAATCGTCCAAAGTCAATCCCGTTTGGTTGAATTTGCGCAATATGTTGATTGCAATGTATTGTGTATGTGGAACGGACTCCAAACATCCTACTTTTGTCAGGTATTCCACATCGAGCGGTGTCGTTCTGTATTGACTGAAGACCGACTGCATGACGCCTTTTCTTTTAATGGCCTCGGTAATTTGTTCAACAAGTTCCTTTTTGGTCCTGGCCTTTACGCCGAGCTGTTCGTTTTTGACAAACTCACGCAGGTCCGCCAGTTTCATGTCGGTCAATGCTGTTTCGGCTGTATTTATAAGCGGCCAATCCCAAACACCCCCACTGGGATGCGGTGCCTGGTATCTGGAAGTAAACCAGATATTTTGGTTGGACCAATTGTCCAACATCTGCATGGTCACTCGAAAAGGTTCGTAGAGTGCATGTCCATTTGACCATTTGTCTTCAAAATCTTCCTTTAACAATTGACAAACCATGAATTTCTTGACCATCAATTTTTCTTGTCGAGTACCTGACAAAGTGGTTGTTTGATTGCTGCAGAGGTAGTCCACCAACTTGTTGTAGTATTTTCTGCCTTTTGGTTTCAGCTCAGTACAATTTTCAGGCTTGTTTTCTAGATTGAAGACATCTTCTATGAATGGATGAAAAAAATGTCCATGAATTTCTCGACTCAGAAAAAACAAGAAACTGTCAAACCAACAAGTTTTTGTTCTTTGACCTCGATTGATATTCATTTGTCTCAAGGGGAATTCCGGTTCACAAACTAAAAAATGATGGTAAGAATTAAACTGGTGATACATTATTTATTATTAAAGTTATTCTTTAAATAGGGTTGAACAGTCTGGGCTAGCTACACACAACTGCCGCAATACGGACAATCCTTCCTTAATCTCGGGCAACATCTGTCCAAGGTCTGTCAGACTGTGGCGCATGTCTGGCAGCATGATATTCACATCTTTCATGGTTGTCTGCATTTGTGGGGCAATGCCAGCCAACACCGCAACAACAATGGTCATCATCACAATGTGGAAAAATACAAATGAAACAAGTGCAATACAGAGGTATCGTTGATAAGGTCTCTCGTCGGTCAGTTCATTAAAACGAGTTTGCATTTCCTCTCTAGATGTGTCTACTTTTATACTCTACTACCCCCGACTATGCTCGGTTAAATTTGTGATGGTTTTGACTCTATTTTCTGCTGATGTCAAATCCCTTTTCAAGTTGTCAATGTTTTGAAGGGTATCTGTCCTTTCCTCCGTAAGACAATCACGTTTGTCTTCCAAAGCATGTTTCAATGTTTCTAATTCGGAGAGTCCTTCTGCAATCTTCCGGTTGTCTTCCACAAAAACACTGCCAAAATGTTCGTCGGAGATTTTGGCGGCGTTTTTCAACATTTGGACAGTAGTACTGTCTTTCACAAACATCAGGTACTCTGAGGCTGTTTTACATTCCGAATTGGACATACAAAGTTTAGTGTCCAATTCGTGTAATGATTTTTGTGCCTCTTTCAATTGTTCCTCGATGTCATAGGCTAGGTCGACCACGGCAATGCGGGCCTGTTCGTGGTGGTCGTCGGCAGATTTGAGTAGACCAATCAATGTTGCTCGCATGACTTCCAAATCGTTGTTTTTGTGCTTTTTGGTCGCACTACCTTCTTCGTTTCCTTCGCTTCCTTCCAGTGGACGTTTGGTTGAAAGCATTTTTTTTTGGGATGATATTTGACAATGTTTCAGTATGAAATAATAATATGTGTTGATTAAGTGATAATAAAGAATTTCAAGCAAATAATTTTTTGATAGATTTAATAATTTTGACTACAATGTTTGTTTGTGGTGGCGTGGGTGTCACAGATGTTTTTATTTTCATAGGCTTGTCTGTTTTAAACATTTTGTTTTTAGGGCGTTGAGTTTATAGTTACAAACAGCAAAACCCAACACAAAAACTGCAATATATTTCATGACATTTGACGCACCTTTCCAAATGGTCGACACAGACCGAACTTTCACACAGTGGACAGTGTTCGGTATATTTAGAAAGTCGCAAAGCAGGACATTTCTGACAATCTACTACAGTGCCCGTCCGCAAAACCCGGTGTCTCCATCCCCTAATGTCATTTTTCGACAGCTTTGAGAGCTGACGACATTTACACATTTCTTTGTCTGATAAATATTCGACGACACTGGTCAAGACACTGACTTTCGCACCGAAAGATTGCCACATTTGCATACAATCAATTGGAAACAAACAAGAATACACATATGTTCATCTAAAGCAGCAGCAACTAGCTGTCGGTGGTTGTACCGGTGGTTGTAGCGGTTGTCTGCAGTAGGGACAGGTCTGTTCCCTGTTGTAAGTGCTTTGACTCCATTTTTGAATACACTCAAAGTGGAATCGGTGTTGGCACCAGAGGACAATACAGTTATCCATGGGCTCAAAACAGATGGGGCATTCTTTTTTCAAAACAGACAATGGGTTTTCACTCTCACGGGCCAAAGTTTCCATTGATTGCAGAACAACAGTTAAGTACTCTTTTACAAGGCTTGTAGTACATCAGTCTCAAAACGGCATTTGGCCCGCATGGAGCCATTGTGGTATGGAATTAGCGCTAGTTGTTGCCTGTTTAGCCCCATCGCCATAGCTTTGGTCGTAGTTATCATGTAAGCGTTGACCTTTAATGGGTTCTGGCGACATTTAAGACACAGGTGCGTGCCAAAGACATTGGATTTGGTGGGACGACCACAAGATTTGCACCGGTCAATTGTCATAAAGTGGATGACCGAAGCTTTCCAGGACAGGTCAAAGTGGCGGTCACGTTTCCGTTGTTTTAATTGCAACTGTTTTTTTGCGAATTTTTCCCAAGAAAGCCAATGTGTGTTGAGGGGTGGGACTAGGTTGAGTCGCATGTATGAATACATGCGAAGTTTGGATTTCCATTTGTTCAATCTTATCTTTTTCTTGAGAAAACGACACAGCCACTGTTTGCTGATGGTTTGGACTCGATACTTCCAGTTCCAAAAAGAACCAATCAAATACACAATGTCCATGGGCAACAAAACCATATTGTTTGTTATATATTTACATTATAGACTCTAAAATAATATATGCCCTACATTTTTTGTCTTTTCCGAGGTGTCTGTTCAACCAATGACGACCGCCCACGTTTGTGCAAGATTCGAACATGATTGTTGTAGATGGAAGTGTCTCGATGTTGAGTGGATTCGTGTGTAATAAAGAGGCATGTTCGTCGGTCGTTCTCTTCGCACCAATCTTTGAGAGTCCCCTGCACTGAAGAAATGCCGGCCTGGTCCATCGAAGTACATGCCTCGTCCATGATTAACAACGGAAACTCTGTCGCCGACATTTCGCGCCAGGCCATGAACGAAGCCAACTGAGCTCTTCGCCACTGTCCTCCCGACATCACTCCCGCATGGTTGGGACACACGACTTGACGAACAAGCCGCTCTTTGGAATCAAAATGTACTTTCAGTTCAATGTCGTCCGTTTTAAAGAAACGTTGCAACCATACCGTTGTCAACGCTGCCAGTTTTTGCACCGCGTATTCCATTGCATACGTTTGAATACCGCGTGGTCCCACCCATCCAAGAAGTGCTTTCATGATTTCTTCTTGTTCTTGTCGCTGCTGTTTTCGGTGGTTCAACTTGACCAACTCATTGTCTGCCTGTTGTACAGCAGTTGGACTGGCTGTGAAAGGACAAGGGTCGTTTTGAATTCGTTGCAAATTCTGAGCTGCTGCGTTGGCCAGTTGCAACGAATGTTCATATTTCTCTTGCAATAGTTGATAATCCCGTAATTGTCTTTCATTTTTTTCCGCTTGCTCGAGTTGGCCAATAAGCATTTGAAAATCGGTCGTATTTTTTTCAATGTTATTGGCCAATTGAATTGATTTTTGGGCATCGTCGTGTTGCTTTTCCACGTTGACCGCTGCTTCGTATTTGCGCTGGGCATCGGACAACCTATCCGTCACAAATGCCAACTGTTTTTGTCCGTCAATCACTTGCTGCTCCAATTTTTGTTTTCGATTGTTGTCAACAGCAAATGGACGATGGCAACTGGCACATTCGCCAGAAGCATTGAAATGACGCAAATCGTGTTCCCATTGCTTAAGAGCATGCACAGCCGTGTACCTTTCTCGGGTGCAGTGGTCTTTCTGACCAAGACTGTGGGCGACGTCTTGCAACGCGGGCAATGTCTCGACCATCGGTGGTAGGAGTTCTTTCCGAGCAGTATCAATGGCAATCTGTTTTCGTTTGCATTCAATGTCTGCCCGTAATGATTTAAGATTGGAGACCACAGCAGGTTTGAACGGTTGTGCCATAATTTTGGACTGGGCTTGTGACAACTCACTCGTAGCGGTTTCCAGTCTTTTCGACTGTTTTGCATGCCAGGTCTTGGTTTCTTGCACCTGTTTCTCATAATAGATGACCGCACAATCCCGTTGATGTGTTTTCATCGTAATTTCTTGCTCAACCTGTTGAACATTGCACTTTGCTGTTTTGTATTCGACCTTGGCCTTGTCACACAGGCCCAACCAACAGTCCATATTTGCAAAGGGGCTTATATCGTGTTTGGCCTGGGTGTCGCTCGCATCCAACCACCGTGGTACCGACATCTGAGTCCAGACGCTGTTGCGAAGAAGCCAAGAATGCAAAGCACTGGCAGTCATATCCAACCCAAATATTTCCGAAGCAATTGCCTTTTGTGTTCCAGAAACGGTGGACCGAGTACAATCTTTGTTGTCTATTGTCAACTGGATTTTTTGGCTGCAGGCCTTTTTTGTCCGGCACAAAATCCGACTAATGCTCCATGGCCGGCCTTCGACGAAACCCGTCACAGTCACTTGTGCTTTATCAGCATCGTTGTGGAGTACTGCACCACCGAACGACACAGTACCACGACCGTCAATCATGCCAGTACAGGCCCATAACCAAGCCCCTGCTGACAACATGGATTTCCCAGCACCATTGGAGGCATTTTTAGACTCGTTGCATTCGCCAGAAATCAGAGTAAACCCTTGACGTTCCAAAGCCAACGTAACTTGACCTTTAAACGGACCGAATCCAGTAATAGCTATTTTGGTTGGACGCACGTCGGCCGATTTCTGAATCAATTGTGGACGAATTGACGTTACCCACTGTTCTCCGAGTTGCCATGCTCGGGAACCTTTGTCAATGTTGAGACGGGTGCCATAATTTTGAAACAGTTGTTGGGGTGTCAAGCTGGTATGTTGTTCAATTCTGGTCACTGACGGTTCTATTTTTTTCTTAACATGAACAGCGACCCCACGAGCTTCGAGTTGAGTCACCATCGACAACAGATTGTCCGTTGCAGTCGCGGTGACAACAACGCGGTCCATTTTTCGCAAACAATCGTGCCGACCGAGCAATTCTTTGGCCGACCACTTGTATTGTCTTGGTCCAATGTCCAGAGGCAATTGTTTTTTTACGACAAACTGAGTGTCAATGATAATCAACGACTTTTTATCTTCGGCTTCGGAGAGAGAGAGTTGGTAGGGTGACCCCAAATAACGAATGTTTTGGTAGACTTGTGGCGTATGGTAGTGACCGGTGTAAATAGGAATGTCCTTGGGGAAAACCGACTGTGACAACCCTTCCGTCGACAGTTTGGTCGGATTGAGTTTAAATCCCACAATGTCAAAATGACCAAAAATAACATCGACATCGGTGTGCTGTTGCAAAATTTGGTGCAACTTGTCGTTGCAACGACGCCACGGTACCCACAGTTGACGATTTATGACAGTGGGATTGTCCAGAACAGTGATCCACTTGGAGGCGTACTTGAAGGGGGTGAGACCATGTTCGGTTTCTGAAGCATCGAAATAATCATGGTTGCCAGGTATCATAATCATGGGGACTGACCATTCCGTTTCAAAAAAACGCATCAGTTCATTAAGAATATTTACTGGTAATGTACCTTTGTTGTAAACATGGTCGAAAAAATCACCCAAGAACCCTACAGACGTATTGTGTTGCTTGGCCTGGTCATGAACATGACGCAACACTTGCATGCTTGTTTTGTAGGTTTTGACTGACAAATGCAAATCAGAAAACAATAACATTGATTTGCTGACAATACACATCTGGGTTGACAGTAACTCATATGTGAAAAATATGTGCAAACAACTATTTTACACATATGAAAAAAAAATGTATATAAGTACAGGATCAACAAGAACAAAAACAATGATTGTGCAAATATTACTACTTTTGCAATCTTACATTTGCAACAGTCAAAAACTCCGACTATGCAATGCGGGCGAGTATGTCAACGGAAATACATGCCAAAACTGCACAGTAGGCAAATACATGGATTTGCTAAAACATTCTCGGTTTTCCTGCAAAGAGTGTCAATCAGGCAAAGTTCAATCCAATGAGGGAAAGTACACTTGTCATCAATGCTTACCAGGAACCGTACCAGGAGCACAACGTGCAAAATGCCAGCGTTGTCAGTCGGGGACATTTCAAAACGAACCTGGACGCTCTGTCTGCAAAGATTGTCCAGTCGGTACCCATGGTATAGCATCAATCTGTTCTGACGACACTAAAACATCCGAAGACGAATGTATCTATCAAAGTAGCGGTTATGTATGGGGGGACGATTCCACGTGTAGGAAGTATTATTGCAACAATGCATCATTTACAACCAAATTTGATTGTGAAAACATTGCTACTGGTCGTACTTGGGACGATTCCATCAAAGTCTGTTCTGAAACCACCTTTAAAGTTAAAAATGACTGCCTGTACACTAACAGCGGTCGAGAATGGAACAATCAAACCTTTGATGACCGCCAGACGGAAGACGATTGTATATACAATAAAACAATCAATATTTGGACAAATAATAACAGATGCACTGACAATACAACGGACAACAGAATGGACTGCCTCTACAAACGAAATACGAATACATGGACATTGGACAGGACGCAATGTCGAGATTGTCCAAGAGGGTTTTACCAGTCAAAAACACGTCGTACCTATTGCATCAGCTGTCCAGCGGGATTTCAGCAAAACAATCCGGTACAAACTTTTTGCACCGAATGTAATCCTGGTAGATTTCAGAATATGGAAATGGCTACCAATTGCAAAAACTGTCCTATTAATTCGTACCAAGACCGACAGGGCGGCATCGAATGCACTGCATGTGCACTTGGTCAGTACACAGCATTTGAGGTTTCAACCTCTTGCTTCGACTGTCCCGATACTGGGGACTGCTGTTCAGGATGGGGACTGGACAATACAAACACGTGTCAACCATGTGAAGCAGGGGCAGTTAGAAATGTTACCACAAACAAATGCCAACAATGTCCCCCCCAATCCATATCAATCAAGAACACCAGCCTTGAAGGCTACGATACCTGTGAATCTTGCGGAAATTTCACCGCAAACAAAGACAACTGTCTGTCGGACGAGTCGGACTGTCCAAGCGGTACTTTTGCAAGCGACGGCTATTGTCAACCTTGTCATCAAGGGACTTATCGTATCACGAGTCAAAGTACCACTCAAAGTACCACATGCACAACATGTCCAACAGGATGGTACAACAATGATTCTGGGGAAACATCATGCGTGCCCTGTCAAGCCGGGACGACCAACAACACTGCCCACACAAGCTGCACGAACTGTACATCTGGCAAAAAATCCCGCACTGGTGGCATGTGCGAAACCACGTGTACGGGAAACAGTGTGAACAGTTCGACGGAGAACAAGTGCAGCACTTGTGGTGATGGCCAGTATTACGACAACTCCAATTGCACAGACTGTCCAATCGGATGGATAAAATCTCAAACAATGATTGCAAGTAACGGTGCTTGTGTCGAATGCCCCACCGGTAAAGTCAATAATATCAATAGGACACAATGTCAACAATGCGAAACGGGCAAACAACTGAACAGTACAAATTGTGAAGACTGTCAGCCCGGGAAATTTAACCCCACTGTGGGTGGCATTTGTCGTGTCTGTTCTAGCGGGCAATACCAAGACAACACAGGACAATCTGCCTGTGACAATTGTGAGGCAGGCCAATATCGGGACGAGGAGGGCCAAATAAATTGTACAACATGTGCTGCTGGCAAATATGCAGGACAAGGACAACGGGCATGCACCGACTGCCCAATTGGATGGGGCAATGCTGACGGCTCAACCTGCACTGAACAAATTGAATGTATAACCAATTACAGTTGTCAACATTGTGCAGATGGAAAACAAATGTCGGACACAAAACCATATCAATGTCACGACTGTCCCAGAGGTTTATATCGTGACTCTGGTGTCGGGTACCGAGGCAAGTGTGCATTCTGTCCTACCGGATATTTGCAATCCGAACCTGGGAAAAGTACATGTATACAATGCAATCAAGATACTGAGTATTCAATGGCCAGTGACCAACCCAACGAAGGATTTGTCGCATGTGTATCCCAAGAGATATGTAAAGTTGGCCAAGCCTTGCAAGGTGGAACCACATGCACCAACTGTACAGATGGGACATACAGCATTGGTAGTGGTGCAGCTTGTAAGGAATGTCCCAGAGGTTACATTTCTACAACTGGCAAAGGTAAATGTACACGATGTCGGAGTGGACAAGAACCAGACTCGGCTGGTACCAACTGCCAAAATTGTACAAAGGGACAGGTGAGTCAGTTTGGTATCTGTGCAGCATGCCCAGTTGGTCAAACCACCAATGATAGTATAGTTTGCTCACCCTGTCTAAAATTCAAAACAACTGAAAATGGAGCGTGCACACCATGTGCAGACAGATTTGACATTCTGAAGGATGGTAGATGTGCTTACTGTCCCGCTGGCAGATACAACCCAAATACAGTCATCGGGGCCGAGTCTGCTTGTATCGAGTGTGACAATGGTGAAGAACTGACCATGTCTGGGAGTACAAAACAATGTACAGAATGTCAAGCAGGAAAATACATCGATGGCACGGAAAACTATTGTCAAACTTGTCCAGTGGGATATACCTCTGGCACTGGAGCAACCGAATGTGAACAGTGTTCTGTAAGTTGTTTGGGAATGTGCCCCAGAGGCCACTACCTTGTGGCATCCGAATGTAAAAAGTGTCCACAGGGATACGCATCCCCTGGTATCCGTCAAACTTTTTGTTCGCAATGTACAGCTGGAAGAGAGCAACCAATTTCTGGGGAATCCGTCTGTCATGACTGTGCGCCCGGAAAATATTCGACCAAATCTGTCAACATCCACTGTGAATTGTGTCCGACAGGTCAGTATCAGCATCTGGTCAAACAAGGGCAGTGTAACGATTGTCGTCCAGGAAAGTATACGAACTCACTCGGTCAAATAACCTGCAAGACATGTGCACTTGGCAAATACAGTGATGATACCGGGGCAGCAAACGATGCGTGCAAAGATTGTCCGAAAGGATGGCAAGGAATATCCGATGGTACCTGTGCCAAATGTCCAGAAAGCACTTACCAAGACGAGCAAGGCCAAACAGTCTGCAAAAAATGTACAGGGACCGAACCATTGTCACGTCCCGCTGCCACAAATGCAACGGATTGTTTTGAGGGGAGTGGCCTCAAAAGCTATGTTTTCGATGTGGAAACTGATGGGAAAAAAAGTGCAGTCTACACATCTCGTTGTGAAATTCGCCCAAACATGGTGTTGTTATGTCCAGGATGCTCGTGCAATGACAATTCACGCGATGGTTACTGGGACGGCCCAGTCTGTGACGAATGCAGACATGGATTTGCGGGCGGGCGAGTGGGCAAATGTTTGATTAAATGTCCGGGGTACGACGGTGTTCACGATTCGACAATGTGCGGCGGCAATGGTAAATGTTGGTTTGGCAAATATGGAAATGGTGAGTGTCTCTGCGGTGGTAAAAATGTTCTTGATGCGTCCAGCAACAACATCGTTGTCAACGTCAAAACATGTCCTGCAGGACACCGCTGTTCAGGATATGGGGACGAGGTCTTGGAAAGCACCAAATACATCCCCTTCTATTACATATTGGAATATCGGCAATATTCAGTATTTGTGTTGCAATTGAATCTGTATACGCCCACGCGCGGCCACATGTGGTTTGAAAGATATTCACCTCAAACAATTTATGAAAATGTTTGTGCAACCTGCACTGGTTCTTACGATGGAACAGAATACACTCAAATTGGACATTTTTCAGAAAAGAGCAGCGAGTACACACTGTTTCGTCCCGGTATTCAAGTCCAAAATGGTTTTCATGGTGAAAATTGCCAGCACGAATGTGCAATCTGTTTGAACAGTGGCCATTGCTTACATGTCCCCCATCCCTTTTACTACAGTTATAGCATTGCAAACACCCACGAAACATTTTCAGAAGTTTTTGTGCCACAAACACAATGCATCTGCTCTTCAGACATTTACGACGCCGACGCCATGTGTTGCCCGCACGGGTTTGAACCCTATGTATACTTTGGCAAACGTCAAGTTGACCCATACTTTCACCACACTGCACTTCCGTTCATTACAAATATGGTCAACGCTCGGAAAACGTATTGGACAGACGAAGATTTGTGGTTGAAAAACGAATACCCACCCTACAAAGCACCGATTAGTAATACAATAACAGTATCCAATCTGAATTCTGCCTATGACGAGAATACCAACAGACTAGGCAACGAGAAAGTCGATTATTTGACCTATGGTCCGTACACAAAACATGTCTTTTATGGTACAGAAAAAGAAATCTGTCGAGCATGTCCCGGACTCTTTGGCAAAGGCGTTGTTTCACGGTCGGTTGAAATTACATCAGAAGACGTGGCCGAAGATTTTTGGTGGGACAGTGCTGCAAAAGGTAAAAAATGCAACGGCCTTGGAGTATGCGACTTTTACCTTCAAAGATTTGAATCGGACAATGTCCTATTCATGGGAGATGTCAAAAAAGTTGAAAATACAAAATACAAATTGGAAAAAAGATTTACTGGCTGTGCTGAACAAGGTACACTACTGGGAACATATACCGGTATTGTAAAGTGCATTGCCAACCGCACTCTGGAAGCGGGCACCATTAAGATATCAGAACCATACAAGATTTCTGGATACATTGGCCAACAATCAATTGTTGGAGTTCCCAGTTCTGGAACCCCCACTGATGACAATGGTCAAGCGCCTTGGGGATACGTCGTAAAGGACACACAAATGTATGAAATGAATCAAACTTCCGGATTTACGTCCGTGCCAGTACCCGATGCCAACGGCGAATACATGTTTCACCCATGGAAAGAAGGCGAATGTCGGCACGTTGTAGGTGTCTGCAAACCAACAAAGGATAAATTGTACAGTATATACAAAATCGGTATCACGGGCCAAGGCGAGGACCGATTGGTAGGTGCAACTTTTGACAGATTTGACACTTGCTTTACATACGACGACGGTACCTTCAAAACAAAAATTGGGAATTATGTTACAGAAACGTATGAAAATGGTCAAGACCCCTTTTTGGGTAAAAATTGCCCCAAAGGTCATTTTTGCACCAAGACAGGTCACGATTTTGACAACAGTGTCGGGTTCAAAGAAGCATGTCCTGCTGGGTATTACCAGCCTAACGAAGCTGAAACACGCACTGACACAGATATCATGTGTAGCCGTTTACAAGTCTCGGGGATAACGAAAGAATACCAACAGATAACAGAAGGTCGTTGCGAGGACATTGTTTCTGCACGAGGGTGGACAGACATTGAAACAAAAATTGGATGCGGAATTGCTACAAATCAAACTGTATCCAATGTCACAGCGACAAATGTCCCAAGCGGGTGTTACTACGGGTCAGACATGGTTTATTTCAACAACCATGTGAGTAGCATCAAATGTTCAGTCACACACAAATGTACATGTGTGAGACACGGGGCATGTCAATTGCACAAGGGCACTCAAGACCCAAATGATTTAGTGGACAGTGTCTGCATCCGTTGCAAGCGCAATGAATATTCAAAAGAAGGCTCTGCAAAATGCACGGCTTGTCCTCAAGGAAGAGTCAAAAAAATATCCAGTATCTTTGGTGACGAACAGATTGACAGTTTGACAATGTTAAACATGCCCTCGAATTTGGATTCTTCGTTTACACCCTGGTACTTTATCCCGAAAGAAACGGGGGTTGAAATGTCGGACTGTGCATTGGTACCCAACGGTATCATACACGTACCTAAGGCCGACAAACACATGAATTACAAGGTGCCCGCATTTTTGCCAGTTGTGTCGTGTCCATTTGGTTACTCTTCACGCCCGGGTACATATGTCATCTGGGGACACGACAAAATCGTTGACAGGCTTCAAACATCAGCGGCCAATGGTACAAGCTTCATTCATGCACCGTTTATTCAGGACCAATCTACTTTTGATACAAATTCAGATGGTACGACTCATCTCCCACTGGCTCTCGATTATTGTTTTCGGTGTCCAACCAATGCGATGACAAGTGCTGGCTCCATGACTTGCGCCACTTGTTTTGCAAATACCCTCAAATTTTATTTGAAAGATGCCATTGGTCAAATGGTTGAAAGCACCAATTTGGGCAAAGTCGCGGATTGGATTGGGGTGAATGGGACGCACGTCAGCCCACCCACAACACAATACAATATTGCAACGCCATTTCAGTTGTCAGCATCTCCAGTAACCGAGTTAACATCCAACAACTGGATTACTCTTAAAAATAACATTACCACAACAATCCCCAGCTTGGGGACTGCTTACATAGTCTGCAACACATACTTCGACGACTGGCAAGAAGTGGGGTTTAATATCGCCCAGGGAAAAGTGGGATGTGGCGTTCACTCTCCTTCGAGTACTTCAACTTCGGTACCGGGAGGGTTTGAAGTTTACAAAAAAGAGGATGTGGAACCAGAACCATCGTGGTCCACTTCGGCATTCCCGTTGTGTGCAGCTTGCTCACCCGGCCAATTGACAGGGTCCAATAATGGTGGCTGTGTAGATTGTGGCACTGGCAAATATACAGCAACCATGTCCGACGCATCATTGGGTCAATGCAAGAAATGCCCCATCGGATACCACCAACCTTCGACAGGGATGACCCTGTGTTTTTCGTGCGGGCCTGGCCAGTTCCAAAACCAGGAGACGCAAAGCACATGTATAGATTGTCCAAAAGGATATTCCCAGAGCTTTTCTTCGGCAAGTAATTGCACTGGATGTTTACCAGGAGAAACTCAAGCAGTGGCAGGAACGGCCGCCTGTAACCATTGTAGGTCAGGACGCTATGAACAAGCCTCTCTAGCAATAAACACTGTTTGTACGGCGTGTCCCAAAGGATGGGCCCAATCCAAGGACCACCAGGCAGGCTGTAATGAATGTACTCCAGGTCAGTATCAGGACGTGAAGGGTGAGTCATCCTGCAAACAATGCACACCTGGCTTTTCGGCGGGAACAGAAACAGAAAAAGGACGTGTCAGTTTGTGCCCGGAATGTCCCGCAGGCTATTCCACAAATGGGCATGGTCAAAAAAAGTGCGAAATATGCACAACTGGCAAATATCAGGATACTGGAGGTCAAACCGCCTGCAAAAATTGTCAACCCGGCGCTTCGTGCAGTCACAAAGCTTCGATCCCTTGTGCGGCTGGTAAGTTTTCTGCTGATTACACATGTAAACCTTGTCCCGATGGAGAGTATTCGGGGAAACAATCACACATATGTGATGAGTGTCCACTCGGGTGGATGTCGGAGTCAACAAGTGGGAGCAAAAAATGCAAGAACTGTGGAGGCGTGGACTGGGCGGAGGCTTTCCCCGCATTCGTAAATAAGGGGAGTTCCCATAAAAAAGCTTTTTATGCCAATACCAAATACGTTTGGAATGAATATTGCACACGAAATATAGCGGAATGTGACAATCAAATGATATGTTTTGCGCGTTGGGATATTTTTTTCTATTACACACCTGAGCAAACAGCGCGTAGCCAGTCGTCAGACCATGAAATTTGTTTTAAGAAGAAGGGTACTGTTAAAACAGTATTGGCATTCTATTTGTTCGGTGGTCTGCACCCATGGACTTTGCCAGATATACCTGGCTACGGAATGATGGCGGATTTATACAAGTACTGGAATGAAGATTCGCCATCGTCCAGCACGATGTGTCAAAATACCGATGCGAAATGGTACAAAAGTGACCCGTTCAAATTTAAAAGCGAAGATGTGACCTACCGAACACAAGATTGGCCAGAAACACGGGACCGTAGGTTCTATCAGAACTATGACGAAGTGTATGACCACGCTGGCAAGATCGTTGATGATGGGACCATCTGTCACACTATAGAATTTAATGGTGGCAACAAATATTCATTAGTAATGGTTTATTATGGTGGTTCAAAACTAAATTGGGAAAATAAAGCAAACGTCGAAATAACAGGAAATTTTAAGATTAGCAAAGGTGGCTGGGTTGATCCAAGATGCACTAAAGACGGTGTCTTTAGAAGATAGTGGTGGCAACAAATATTCAATGGTAATGGTTTATTACGGTGGTTCACGCGAAGCACATGAAAATAAAGCAGACGTCGGAATAACAGGAAATTTTAAGATTAAGATGCTGAACGATGCGAGATGCAGTGGGGAAGGTGTGTACTGAGTTACAAATGTATAAATTTTCGTTTTTTACTATCTACATAGGCTACCCTCTCTTTTTCTTGTTCTATCCACGTTGTGATGCGGCGGTCTTTAATGTCGGCCTCTTTGTACTCTTCCCATTGCAGTGTGTCGGGTTGGCGGGACATCCACACACATCGGTTGGCGTCCAGTACCAAGTCAGTCATTCGTGGCCGAGTATCACGAACCATGTACATGACACCGCACCGATTGCACAGTGAGCCTGTGCCACAGGGTCCTGGTCGCCACGCAGTGGAGACGTGTGTGCGGCACCGTGTGCATGGTAGTTTTTGCCGTGACATTGCTTTCACTGACATGGTAGATTTGTAATACTGTTGTATGATTTGGCCAACAATTTCGTCAAGTTGCATTGTGCATACTTATCCTAAAAACTATACATACAGTTATTTTCATATTCATAAATTATTTTAATTTTTTCTCTGTTTAGTATTGTTTTGGATTTTAGTCAAAGACGCGGCCATTTGTGTGTGCAGTTGGTGGAAAGAAGGGTCGGTCTGTGAGATGGCGACCATGAAACGGATTCGTGTTTCAAAATCTGCAGACCATTGTTTTTCGTTTGTAATCTGAGCACGAAGTTGTATGATATTGGCTTGAATTTTGTACAAACGATTTGCTGCCTCTTCCGTTTGTGGTGTTCTTCTACGTTTGGTCACCGCGACTGACAACCCCCGAGAGGCGGCGGTTTTATTGGACTGCTCTTTGCTGCGAACCTCAAATGGATGAGTGCGGACGGCCTCTTCGTGAACCAACACACCTTTAACTGTGGGTGTGGCAACGACGACAAATTTGGGCCATTGGATTCCGGTAACTTTGCGGTACATGCGACTCAAATTCCAACATCTTTTTTTAAAAAAGATGGTAAATTCCGCGCCAAGGGTGTCTGTGCGTACCCACAACTCGTGTTGTTCCACTGGTGCATTGAAGCTCATCTCGCTGTGCACGGTTTTCATGCTTTGGTTGCGAAACACTGGGGCTGACACTTGGCAGGCCTGTGCCAACGACGTATCGTGCCAATTGTAATCCGTGTCGAGATAAATACCCAAGCGAATACTGTGGTATTTTCTCAACTGTTCGGGGATCAGAATTCCGGGAGGATTGCCCAACACTGTTGCGTCACGGTGGTTCTGATAACCATTTTCCCCCAATTTGAAATTACGAAATTCCAAACTGGTGGAAAGTTTGTCACGAAAAGTCTTATTTTTGTAATTTTCTCGTTCAACCAAAACAGTCGCACTGTTTTCAATGGTTGGACAACCAGCACCATTCAATGGTTCGTGCGACCCACTGTGGACGATTGGTGCGGTAGCCGTGGTGGTGGTGAGCACGTTATCGCATTTTGAGACTTTTGAGACCATTGTTGTACCGATAAGCATTGTAGAGTAATGGGCAGTATGTTTGATGGCTGTTTAATGTATTTTTACAATATGTTTAAAATATGTTAATTTTGATGAGAAAAATAGAATAGAGAATAAAAAATTATGCGACAGAGGCAAAAACAGCTGGACGACCGTCCCAACAACGACGAAACCGTGGTTGCACAAACTGCTAGAGAGATACATTAGCCTGCGGGAAAAAAATAGATTTTACATTTTTTTTAACACTGGTTTAAACTATGGTAGGCCTCACGCAATTGTGCAGCACTGGCGTTTAGAAGGACGGTCCGGTAAACGAGGAGTAGAATGATTTTAGTTGACACCAGAGTGTTGACCCGGTGACGCTATCAGTGCCATCACTACCGCCGCACGCGCATCCTTCGTCTAGCCAGTAGTCTTCTTGCTGGGAACATGTTAGTATAGGACGGTCGTGCTTTGACGAAGGGATTTACAATCGTGGGATGAATATGCACGGTGCTGCTACTGCTGTTTCGCAGCCGTTGGTCGCATCGTTGTCGAGGTTGTCATAACCAGTGTCGCATGATGATATTGCGGTGCACCCACTGGCAACAGCAGTTGTACAGGTGGAACAAATGCCGTTGGGGACTAACGCACAACAACTGGTGTCGTCGTTCTGAACAGTCGACCCATATTGTCCACTTGGGCAAGCATCACACACTGTTGATGTCGACGAATTCATGAATGTACCGGGGGAACAACACCCTAAACGGCCGGTCGATGTTAAATAATTGTCACCGCCTGGTGAGGATTGCCATTGACCACCGCACAAGGTCCGCTTGAAACCGCTGTTGTAAAACACTGGAAAAAGGTGGTGAGAGAAGAAACAGTTTTCAAACA
>TARA_B110000977_G_scaffold39149_1_pt1 | contig 19162 bp, 16 predicted proteins | sample TARA_B110000977 | Tara Oceans TARA_B110000977 (sample SAMEA4397798) | marine metagenome | biome: Polar Biome; feature: [SRF] surface water layer (ENVO:00010504); material: water (ENVO:00002006), including particulate matter (ENVO:01000060) such as... | depth 5 m | reverse complement strand
TTCTAAAGTGTCTACCTTCTTACTCCAAATTCTTAATCTAGGGTCTGCTAAGCGTTGGTCGTCTTTCCTACCTTCAAGAAAATAAAATTTGTCATCAAACCCCTTTTGAGCAAAATATTTTGCACCCCTATCCTCTTCTGGTGCTAGGTTTTGTCTACCTTTATCCTCAAATTCTAGCTTGTATTTGTTGTATTCTGGGACAGTGGTTTTTGGTAAAACCATAGTTTCAAGTTGGGTCTCCCAATGATCATCTTTAATATAGTGGTTTACTTTAGTAGTAATGAAATGAAGAGTTGAAGGGTAGTTTTTTGGTAGGAATGATTGGTCTACATTAATTTTATTGTAGATTTTTATTCCAGACAAACCCGCCATTGTGATTCCAAGGTTAAAAGGGATAAAACCAATTTGATTACTAGAGTAAAGGTCTTTGGTTTTCTCTGCTTTTGCTTTTGCAATCTCTGACAATTCATTATTTATAACTCTTAAATATTCACTATATGAGGGTTTAGATTTACTTATAAAAGAAGAATCAAATTCTAAATATTTAGGGGAGGGATTTGGGTCTATCGCTATTCCATTATCTATAACTAGGGTTTGATTACTCCCAAAGGCTTGAACTAAATATTTAAAATAATTATTTTTAAATTTTGATTCAAGGTTTGGGTCTATGTTCTCATGATCCTTTTTAGACTGCCATATATTTACTTTGGTTTCTATATACTGTTCTTGATCATAGTCACCATTGGGAACAATATTATCACCCTTTATAGATAAAAGATTGTCGTTTCTAACTCTTGTACTAGCAGTGTTATAACTATATCCTCCAGAAGAACCATAAGCATGTTCCCATTCATTGAAATTCTTGATCTGCTCTTTAAGTTTTTTATTAAACTCATCAGAATACTCCTTTAATTTTGCTGCCCTTTGTGATTCATTTAATTTATCAACATCTAATTCTGTGATTTCTGTTCCTATATTAAATCTATCAGTTAAACCCGCATTCCATTTACTAAAGTAGGTAGAATCGATACCTTTAACTTTCCCCCCATTAGCAGTAGCCCCAATCGTTACCATAGTGGAAAATTCAGGGGTTAAAGAAGTGTTTAAACTTATATCTTTAATAAATGATGATTGTTTATTTGTAGAGTTGTAACCAAAAGTTTGGAAGGTTACTTCATCCTTATCATTTTTAATGCTACCAGGTATTGGGTTTTGATCTATAATGTGAATGCGATGATCGTCTATTATTATAGGTTCAAGATTATTAACTCCCCCTAAAGATGAATTAATGCCATCACACAAATTACTAAGGAGTTTAAATAAACTTAATTTACCTTTTTTATCTACATTCTGTCTCATGCATTTTTTTACAAAGGCAAAATTTAAATATAGATTCATTATATTCCCAGCGGTGATTTCATTATTATTTGGGTCTTTTATTAGAAAAGGTGGTAAAAGATTATTAAAGGGAACATTTAAACCTTCCATTACAGGATTTGTAGATGAAGGGATTTTGAAAATGCACACTCTGGGGTCTAATGGAGTTTGGTTATTATAATAACCCATAAGTTGAGGGGAGGTGTTAATTTCAACCATAGAAGAAGGATTTCCATCTTTTGGAGTGATTCGGGGTATGCAGTACCTATTTATATTAGCAAGAAGGGTACCAAACTGTACAAAACGAGTATATTGGTCTTTTGCTTTTAATATATCATCATAAGCTTCTTCACCTTCTTCATTTTTTACTTCTTTATCTTTGGAGGAGATAACCGATTGTAATGTAATATAACTGGGTTCCAATTCATCCTCGCATTTATCGGATTCAGCGTTGTATAAAGTAGCATCAATTATATTTTGGACTGAAGTATCAATTGCGGAATTTGAGCCACTTTTGATTAAATCCGCATCTGTTAATATTGGGGTTGGAAGGTTTACTTGAATTGATTCTATAACATCCCCAACAGTATGAAGATTAATTTCAATACTATAAGTACCTTCGGGAGTAATGTCCCAAGAAAAATTGGTTACCCTACCAAAGAATCCTTCATAATTACCACTATATTTTTTTCTTTCGGTTAATATTTCTTTTAACATCCCCAATTGGGTTGTATTAGTAGAATTAAACCATGACTTTTCTATAAGGGTATTACCTGTACTTTCGTATGTTTTTGTTTCATGGTCAAAATATTTATCATTCCCAAATTCTAACATAATGTGATATCCTACCCTAAGATATAACATTTCAATTATTTCAAACTGGAATTTATTAAATGCTTGTAAAGTAATTGTTGCTCTTCGGATTGAACCCCTATTTAAACATTCGACATCAACTCCTGTAATTCCGGGGATGGGTTGGATACCAAATTGGGTTCCTCCTAAGCCATAAGCTGAATTAGAGTTCCATAATTGGGTATTATTAGTTATACCTGCTCTTTTATTAGGTTTGTTTACTTCAGATACACCATTAAAAAGTATAAAATTTTTAGCTAAATTATTACCTTTAAATTTAGAATATTCTAACCCTATAGAGTCTAACCTTTGCTTAGAAAGAATATTACCAAGTTTTATTTCTTTTTCTGTCCCCGCACCTCCAATATAAACCGAACTTGCCATTTTTACCCAGGCATTTTGGTTATTTAGATATTGTAAGGTAGATGCATTCCTACTACTACCTTTATCAAATCCTTTGTATTGCTGGGTTTGTCTCCAGTTGATTTCATCTTTAACAAAATCTGCAATTTTTTCTCCTATTACTGCCATAACTATCTATCATTTAGCTTTTCAAATTCTAATAAAACATTAGCTATATTTTGTGGAATTCGAATTTGGGTTCCTTCAGGAATATAATATGAATCTTGTTTTAAATTATTATTAGCATTAGAAATTATCCACCACAAAGTAGAATCATTATAATATTGGTTTGCAAGAATATCAAATCTATCTCCTTGGGTTGAATATACATAAATGTCTTCAAAAGACAAAGGAACATCAGGATATTTAGTAGTACCAATCATAGGCTTAAAATCCTTATATACTGTTCTTATGTTTTTATATCTATCCATAACTTTTTATTTTGTATAGTTATTTTCCCCTATATATGTAAGGTTTTCTGTGGAATAATTGCTAGTGGCTGTTCCTTTTGAAGGGTCTCCTCCTGAATCTAGGGCAATATATCTTTCTTTACCGAATTCATTTAAATAGTCTTTTCCATCAAATTCATTTTGTTGTACTCTAGGGACAAACTTATGGATAGGGATAAAGGAAAATCCTGTAACTTTAACTATATGGGGAAGTTCTTTTAATTTAGAACTAGATTGTACTTTTTCTTGCCCCTGGTTGAGGTTGTTGATGTCAGATTGATTTGAAATACCAATTTCCCATGGGGATTCTTGTGGTACTTCTAAGGTCATTGATTGTATTATTCCGGGTTGATTATATAACCAACCACCAACTGTTAGTTCTGCTAGGTTACCTCGCATATACCCTGTTGTTTTGGAATAATCAGGGGCTAAACTAGAAGCAAGATAATTTAATTTTTGATATTGAGGAATTAATTCCGATTGGGATTGAGCTGCAACTGTCCAACCTAAATTGATAGTTCTGTTAAACCCATTATACCTATAAAAGTTTTCACCTCTACCTAAAAATTTTTGCCCTGACCATTCAGCACCATAAGTATCTGAGTAGTTGTCTATAAAGGCCCGGAAGTGGATAAATGTCTTTTTATTAGGGTTATCATTGTCTATTATACCAATTCTAAACTTAATTAAATCATTTTTTTCGTGTACCCCCTTAGTCCATTCACTTTTATATAATGGGAAAGCATTTAACTTGTCTAATGGTGTTGTTAGGCTTCCTTTTGATCTTCCAGGGTTTCCTAAGTTAACACGAGTTTCAATGCTTCCAGAGATGTCATACCCAATAGTTGGTGCTTTACTTCCACCTTCTCGTTGTCTAAAATCAATTATTCTGCCCTTGTTATTTCGGGTATCGTCTGAGGCTTTTTCAATTTCTTTAAAAGAAAGTGTTTTGTTATTTTGTGTAGCTTGTTTACTAAAATATAGATTTTGGTCATCTAAAGTATTTTCGTACCTTTTTACTTTAGTTCTTCCTATACCTAGGGTTGCACCTGGTCCTCCTACATATTCATATAAATGGTTATCTATAGATTGTAACTTACCATTTGTAAGAAGAATTCCAAGTCTAGAAGCTAGATTATTTTTCCCTAATCCTACTTGTTTAGTGTAAGAATAGTCAAGATCATCTGTTTTAGTAAATGGGTTTAGGCCTTGTTTATTAGTATGGTAACCAATGGGTCCTACTAATGATTGGGCAATAGTATTTAAGGGAGTATAAATGTTCCCTTTATTTAAACCTACATTGTTTTTAAAAGTGGTTGCTACTTGGTTTTTGAATTTGCTAAAACCAGAAAGTTCACTATTAACTTCTGCTTTTTTAAATGTATCAAAACCCGCTTTAGTGTTTACAGCAGAGCTTGCTAATACATTTTGTTTAGCAGCAAATAATATACCGTTTGGGGATTTAAAATCAAAGAACATTTGTGTTATACGTGACACATCATTTAATACTCGTCCTGGTACTAATGTACCACCACGAAGTAAGAAATCTGGTCCGCCTTTTCTCCCTACCTCAGAAAGTGAATCAGGAAGATCCCGTTGAATATAAGGTTGGTTACTTGAACCACCCCCTACCCTATCCTTTCCATAACGTAGGGATTTAAGATCTGTTTTCAAATCTAATAATCCCATAAGTTATATTATTTTACTGTTGAACGTACAACGAATGATGAATCATCAGCTGATTCAGCAGTTTTTCCAGCTACACTTACTAAATAGTCTTGGTATGTTCCTTCAGAGAATCCGTCTCCAACATGCTGAGTTGAAGTTGAATTTGGTCCTGTAGGTTTTGCACCTTTAAACTTACTGTAAATAGTGTCTTGTAATTTGCTAAGTAAACTCATTTTAATTTATTTTAATTTATTATAAATATTAACCTATTGCACTTCATATAAACCTATGGGTGAAATTTTCTGTTTGGTTTTATTTTGCATTACTAACGCTTCAAGTAATGCGTTAGTACGTTTAGTTTCTTGATTACCTCCGTTTTGGCCTAAATTCGTACCAGCAACTAGAGTGTCTTGGTTATTCAACGCGATTGAACCTTTAGGAGATGAAATGACACGGTCACCATAACCGGAGGGGATAATAGCATCATCTACAGCTGTCATCGTTTTAGCCTTCTTTTGTGCACTCATAATTCCGGCAGTGATTGCAGCGGTACCTGCAATAATTGCTATAGCACCTATCCCTAAAGTAAGTGCACTTGCTGTAGCAGCCGATGCAACCCCCGCTGTTACTAATGAAGCCGCCATACCCGCAATACTTCCAATTACTCTTATTAATGATACACCGGCCATAAGTCCTATAGCAGTATATACTGCAAATGAAGAATCAGCTAAACCAACCATCATATCTACGACACTTCCTAAAGGGCCCTCCATTAAAGAACCAAAGGCTGCTTGTATTTTCATCACAGAGTTTGCAAAAGCATCGGCCGCAGATTGTTGTTCGTATTGTTGTAATATTAACTCGCCATTTGCGTCTCCCCGTAGTTCATCTAATCTACCCTGTTTTTCTAATTGTTTAACACTTTCAGCTCCTAGGCTACTTAAGACTTGTTGTTTTCTAATGGAATCTGATAGTTGGTCAACACTCATACCCATAGCATCAGCAAGGGATTGTTGTTGGATTACATTTAAACTAGAAAATTCTTCAGCAGTTCCAAACTGTTTTGCAAGTTCTGCTGCTGCTCCTGCTGAATCTCCTTGAAGTGCTAAAAGTCTGGCTTGTTCTAGGTTTAAGTCTTTACCTATTAATAGTTCAGCTTGAAGTTCTTTAGTAATAGATGATTCAAAATCAAGTAAATTACCTGCAATCCCCGCTGTATCTTCTAAGGATAAACCTAATCTTTGGGATTGGACTACCGCTTTTGCTATTTGTTGGGTATTAAACCCATATTGAGCTCCTAATCTCCCACTAACGTTAGCTACTTCAGCTAAAATTTTTCTACCCTCTAATCTAATTCCAGTTTCTTGTTCTAAAAGTTTTACTTGTTGGAGAATATCGGTAGTAGCTTCACGGGTAGAAGTACCTTGTATCATACCAAATTCTGCAAGTTTAGCGGCTTCACCCCCCTGTAATCCTACTAATTTAGTTAATTTTCCTTGTTGTTCAATTTGTTCATTATTGAAACCACTAACTGCCCCTACAGAACTTCCTAATTCTATAAAGGATTCTGTTAAATTTTGGGCGTTTAAAGCAGAAGTACCACTATCTATTGCAATACTATTAAAACTTGCTCTTAACCCCCGAGCAGTCTCTTTACTTACTGCTAACTGTTTAGCTAAGTTTGTAGTAGAGGAATCTGCCTTAGTTAACATTGCTACAAAACCAATATCTACTATTTTACCTATACCCCCAGCTACAGCTGAGGTTTGCATAAGACCCTTCTTTAGTTTGTTTTCTTCTAAAGAAGCGTTTTTTAGGCCTTTTGAAGCTGCCTCAAACCCAGGACCTAAAAGGCCGGATAATACCGGGATTCCCTCTACAAATTTCTTAGCTTTATCAAAGTATGACCCTTTTGAATCAATTTCACTCGCGGCGTCATTAACTTCTTGGAATTTATTTACTAAAATACCAGCTGTGTCCGCACTTTCTACTAAAGTTTCTAATGACCTTTGTAAAGCATCTGCCTCATCCCCTTCAGCTACTAATAACTGGTCTGCAAGGAGCTTAATTTTGGATTGAATGATTAATTGGTTAGCTTTTGCTTTAGCTAATTCTTTTGAGATATTGACGCTACTTTTGTCTCCTTTTAATGATTCTTTAGATAGTTTTGCTAACTGACCAGCACTACTCGTAAGATTCTTAACACTTCTCTTAGTAAACTCCTCTATTGCTTTTACTTCAACACTACCTCCTTTAAGTTGTTCTTTAAACTCACCAGCCATGCTTCCTAATACGCTTTCTAATTGAACAGCAATATCACGAATGTTATCTAGTATTTCGGAACTATCTGATAGGTTATTTTTTAATTCTTCTCCGTCAGCCATGGGGGTGTTTTATTATAAATATTATTATTTATAACTTGTTTTACCTTTATACCCCTCTGATGCTTGTTTAAAATCGGGAGTATTTACTGTACCATCGGAATTAACAAGACTTGTGTTACCGCCGGATTTCCCTTTAGCTTTTTCATATGACTCCTTTTCTTCTTCATAATGCTTTTTAATTTCATTAAAAGTAAACTTACGGAGCCATAAAGGCATATTATAAACAGTATTCCAATCATACCCACCATTACCGTGAAATACGATTTGATGAATAGTTGAAAATACGTTTAATCTAAATTCAGGTGCCTCTTTAGACGTCAGGCCAAAAAAACCCGATACCAATTGGGATGGATTTTGAATATTTTCTATCTTGGGGAAAAAAAGTCAAATCTACGTCAGGTTGGATTTGATTAACATATTCTCTAAGAGCTCGAGAATCGCGGGCAAGAAATGCCTGATCTACAAATTTACGTATAGTTGGTGGGTCACTATCACCATTAATAGAGGTTAGAAAATGTTTAAGTCTAGTAGACACATCGGGGGAAGCGTCCTTATTGATTTTTTTAAGCCCCTCTAATTCCCTTTCAATTTTTTTCTCATCACCATGGGTTAAAAACTTAAACGTAATCTCGTTATCAGTAGTTGGTAATTTAAAATTAAAGTTGTTTGAATCCGCATTTAATACATCTTCATGTAATGGTTTATTTTCTAGTGTAGATAAATCTACGGTTTGAGGGCCTTCAACGGTAGCAAATTTATATTCAGGGCCATATCCTAATATACGGGCTGCTATCATTATTGCATTTTTATCTCCTATTAGAATATCATCGTAATTTAATTTAGTAACGATTAGTGACTTTAATAGTCTATCGATTACAGTACCATTTTGAATATATGTTTGGTTAGATAAAATATCTTCTTCCTTAGCGGTCATATATTTCATTTCTATTTTTCCACTTGATAAAGGATGGTTTGGTGGGTAAAGTTTACCTTGAGAAGGTAAATCAATCATTTCAGTTGGGGTTGTAAAATCGGCCATAGTCTTTATTTTGAATAACTTATTTTATACTTATACATATTAAATATAAAAAAGAGCTTGACATAAGCCAAGCTCCTTTTGAAAGAATATAATAGAGGGAAAGTATTTTAAAAATTTAAAACGCAGTAATCGGGTTGAACGGTCATTGTAAGTTCTTGAGCAGCATTTTCTTGATCCCAACCGTAATCTCCAAAACTGGCAGCTGTGATTAATGCTCCTTTAATTACCCATTCTGATACAACATCTCCTACAGGTCCTAATACGTTGATAGTAAGATCTTTCTTATAGAAATCACTATAACCATCACGTCCAGTTACTGATTCATGGTGTAAACGAACCCATTCCATAATTGATTGAGCTCCTGAAGGAGTGATAGGATCAAATAATGTGAATTGGATTGTACCCCATTTTGTTTTACCTTTTACAAATCGTTGTACATTGATGTGATTTAATTCTACTGTTCCGTTTTCTACGGTTACAGCTCCTACACCTTTCATAAGGTATGAAGGTACACCATCAATATAACATACAAATCTATTCTTTTGTTTAGGTTCGAATGCGGTGTAAAAAATTTCGTTACTATCTAATATTGCCATTTTACTTTGCGTTTATTATAAATATTCTTAGTTTTTGTTTTTATGCCGGAAATGAAGCTCCTGTTGGAGTTACATTAAAGTCTAACATAATAAATTCAGCGGTTTTTGTAGGTTGTAAATAAATCTGACCTATTAGTTCATTTCTATCCACTACATCCGCGGTATTGTTTGTTTCGTCCATTACTACTTTAAAAGCATATAGACCTTGTCTTTGTTGGATTCCTTCTAGGTATGGATTAACTGTTGTTAAAAATCCGTTTCTAGTAGCAATTGAATTTTGTTCAAATACCAAGTTATCTGCAACTTGTGAAATATAAGATTTAAGTTCAATAAGTAATCTACGTACATTTACTCTATCTAATGCACTTGATTTTTTCTGTAGTGTTTTCTGTCCGAATACTACAACACCTTGTCCAGGGAATGTAGCAATTGGGTTAACATTTGACGTATATAATTTATCACGATTTCCAGCTGTTAGCTTTCTTTCCGCTTTAGTTACGTTGCCTAAAGCACCTCTCGTAAGACCCGCTGGGGCAAACCATGCCTCGCTTGATCTATCAGTAAATGCGTATACTCCCGGTATCATTGTTGATGCTGGTACCCAAACTGTTTGGGCAGTACTTGGATCAATTGTTTGTAACCAAGGCCAGTATGTAGCAGCATATGAACTATCAAATGCAGTTGCAGATGTTGTTACATTTGCTACAGTTGCACCATATGGTCTTAAATCAACTATAGCGATACAATCTTGTCTTGTTTCAGCTAATGTTACAGCTTTATTTACTGTAGCAGCATGATCAGTATGGTTAAGTCCTGGTACTGAAATTAAGTTAAATTTGTAATCATCAGTATTTGATAATAAATCTAAAGATTCTGTATAGTCGGTATGGGTTAAACCTTGAATATTACCAGCTCCTGAAATTGCTTTTCCAAATCTAGCTGCTGCTCCGGGGAATAAATCACCTGTAGCCCCACTAAATGAACCACTTGAAGCAAGTGGGATTCTATTTTTATCTGCAACATCAACATCTCCGTTATTGTCAAAGAAATCTAAAGTTGGTGTGTTAACAGTAGATACTCTTAGGTATTTACTTTGGTTAACAAATTCACCGTCTGATTTTACATATGGATCAACATCTGTTGTATCTATTGAGAAAGTAGTGTTACCAATTCTCTTAGTAATGTAATTTGGTGCTTTTGGATCTAATGATAGATTAGAAAATGTTTCTAATATAGTCTTTGATTTATGAATGTCATCACCTCTACGTACTAATAAGCTAAATAAACCTCGGTCTATATCAACTCCGGTAATTTCCCATTTAATGTTATCTTTAGTTCCAGTAGCACTATTAGCAAGTACACCTTCATCTAAAGTTTCTAAAGTAAAAGCACTATCCCCATTAGTATTGTTTATAGGAGTACTAGTTGCACCAGTAAAACTACCACTAACAACACGGGTAACTAATAATGAATCACCACCTTGGGAAAAATAATTTTGAGCGGAAGTTCTCGTTAAATACGAATATTGTTGTGAGCCACTAACGACTATACCACCAAAAATTGCTTCATATTCACTAGGAGAAGTAACCAAAGTTGGAATACCAACTGGTCCTTTTGCAGCGGGACCAACAATTGCAGCACCTGCTTGTAGGGGCTGTCCTTGGATAAAAGATTGGTCAGTTTCTCGGGCTAATACACCTGGAGATAATAAAGTTTCTGCCATTTTATATGTTTATTTAGATTTTATTTTCTTATAAATATTGAAAAACCCCTCAAAAAATTATTTTATTTTGCGGTTTTTATTTTTTTTTCAGTTGGTTCTGGCGTTTCGATTAAGGTTAATTCACCTGTTTCTAAACTAATGTTTCCTTCCCCATATTTTGCAAATAACTCTGTGCCAAAAGAATCTTGACGTTGTTGGACTGTTTGCAAATCAGATACGACACGTTGTTTCTGTACTTCTACTTGACCAATAGCAAATGTTAACTTTGTTAACTCGTCTTGGTTGTTTGTAATTGTTTGTAACTCTTCTTTTGATAACTTTACTGTTTTAGACATAAATTGATTTTTGTTGATTATAAATATTAATTAATTGTTTTAAATTTAAGTAGTTGTGTAATTTTTTTGTAAACTTTTTGTGGTGAGAGGATTTTATGGCAAATATGTTGGAGTGGGGTATTTCTATGTTCTGGGCAATAATCCCAATCTCCTTTATCAAACATATGTTGAGGTTTAACCCAACAATTATTACATACAGAATAGTCTTCTATTTTAGTAGTATTATGTGTCATTTCATATCCATAAGGAATAAAATTATTTATCATAACTGTGGGTTTTTTCATAGCCCAATTAAACCAAGATAGGCCTGATCCTAAACCTATAAATAAATCAGCGTGGTATAGATAATTGTAAGTGTCTTCCCAATTTAATTCTTTTCTATCTATAATATTGGGCATTTTAAAACCCTCATAAGAAATATTAACTATTTTATAACCATCATTTTTTAGCAAATTAGCTAATTCTCCCCAATAATGGTGGGGCCATTCTTTTAAACCCGCAGTTGAACGAGGACCTATACAAATATATTTTGTAGGTAAAGGTCTTTCTTTTGGTTTAAAATCAACACCATAATTTATCTCTTTATAAGGTAAACCTAAAATGTCAGTTGCCGTTTGAATAAGAGGGATTGTATTTGGTTTTATTGGGTGATATTCTCCTTCGTCCCACTGTTCATTAGTTTTAAACCATCCTATTAAATATCGGGCATAAAAATCACCTGATTCTCCAGGTTCAATAAATTTTAAATTCTTATATTTTTTTAGGTTTTTAAACCATTCATTATGAAACGTAGAAATAGTAACATTACATTTATATTGTTTAGAAAATTCGAAAAATTGGGGGAGCCAAGCTAAAGTATCACCTACAGATTTAGATTCAAGGTTTATTTTAACTTCTTTTCCTTTTAAATCAAATATAAGCTTAGTTTCACCATTTATTTTTATCCTCCAAGGGGTGTACCATCTTTGATTACAGACAGCCCACATATTATTTTTGATGATAGTATGATAAATAAGTTCTTGAGTAGAATCATCGATAAATTCTACCCTATATTCTTTATCTTCTTTACCTAATATCTCTACCTTAGGAATACCATCAAAGCTAATTTTAATTTGTTCCCCTTTACTCATTTATTAACTGTTTATAAAACATTTCATGCTTTAAAGCGAATTCTTTTATACCTTCTAAATTGTCCAAGGAATATACAACTGGGGAATGGATATCCCTAATTAATTTGTCAACATCTGTGTTTAAGTCTCCTGTTAAAGGTGTTATTAACCCTTTATACTCATCACCATAATGGTCTAAATTAAAAGCCATTATTTTAGTATTATTAGATATTGCCTCTTTTAAGACAATTGGGTTACACTCCCAAGTTGATGTAAAAAGCATAAGATCAGCATAACCAAAAAACTCATCTGTATTTGATTTTTCACCGTGAACTATAATATTAGGGGGTAAATCTGACATTAATGGTTCCCAATATTGTTGAAAATTAGGTGCTTGGTTTCCTACAAAATGGAATATATAAGTAAGACCATATTTTTTATATAAATGTTTAGCAATTTCTAGGGCATACTTTTGGTTTTTACCTGATGTCCATAGTCCTAGGTTAAGTATATGAAATTCCCCCGTTGTTCTCCATCCATCTTTTATTAACAGGTCTTCTCTTGATGTTTTAATTTGAATGCTTGGGTCAATAGGAAAAGATATTAAAGATTTTGCACTAGGTACATCTTTAAAGGTTGAATTTATATGGTGGGGGGTAACACAAGCATAACCATTAGGGTAAACTTGCTTATTTTTTTTAGGGTCAAAATAGATATTATGACAGGTTTCTATAGTCTTCCAGGGGTGTTTAATATCATATAACTCCCTTTGTATTTCTAGGGGGAATGGGTTACCACTATCAAAACCCTCAGGTACTTCTTCTATATGAACTATATCTATATTTTTATCATAACATATCTTAGTTATGTTTTGTTGAAATCCATATTTACCATGTAAGGGTATGAAATTATCACCCAATAGTTTTTGGATTTGCTTACGTTGGACTACAAAAACAGGGCTGTACATTTTCCATTCTACAACAAATATCTCAATATTGGTATATTGTTTTAATGCTTGGATACGTTTAAGAAGGAATGCAGGCATTCCACCTGTGCTCAGGTGAGGTGCAATAAATAAAACTTTCATTTAAAAAACTGTTATATATCGTTTATATTAGATACAGTTTCTGATGTTATGGTTATTTTAGACTTTGAGTTTATCTTTTTAGCAGAATTCAAGTCTTTTTGTATTACATCAGGAATTATATACCCGCGTAATCTAATATCAAAGTTTGACTTAACCAACCTATCTTTACCAGCAGTTAATTCAGTTGCGGTAGAGAATGAATCTATAAAGGCTCTAAATTTAAAACGTTCAGGATCACCCCAATACGAATCAGAAGCATATTCTACAGATTCAATTAATTTATTTAATTGTTCCATGTAATATGTCTGTATGATACAACTATATTTTAATGTAACAAAATCAGGTACAACAGTTAAGTTATGATGTTGCACTGGTTTACGATTATTTAATACATCAAAATTACCATATGCATTTTTAGGGTTATAGCTAGTACTAAAACCACCATATAAATTAGGGGAATTAGCATCTAATTTATTATATACAGATCTGTCTTTTTCGATAGAATCCCTTTTAATAATAATAATTGGGAGCATAACTGCCCCACCATTATCTCTATAATACCCATCTTTTCTGTATGATTTCCATCTTTCTTGATCCCCATATATTACAGGTACTTTCCTACGTTCTCCGTTTTGAACTACTGATGGTTTAATGATATTATCGAAGTAATAGAACACCGCCTCATCCAAATCCTTAATACCGATAGATAGTGGTTTTGACGTGTCATTTTTAGCACTTAACTTAGTCCCTCTATTAGATAGTTCTTGGGAACTACCTCTAGTGGTGTCAAAAGCATCTTGTAATCCTTTACTGATTTGCTTTTGGGTTTTAGGTACTGGTTTTCTAAATTGTGCCATTAAAATCTTTCTTTATGAGGGGATATTCCTACTTTATCACTTGGTACTCTATATGTTTTACATATTACAAATAAATTACTACCAAAATCTTCTAATCCTGGGTTAAGTGGGTTATCGCTCCCATCTGAGTTTTTATTTGGGTAATCTGGGTTTTTGCCTACAAAGTATTTGTTTGATACTATACTATCAATTCCATAATATGAATTTTGGTATAATATAACATCTCCCACTTCAGCTTTTACATTAGCATCTACCATATCATCCCTTAAGAATCTAAATTCAATACCTTGGGTAAAACCAACACCATTATCATTTTCGGGGTATGCCTGGTCTTCTCTTTCCATTAAACAATTAAATAAAAAGGGACCATCGTAGAACTTTTCACCGGCGGCCTCACCATATAAGTTTGTTTTAGTTTCTTCTAATTTAAACTTATAAAATGCCGCTTGTTGGGTTATTATATCATGTAATAATTCCCTATTTAATCCTCTAATTAAACTCACATCTCGTGAGCGTCCGAACATTGCCATATTATCCTACGTAAATTGTGTATGGAACATTTTTTAGTTCCAAATTAACATATTCTGATTCTGCTGTTTTTCTTTCTAATAAAGCCTTACGAGAAGTTTCATCAAAATACCCTCTTAATCTTTCAATTAAAGTATTTTTCTCGGCAGTTGCGGCAGATATTAAATCAGCATGGTTTAAGGTTACATCTGCTCCAGGTATTGGTACTGTTGAATATTTACCTCTAATATACCCTAATATTTCTTTAGATAATGCTAATGTATATTCAAATATCCATTGTCTACCTACACTGTTAATATGGGCATATGTTGGGTTATCATAAGGGGTATCTGATACGTTAGTTATCTTATCATTTTTTATTTGGATTGAACCGTCTAAACGTTCTTCACGTTTAATATATTCAAATCTAAGATTTCCTTGTGTTTTATTGGGAATAGGAAATATTCTTAAATTATTATTTGTTAATTCAAAGCTAAAGTTAGATTTTCTAACCATATCATTTAGTTCAATAGCTTGAATAGTTGCCATATCATAATTCAATGGCATCATCATAAAGTTGATTGCAGGAGACATATTTTGAAAACCAAATGAATCAAATAAGTTTTGGGATCCAAACCCTGTACCTACATATGGGTCATAATATTTGACGGAAGCAGGTGGGGATTGAAAGAATACCCGTTTAACTTCTATCCCATAATCTCCATCAACGGTAATACCACTAGATGAAGCCCATGATTTTAAATCGTAATCTTGTATTGATGCTGTAAATGGAATTGAACCTGAGTAATAGGTAACATTTCCTCCAGATCCTGCTTCAGAACCATAATGTTCTGATAGTCTAACTATGGGTTCAAAGCTAGGGGTTACTATGCTTTTATTTAAGGAACTTCCTGTTGGGGCTCCTTCTAAAGATAGTTGATTATCTCTAATTTTATAGGCATATAATTCATTACCATAAGTAGTTACTGCTTCTTCGAATGCAGCATAAAAACTTATATCTTGAAGTTCAACATCAACTAGGGGATAACCTAATCTTCTAGCACAAAAGCTAGAAACCTTATCAGCATCAGCTGTAAAGTCTATATCGGTATCATAAAAGCCGAATGGTGTACTTCCTGGTGTGAAGGTACTGGTTCCGGACCATATTACTGGGTTGGCCATAATATATTTTATTTATAAATATTACCTAGAATGTGAACCACTAATCTTTGTATTAGGTCGTTTATCTTGTTCATCTCTATAGAAATCAAGTAAATCCTCTACAATTGGTTCTCTATGGTTTGTTACTAATGTTATTGCCTCTAAATTTTTAATCTTTTTAGATGCTTTATATAGAAACTTAAATCCAGAATCTGATTTTTTGCGTAAATCAATTTGGTGTGAATCACCACAAATTATCATTTTTGATCTTAATCCTAAACGGGATATTATCATTTCCATTTGAGTATGAGTTACATTTTGTGCCTCATCTACAATTACTACGGCATCAAGAAATGTTCTACCCCTCATAAATGATACGGGTACTATTTCTATTGCTCCATTTTCAAAATACTTCTGCATTTTTTCCTTACCATATAAGGAATAGAAGTTTTGGTATATAGGTTGAACCCACGGATCCATTTTATCTTTTAAATCACCAGGTAAGAACCCAATATCTTCATTTGATACAGTAGGTCTAGTAATTATTATTTTATCATACTTTTTTCTAAATAACCCATCAAGTGCTACATTACAGGCTAAAAGTGTTTTTCCACTCCCTGCAGCTCCTCCTAATAATGTAACTGTGTTTCCTAGGATTTTAGCTTTTGCTTCTTTTTGTTCTTCATTTAATGAAATTGCAAACTTTATTGGATTTTTAGGTGATCTTTTTTCACGATATATATCGTCAGTGTGAGCTTTACTCGCCATAAAAATATGTTTTGTTATACATATTAAAATAAAAAAAGCCCGGTCAAAGACCGGGCTCAATTTAATTAAAATCTAAACTCTAAATTATAGAGTATTTAGACCTTCAACACGGATACGTCCGTAAAATTCTGGTCTTACGATTTTCTTAGCGTAACGAGTCATTAAACCTTTTCTTGGAGTGAAGGTATCTGGATCGTATACTAATGGAGTCATAATTAATGGAATGTACGGGCTAAATACAGCACCTGCTTCCAAGAACTGTCCACCTCTAAATCCTAATAGGATTGTGTTTTCAGTCATGTAAGGGTTTTTGTAAACCTGAATTTTTCCACCACCGATTGAACCTTGTTTCTGTACACCGAAAGCGTAAGAACCTTTAGTTACATCAGCAGATCCACCGTCAGCAGCAAATCCTGGGATAGCTTCTAAGATAGTTCCTACAGCTGGAGCACATACCATAAAGTTAGCACCACCACGTAGAGTTTTCTGGTGAATTTTATTACTTAATTTAGTAATTTTTGTTCCTAATGTTTGGAACCATTGTCCTTGAGAATTGTAAAATCCTAGGTCAGAAGTTGTTCCGTCACCTGTAACTGTATCGTATGAACGATTGTTAACAGCAGACCATACTTCGTCACCTGCATCAGCATTCTCTACTAACATATCTAAGATCTCTAAATCAATTTCTAAAGAAATGTATTCGCTCAACATTGAAGTTAATTCTGCTTCAGCATCGATTGAATGGTATGCGTTAAGATCTTGTGCAAATTCTGGTGTCCAAGCAGCTTTCAACTTACGTGTTTTAGCAACGATAGCTGAACTCTTCATGTTCACATTAATTTCTGGAATAGAGATAGGGTTATTTCCTGCGTTTAGTCCAACGTTTCCGTCTTCAAAATCACCTCTTTGGTTGTCAGCAGTAGCTTGAGAATAAGTTACTTTAAATCCTGCAGCAGCATCAACGTGATCGCTATGCATTACGAAAATAGTTCCATCATCAGCAGCATTTCTAACAGTAAAAGCAGCAATTGCTTTATCAGCAGCTGATCCAGATACTACGAAAGAACGTACAGCTTCACTGTCCGGGCTTAATAAGTCACTATCAGCAAATTCAACTAATCTGTATGCGTCAGCTTTAGCATCTACTTCATAAGTAGAGTCAAAGTTTAAATCAGACCAAGATGCAGTAGTTGCTGTTTTAGCAATTTCTGCAGATGTTACAGTATTTTGTGAGTATGCGAAACGTCCAGCTCCGTAAAGACCACCTTCGGTTTTGTTTGAAGCAAATCCTTCAACATCACCATATAATGATGATCCTGCTTTAGCTCCTGTTCCATATTGGAAATCTAGGAAGAAAATAAGTCCAGAAGGTAAGTTCATTGGCTGTACAGAAACGAATTCTTGTGCAGCGATTTGACCAAATACTTTACGTACTAATGGTAAAGCGATTCCAGCCCATTGTTCACCCTGTCCGGATGCGAATGATCCACCTCCAGCGTTTGTTCCTGAAGTTTCAACTACTAATTGTTTAGCTTGGTTCTCTAAGATAACACCCATGTTAGTCTTATGTGATCCTTCTAAACCTTCAAGTAGTCCGGTTTTTTCCCATTTGCTAGCTAAACGAGCGGCGTCGTTTTGCTGGCTGTGCGATGGGTTCGCAGATTCTAAAAGAGTTTGTAAGCTCATAATATAATTTTATTTTTAAATAATTCCAGCTAATTTTTTAAATCTATTAACCATTTCATCACTTTCGATAATTGGTTTTTTAGCAACACTAACTGTACCTGTTGCTTTAGATGCACTACCTTTTATTTCATTAATTGGAGCACTAATTTTATTAATTAGTCCTTCGTTTAATGTTTCAAAGATAACTTTTGATTCTTTAACTGTTGCTGCTTTGTCAAATGCTTTTAGCACTTGTACTTTTTTAGCTTCAGTTAAGTTTTTAGAACGAAAAATCTTATTAGTGTAAAGTAATTTAGCGTTTAAAAGATTTACTTCGTTAAGTTCAGTTTTTAAAGCTTCAACTTCAGCAAGTGCGTTAGCAACTTCATCAATTTCTTCTTTTTTACCTTCTTCAACTTCTTCTTTAGCTTCATCGATTTCTTCTTTCGCTTCGTCGATTTCTTCTACTTCTTCTAATTCAATTTCGTCTTCCATAGCAGGCATGTCGATGTCATCCATAGGTTCTCCTTCTACTGCTTCAGCATCAGGTCCTGGTTCTAATTCTCCTGTTTCTACCATGTCAGAGATAACGTCTTCAATGAACTTTTTAAGATCATCTTCAGTCATATCCTCTAAATCAATTTCAACTTCTTCACTAGCTTCACCTTCAGCTTCTTCTTCAGACTCATCTTTGTCTTCGTCTGCTTCTGTCACCTCTAACGGAGCAGCTTCATCGATTTCTTCTGATTCTGAAACTTCTTCTTTAGTTTCGTCTAATTCTTCTGTTTCTTTGATTTCTTCTTTTTCTTTACCTTCAGCTACTTCTAGCTCAGCTAAGAATTCATCTAAGTTGATTTCTTCATCAACTTGTTTTGTTACTTCTACTACTTCTTCAGTTTCAGTTACAGCATCTTCAGTTTCGTTTACTACTTCTTCGGTTTCTTGGATTTCTTCTGATTCCTTAACGTCATCGTCTTTATCCATTTCTTCTAATTTAGCAGCTAACATAGACTTTAAATGTGGAGTAAATGATTCTTCAAGAGCAGCTTTAGCGTTTGCTATAGCAGTTTCTTTAACAGCTTTAGCATCAGCAATTGCTTCTGTGAGCAAATCTCTGTTGTTTGACATAATCGCAAAATTTGTTTTGTGAAATACGGTTATTAAGAACCGTAATGGGGGTTTT
>TARA_B110000977_G_scaffold51750_1_pt1 | contig 19168 bp, 16 predicted proteins | sample TARA_B110000977 | Tara Oceans TARA_B110000977 (sample SAMEA4397798) | marine metagenome | biome: Polar Biome; feature: [SRF] surface water layer (ENVO:00010504); material: water (ENVO:00002006), including particulate matter (ENVO:01000060) such as... | depth 5 m | reverse complement strand
ATGGATGAAGGATAATGATTTTGCGATGGTCGTGGTACCCATGGTGGACCGTGTCAACGCGTTGGATGCGCGGTTCGTGTGACGCGATTGACAACGTGAACCGCACGTGCATCTCGCAAAGAGTGGTGCGCCGCGCGAATTCGTGTGATAATGCATCGACACGTGCGTTACTCGCGCGTGATCCGACCAACACGCGCGTCGGGAAAAACAAAAGGGTTTGGCATCGCGACGAGCGAATCCGTCCCATACGCGCGCGGTGTCTCCGTCGCAGTACCACCGCGAGCGAAGATACCGTCGCCGCAGGTGGTAATACCACACGTTGAGTCGCCGCGCAAACGTATCACGAGCCATCGTCTCGCACGACGCGTCGGTCAGGGAACGAACGCGACGTTACGGCACGCGGAGTACGGCAAACCCTAAACGCGTCTCCGCGCATCGACTCGACGAGATGAGGCCACAGACCACAGACGCGAGATGCGCATGAGCCAAACGACGACTCATTCGGAAACAAGGCAACGTAAACGTACCATCTTGTTAAACCCTAGACTGTCACGCGCTGCACCTGCGCGGGTATTAGAGGGCGGACGAGGAGGACGGGCGAGGATGTTGAGGAGCGAAACGAAGTTGCGAAACACATGAAAAACACGTTTATTCTCAAGTTGGAAACTACTTCCCATACGAAATTCATTAATGCAAAAGGGTGCGACTAAAGAGACATAGGAGTCGGACGAGTTTGGGTTGGTTGGTTAAGCAGCGTGTTTCGAGCTTTCGACGAGCGTTTTCTCTCTCGTGTCCAATTTCCTCTTTTCCGTTTTTCGTTCGAGCAAAGCGCTTTTCTCATTCAAAATGGGGCGCGACGTGCGGTCGCGTCGCGCGAAGCGCGTCGCTGCGACCGCGGTTGTCGCCGCCGCCGGGTTCGGGTTCGGCATCGCCGCCCTGGGTCTGGGCGCGGCGGCGTTCGCGGCCGGGGAGTTTCGCTCCCACGCCAAAGGGGGAGGGCGACGAGGAAGCGATGGAGGCTTTCTTCAAAACGTTGTGGTTCACCGACGCAAAGCATTGAGCGACAAGGAGTTCCGCAACGCGATCGACAGGGAAGCAAGGGTGATTGAGAGTAAGTTTGAAGGGTTGAGGAAGCGTGCAGCTAGTGACGGCGTACAACCTGAGCTGCGACCTGAGGTGTGGCCGTTGTTGTTGGGAGTTCGGAAACCATGGAGCACCGCGGTGGAACAAGAACAGATGAAACGAAAGCGAAAAGAACAATACAACGCGTTGCTTGTGAAGTGCGCTGAGCTGGAGACGTTGCTCGGGTCGTCGAAGCAACAAACTACCGGGTCGACTCCGAGTGGGAAAGGTCTCCCGTTCGGGTCTCCCACGGGCACGCCTAATCGAGCGAAAGGTCAAAGTAAAAACTGGACCGCTTCGTCTCCGATGGGTAAAACAAACGCGTCTCCCAGCTCTCCATCCTCCGCGCTTCACTCCAGCGACCTGTCGTCGTACACCGAGAACCTCCCTGTGATCAACGCGGACGTCCCGCGAACCGCCTTCCACCCCGGGATGGCGTTCCAAACGCACTGGGTTGTGGAGCGGGACTTTCTGTTAGAGGATGACAAAGAGGAAAACATGGAACGTCTGGGAAACAAAACACTCTTCGACGCGTCTCCGTCAAAGAAACAAAACCCTCAAAACGTGCCAACCTGGCAAGCCGCGCAGAGTAAGCGCCTCACGAACATTTTAATCGCGTATTGCCTACACGACACTGCTGTCGGTTATTGTCAGGGCATGAACGAAGTCGCGGCGCGTTTTTGCGAAAACGTCGTCGACGAAGCCGAGGCGTTTTGGTGCTTCGTCGAATTTTTAAAAGCCTACCGGTGCCACTTCATAATCGATTCGCAACACGGCATAAGCAGTCCGCCAGGTATAGTAACCCAAAACCCTACAGATAGTACTACAGGCGTAACCCGTAACAGTACTACAGGCAAGCAGTCTGAAAACGTAACCCGTAACAGTGTCCGCGACGTGTTGACCTCACTCGCAAAAATCCTAAAGCGCTGCGACCCGCCGATGTGGAAGCACGTGGAGCTGTTACACGCGGGCGACTGCATGTTCGCGTTTCGCGCGGTGGTCGTTTTGCTGTGCCGGGAATTGCCGCAACACGAGACTGTTTTTCTGTGGGAAGTACTCATGGCGCACGGGGACTTCAAGGTTAGTAGCGACAGTAGCGAAGAGGATGAGAATGGATCGAATCCCACAAAGGACACGAAGGATGCGTTATTTCAAAGCGGCGACGGCACCTTGTTCCTGCACATCGTCGCCGCGGCGTTTATACAATCGCGGCACTTGATATTCGCCTGTTCCGAATTTGACGATTTGTTGCACGCGTCGCACCACACCGTGCGGGCCAAGATGACCTCAGCGTCAGCCTTGGTGGAGTCAGGGAAGAAGCTGATGCACAGGGTATAGTTGTGGGGTATGTATGTAGTCTCGAAAATAATTCGTCTCCTCTTTAAATGCTTTTGTAACGCTTTTCTCGGAAGACTCGACGCACAACGACGCGCACCTGACACCCTTCACGATGGCCTCCAAACCCGATCGTAGCTCCGATACTCCCACAGGTAGTCGTATCGGGACTAATAATGATCGTGCCGATGCGCAAGAAGGCACCTCGAACATTCCCTCCTACTCGACAACTCGGTCACCCGCAGATCTCGCTCGAATCCGAGCCTTCACTGACGTGATTCGCGACGCGATCGGGGAGTATGGTTCGATCACGGAGCTTTCGCCTACTGAAGCCGCGAGGCGCGGATGCTTAGGTACGCTGAAAAGTTTGCACCGACGCGGTCGTATGATGTTTGACAAAGAATTGTGCAAGGCCGCGGCTCAGGGCGGGCAACTCGAGGTGCTGCAGTGGTTGCGCGAAAACGACTGTCCGTGGAACGCAGATACATACGTGGGTGCGGCGCACGGCGGGAAGCTCAAGGTGCTGCAGTGGGCGCGCAAGAAGGGCTGCCCGTGGGACGTGATGACGTGCGCAGCGGCGACGGAGTGCGGAAATCTCGAGGTTCTGAAGTGGTTGCGCCAAAACAGCTGCCCTTGGAACTTGCAGAATTGTGCGTCAATAGCAGCGGATATCGGGCACAAGAAGCTATCGGCGTGGATTGTTAATGGTACACCCGACAGCGGCAATAAGGCCGACAAGGCGGAGCATATTCGCGAGACACCGCTGTACATCGCCGTTCGTGATGGCCGCAAGGCGGCAGTGCGAGCGCTGTTCTAGTCGGGCGCGGACATAAACAAGGCGGATGATGATGACGACTGGACGCCACTATTCGTCGACGCTGGAAATGATCATTTGTCGGTAGTACGGATGCTCATCGAGGCGGGCGCGGCCATCAACAAGGCGATTGATATCGGCGGAACGCCGCTGTTCATCGCCGCTCAATACGGGTTCGAAGCTGTGGTGTGAGCGCTGATCGAAGCGGGCGCGGAACTGAACAAAGCGGTGGATAGCGGCCAGACGCCGCTGTACATGGCCGCTGGAAGGGGCCACGAGGCGGTGGTCCGGGTGCTGATCGAGGCGGGCGCTGATGCAAGCTACCTTCTCGCGGCGGAACACGCGGCGATTGTTAAGAGTCGTGTGGATGCCAGCGCGGTGTGACGACATAACTCACAAACGGATGTAGAGAGGCGGCGAGGGTAATAAAAAATAAATACTTACACTACTCTATGCTTTTACCCATGTAGTTAACGGCTTGATCGCCCACTGCGTATTCGCCTCGTAAATCCGTCGGCGAAAAGTTCGTAGCCCCCTCCGGTTTACTACTCAAGTCCAGACACCTGACTTCCCCAAGCTCAATACTCCAGTCCTTGTGATGATCCGTGAGTGGTGTGCCCATCAACGCCGCGGTGAACAACGATAAAGTATCCTGGTGCGAGACCAAAATAACATCCTCGCCGTAGTAGGTTGATTCTAGACGGGTGAAACACTCAAGTGCTCTTCTGTAAAGATCTCGCGGCGATTCCACGCTCGCGCTCGGCTGAAGACTCGCGGGTACCGGCGGAGGCGTGTTCGTAGGGTCTTTCAAGTCACCCGCCCACACCGCACCTAAATTATTGCTGCTTTTGAAATCCAAGTCGCCCATTTTCCGGGGGTCTAATAGGCCGCTGAATTCCGTGCGTAACTGCGAAAATAACATCCCCAGGTCCTCGCGTATTATCAACGAACTCTGAAACGACCGCTGGAAGTTCGAGGTGTACAGCCAACTAGGCGCGCCGTCGTACGTGTCTTGAATCGTTTTCGCCGCCGCGTGCATCTGCTGGATTCCTAGCTTTGTCAGCCCATAAGTCGTGTCGTACTTGAAGGAAGGGTTGCTTATTATTAACTTGCGCGTATCGAGCGTAGACTCTCCGTGCCTAACTAAAAAATACCGGTTGTGTAATCGGGATGGGAGATCGATGAACGCCTGTGCGGGTGGGGGGGTTACCAGGGATTGCGCTGTTAATAGCACGGATGCGGAGCCTAATAACTGTGCGCGTCTTGAGCAACTACCAGGCAGCCATAGAGTCCTAGAAGATTCTGACGATTGAGTAACCCGCGATTGACGATCGTTCTTCGATCGCGACCGCTCCACATCTAAACGTTCGCAGGTTACCCAGTGATCACGACGACGCCGTGTACCCGCGCCGTTTACCGACGCGAAAGAAGTGCGAGTTGAAGTGCTGGTGATCCTCCGAGACCCGCTGGAACACACCGCGTGCTTCGAGGCGAGCATCGAGGCGTGTGGGGGTGGGCCCACTCGCGCCATCGGTGCCGTCATTTCTGTGCCAAGTGGCGTCAGCGAATCTGTCGACTCGCGCCAAACGATTGCTCATCCTGACTCAGCAGAACGAGGTTTTCGATGGTGTCGGAGGCCTTACGGCAACTCCCCTGGCGCGCTGTGTACGGACGTGACATGATGCGCGCCACGACGAGCACGTGTATCACGGTCGTAGGCACAGCACACAAGAATCGTGTACCGCGGCGATGGCACACGGTTGTGCGCGCTCAAAGCCCCGACACATCTACGAAACAAAAAGGTGTTTCGTCACCGGAGAACGCGTCACCGTTCTCCAGCGCCAAACCGGGCGACAGGATCGCGCTAACCACGATGCCCGCGACACGACCTACGCTCGGCGTCAGCGCGTGGCCTGACTTCGACTACGACGCGTCCGGGGCGACGACGTTGGGGGCGGTGGATGCACCGGACGATAACCACCCAGATGCGGTGCGGTTGAGGTTCGACGTCCGGACGTTCCAAGGCGTGAGTGTGAATGGCAAAACCACTGCAGTGTTCGGCGTCCCCCTACCGCCGGGCGTGAACATCGACATCGTCCCAGTGTCGCTGCACGGCTGGCTCGACCCCGCCACGGGCGCCTGTGCGTTGGATTTCGACGCCCAATTCAGGGGGAGCATCTTCGGAGAAGGGTTCATCAAACTACCGCCGATGACGATCCGAGCGCCGCTCACCACCGGCGAGGCGAAAGGCATGAGACGCGTCGCAAACGGGAAACCTTTTGGAGCAGCGAAGGGAAACACAACCGAAACAGCCGTTACAGTCGTTTCAAGCGGAGGCTCTGAATCGCAAGCATTGACCCCCGCGACGCCTCAATCCGGCGAGCACGCAATCAACCCTTGTCTGGGCGGCGTGTCGGGTGACACCGCTGAGTTGGTCTCCGTAGCGATAGTGCCAAAGGTCGAAGGCCCGTGGGCAGGTTTGATGAACTTTCTGCTGCAGCTGCCGAATGACGCGCTAGCGGTGCTGCCGTGCAGACTAAGGATCTGGAGCCCGGATGCGCCTGGTGTGGAAGCTGAACGTGCAGGTGACCACGTGGAAGCGGCTATCCTTCGAAACCTCGACTCGCGGTTCGAGTATAGAAAAAGAAGAGAAGCGCCGGTGGAGTGTTCGAAAAATCAAATGGATTTAGCGCTCCTGACTTTCGGAGCCGCGACGTTCGTGGAAGAGAACTTCAACTTGTACGTGTGAGGAGTAGTGAGGGGGGTTTGAGTGTACTTTTTGTGTTTCGTAAGTCGTTCTCTGCTCTCGCGTGTCTCTTCGCAGCCGTGCAGATGAAGTTCCACTTCTTCTGCAGTTAACAACAGCAAAAAGTGAATCTCTGAATTTTTCGGGCTCAGTGTTCGGCGCGCGTGGCCTGGTCGACGACGTGTGATGCCTCTGGGCAATCCCCCGTCCACCTCCGGCAGAGGTTCTCCCGTGGATGCGCACTTGTGGGCCTCGGATGCCCGTCTTTTCGCGAACACGTTGGCGGAAGGGCCTGACTTGTACGCCAGTGATGCGGCTTTGTACTCCGCGGGCGATGCATCTGGTTTCGGCCCTGACCTGTGGGCCAGCGACGCTGTGCTTTTCGCCACCGCAGAGGACCGCGCTAGGGTCGAACTGGATGCTTTGAAAGTTTGGCTTGAAAGCAGGGCGATTAGTGGAATGCAGGGTAGAGATGGCGACGGAAATGAACAGGAGACGTGCGCGGTGTGTCTCGGCGACCTGGCGATGGGGGACAAAAAAGCATCGAGTGAATCAAAAAAACTAATCGTGTTACGTTGCCGTCACGCGTATCACCTTAAGTGTTTACTGGATGCGTTCGAACACGGGTTTAAGGCGGGACACGAGAAACCGACGTGTCCAACGTGTAGAGGAAAGGTGCGGCGAGGAGATGACGAGTAGTATGAATAGGATACAATAGCTATAAGACTAGAAAAATAGCGATACAAAAAGCCTACTTAAACTCCTTCCACTCCCTTAACTCCCTGCCCAGCCGTACTAAATTCGGCGCGATCAACTCACGCAGCCCATCAGGGTTGTCCACGTGAAGCCAGTGCCCTGCGTTTGGAAGGGTGTGAAAGTTCGAAGAGTTCGATGGGTTTGAATTCGCAGACTCTAAAACATCCAAAACGTCCGCGTCCCACCTCTTGCTCCTTTCCGCGCGAACCACGTGCGTTTCGTGCGGCGCCTGCGGATTCGTCACAACCTTAAGTGCCGTTTCATCGGACCTTTCATACGCCTCGTAAAGCGCGCTAACCCCGTTAACGTCGAATACCCACCGCAACGGAGATAAGGCGCCACGTTTAGGATCGACGGGTACCAGGTTTGTCCCCAACCAATCTACTAAATCCTTGGGAAAGGTATTCCCGTTGCCGAGTAACAATGACTTCAGCTCCTCTCGCGACTCGAACTGAGTTGGTAATTTAGCAACCGCGTCTATCACTTTCCGCACGCCGTGCGGGTCCGCCTTGCTCGCTACACCACTCGGCACGGTGTCTAACGTCCACCACTGCGCGCGAGGGAGGGTAGTTCTTTGTGGACTCGATGCGTTCAACCCATTCAATCCATCCCGCTCTACAATTTTCGACAGTACCCTCAGCGCTATTTTGCCGCCCAGGCTGTGGCCGAGAATTGCCGCGACCGGGGGAAAGCCAGGGGGGTGTGGAGGGTAAGGATGTCCAGTCGCTCCATTCATACATTTTATGTGCTCCGCTACCGCTGCAACGGCGTCCGCGGCGAGGTCCACGGCGCACGGCGCGTGCGGGTGCTTGTTGGATTTAAAAGGACTTCCTGCAACAGGGTGCCTAGCCGCTCTTAACTTGGAATCACCGAACGTGTTGCCGTGCCACAAGTTGTCCACCAACGCGAATCTCCATGGAACGCCTTCGTCTGTGACTCGTCTGCTCAACGCGCGCGTCCACGTTCGCCAGTTCCGCCCGGAACCCATCAAGCCGTGAAGCACTAACGCGATCGGGGCGGATGAACATTCCTCGGGGGTCAATCCGTGGGGCTCCACCATCTCGAACGCCAAAGGTGAAACACCACGTTCCGCGTCAGGTGCTGAGCTGGAAAACGATGTGGAAGCTGCAGCGGAATTACACCCGAGCGACGTTACACGACGCGCTGCGGTTAAAAGCGCAGAGCGAGACGACATCCCAGACGATGGCCCAGCACGCGCAGCGATGTGTGCAAGGTCCAAGAGAGATGTCGTTCTTTTATTCTCATTGTCAAGTTCAAAATTACTATCTATTGCCCCCCCTTCCTCCTTTTCTTCGACAGGTTCCTCCACTTATCCTTCAGGTGCACCGCGGTGAGCCCTTCCCTCAGATTCCCCTGCCGAATGCCCTCCTTTAAAATCGCCGCCCAGTTCCCCTCGCCCAGTTTGTCGCACAGCTCGATAAAGTATGTCTCCTCGTCCGAGGTCCACCGCTGGTACTTCCGGCCGATGGAACCCGGCGTGGTGCGAGTAGGAGTGGGTCGAGAAGTAGTAGTAGTGGGGATAGTAGCAGTGGGAATAGTACCTCTAGCAGCAGTAGAGGTCCTCACACCCCCCCCTACTGGCGTCTCTACTTGTGTTTCACCTAGCTGACTCGCGCCCCACGCGATTGTCTTACCCGCCGGGTTGTTGTTACCCGGCTTGGTGATGTTCTCGAACCTCTTCCTGCGCTTCGCCGCCGCAGCGCCCGGGGACTCCTCGTCGCTCCCTTCGAACTGAAAGTCATCCTCCGAGTTTGGCTGTTCAGATGCCTCGGCGTGCTTCGCCAGGTTGCTCCACGCGTCGCCGCCACGAGGTCTTCCTGACGTACCTTTCGCAATCTCCACCACCCGGGACGGAGGTTTGTTTTGGTTTTCCTTCTGAGGAGCTTCTTCTTTATCCTCGGATTCTTCCGTATCTTCCTCTTCCTGCGTCCCCTTGAACCCTTGTTCCACCCCCACGTGGCCCTTCGCCACCGCTGAAGGCACAACAATACCAGTAGGCAATGTTTCCGCTTCAGACTGTTTGCCCGTGCCGCTAATCACGCGCGTCTCGGTATCGGGCGAATATTTCCCGCTGCCGATATCCGCCGCGACGCGCTCTAAAAACGAAGGCCCCATCTTCTCGATTACCTTCTTGACGTACTGCGCCAAAGCAGCACATAACTTGGGCGTGGTGTGGTGCTTCTCCAGCACTCGGTTGGAGTCAAGCGAACCACCAACAAGACCCTTCGCGTCCTTCTTCAGCGTGGTTTGAAGATTTTCCAAAGTCTTGCGATCGAGCCATTTACTCTGGCTCGCGACATCTGCTAAATCGTACAGCTCGCAGTTTTCGTCGAACGCGTCGATATCTGGTTTGTCGCCTCGCAAACTGGCGACTGCGGTTTCACAGTAGGACATCGCGGTCAAGTGCAACGGTGGCTCGGGAATATCCAAACCGTTGACTTTCTGGGACTCCAAATAAGCGACGTCGCCGACCGTGATTAGGGATTCAAACACGGACTCCGCATTGTCTGCATTGACCAAAGTGAAACTGTTGGTTTGGTAGTTCAACGCGTCGAGAATCATGCGGGCCTGTGTGTTAAGGTATTGGGAGGGTTAGGGTTTATGGGAATTAGGGTTTAGGGTATTGGGGCATTTAGGATTAGAACCAGCACAGATAGCGCGTCATTCAATCAATTTGAGTTATAAATCTGGCGTTGAAATCAGTGGCCATCATCAATCTCATCCCATCTGACATACCTTGATGTGGTCCGGAAGCTGGTACCCCTCGAGCTTTGGCGAGAGTGCGGCCATGATTTTCAGCTTCGCATCTCCGTTCAGCGCCTGCGACGTGGTGATGAGCTCGATGGTCCACCCAAGTGCGCGTTCTTCAGGCGTGGGGGATGCCATTTTCGCAACAACGCAGGCACGTCACGCGTTTGAGGGGAGGAGGTAGAAGGCCGTGAGCCGTGGGGTCAGGGTACAGGACCGCTAGGCTTCACGAGAGTGTGGACACACGAAAGTGATGCGAACACGCAGCAGTGGCGGCGTGTAGGGACACGTGCGTGTCGCTGTGCGGATCTCGGGACGACGAGCTTTCGAATTGTTGGGGTGCCAACGTTCTGTTCCAACGGCTAGGGTTTCCTCCCTTTTAGGGTTCGCAGGTTTAGGGTACCCGGTTTTTCAACAATCCTCGCGCGCTGCTTGGATGACGCGAGGATTAAACGCGTCGTCATCGCGCTTTTTGAGGTGTCACACAGGACGGCGCCGGGTGCGATGGCGACCCCTGCGGTTCACGCGCGTTGGACGGTGCCGTGCTCGGCGAATCCAACGCCCAAAACTGGATCTCAGAGCGCGAATCCAGCGGTGAGTATACGCACGCCCGGTGTGCACGCGGGTGACCCGACGCGTCATCGTCGGCGGTTTGCACGCGTTTTTCGCGCAAGCGCAAGCATCTCGGATGGCGACACCCCGCCCCCCTCGTGGGAGTCCCTGATCGAACAAAAGGTCGATGCGGACATGAAAGCCGCGTCGGACGTGCGGGATGACATGTGGGGCTGGGAGCCCACGAAGGAACGCGTGCTTTTAGTGGGCGTCGGGGGGCAGAAAGGCGATGAGAGTTATAACAAATACGGCATGGAAGCGTCGCTTTCGGAGCTCGCGCAGCTCGCGGACACCGCGGGGCTGGAAGTCGTTGGGACCGTGACTCAGCGGTTACGCGCCCCGCACCCAGGGACGTATGTCGGGAAGGGGAAACTGGGGGAGTTGAGAAGAGCTTGTGGGCTTCCCTCGGATTTAACGGTAAACGTAGAGGGCAAGAGCGAGGTTGAAGATGACGAAGAAGATGAAGGCGTGTGTGACGACTTTGACGACTGCGAGAGTGTCGAAGACGTCTCGCGTGACCCGCACGATGAATCACTCGATTCCGACGACTTCATTTGGGACGAAGACCTTGAGCTAGAATCCGAAGCAAAACAAGCTGAACTTTACCTCCAAAAAGAACTCGACAAACACCCGGTGGAGACTGTTATTTTTGACAGCGAACTCACGCCGCGGCAAGCGAGAAATTTGAGTAGCGCGTTGGACGACAAAGTAGCAATTTGCGACAGGACGATGTTGATTCTGGATATATTTTCGCAACGCGCAAGGACAGCAGAAGGACAACTCCAAGTAGAAATGGCGTCTCTAGAGTATCAGCTCCCCCGATTAAAGAAGATGTGGACGCACCTGGAGCGGCAAGCCGGCGGCGCAGGCGGCACCGGGAACGTCAAGGGCATGGGCGAGAAACAGATTGAAATCGACAAGCGGTTGTTGCGGGATCGGATTGTGTTCCTCAAGAAAAAGTTAAACAAAGTGTCCACACATCGAGAATTGTACCGAAAAGAACGGAAGGAAGCCCCGGTGCCTGTTATTTCGCTAGTGGGGTACACTAATGCTGGGAAGAGTTCACTGCTAAACGCTTTAACTAATGTAAACGCTTTGGATAAAAAATCCGTCTTTGCGGAGGATAAATTGTTTGCCACGTTGGACCCTACTACCCGGCGGTTAAAACTACCCGACGGCAAGACGGTTTTGGCCACAGACACGGTAGGTTTTATCCAGCGCCTTCCAACCAACCTAGTCGCCGCGTTCAGAGCCACTCTAGAAGAAATCAAAGAGTCCTCATTACTGCTACACGTCGTGGACGTCTCTTCTCCGCTCGCGAATGCGCAAATCGCCGCGGTCGATTCAGTACTCAAGGAATTAGGAGTCACCGGGATCCCGCAAATCATCGTTTGGAACAAAATCGACGGGCTAAGTGGTGACGGAGTAGGTACGGTCGATTCAGATTTTGAATCCTCAGGGGATGACTCCGGTTCAGGCGGCAAGGCGTTTGCGTTCCCGGGCGAGCCGCTGGGCGACGGCGATAATTTAGGACCCGCGTTAGACGAGGACGACGACTGCGAGTGGGAATCGGACGATGACGACGACGAAGGTGATGATTCGAGCGATTCAAATGTCTCTGATTCAGCTATAGTCAGTAATCATGACAACGTCCCTCTTTGGATCCGTCACGCGGCGTCTACCAGAGGCGCCGTGGCGTGTTCCGCGCGCACGGGCGCCGGCGTCCTCACTCTGCAAAGAGAAATTCAAAAGCAGCTCGTGTTGAACTCCATGGTGGGAATCGAGGTTTCCTTGCCTTATGATATATCAGGTAAGGTCTTGGGTGAAATTCGACGGGTTGGCGTGGTGACTGATGAGGAGTACTTATCAAACGGCGTCGCGATCAAGGCGCACGTCCCTCCACCCACCGCGCGGCGGCTGAGGGAGTGGAGAGTCAACGGGAGTGAAACGCCTGAATCAAACGACTCGGAGTGGTCCGAGGCTGACGAGTTGGAGCTGGAACAGTTGCTGTTAGAGGAAGAGGAGATGCAGGATAGTACGGGTAGTTCACAATAGATCATGTCATACTACTAGCTAGACTAAATACTCACTACATCCCTCATATCCACACGTCATTTGGCAAATCCGCGCTATCCGCAGGGTCGAAGAAACCGAGCACGTCGATCGCGACGTTTTTATTTTTATCACCGTCGTTCTGAACACCTTCCATCCCCCGCTCTATCCCCCCCCACGTCTCCTCTGAGGTGTGTATCTCCTTGAACCAGAACTTTCCGTTGTCTTCATTCGCCAGGCGTAAGTCCCGGCCGTCGATGTGCCCGCAGACAGGGGACCCAGGATCATCCATCGACGCCACTCGCACGAACACCCCGTACTTCTGACTCATGAATTCACTCACGTTATCGCTCACCGTGTTTTCCCGGAACGCCCTCGCATCCTTCAACATCATCTGCCCCAGCGTGTCTTCGATGAACCCCCCTTTCGGAAGCGTGCAGTACCGCTCTCTGCCGAACACCTTGCTCAAGTACCATCGCGTCGACGCGACGTGCATGGAGTCGTAAAACTGGACAAGAGGGAGGAGGGTTATTTTGTTTTTTTGGTTGTCATCACCCGCATCGTCGCTACCCACTTCAAACGGTGTCACCTCAAGCGCGTATTTACTCCGCACGTGGTGCGCGTGTGTGATCGTCGTGCCGGTGGGGAACCCGACGTAGTTCAAGCGTGTGTGAGTGTGAGATGCAGTGCGGGTACTAGTAGCAGTGATGCTAGCAGTAGCAGTACCACTCTCCGCGTCACTACTTGATTTCAATTGATTCTTAACGTTGACGTTGTGCATTTTGGGTAAAATATTTTCCAAATCCACAGCCTTCACGAAACTTCGGTCGTGCTGTGCAACCAACACGAACGGCGTCTTCACGCGAACCATACCTCGGCGCAACGCGTGTGCGAACCCGTGTCTTTGCTCTAGAACTAATAACGTAGCATCATACAGAGCTGAACCCTTCTTGTTGATCAATACCTCGATGCGCTTCAAGTACCGGCGGTAATTTATTTCCGCATCCTTGGTGACCATGCCACTCCTAAACTTGCAATCCCCAACCCCTTTGCCATCCCGGAGCTTCACGCCGTCCGCTACGATCACTTTTGCGCACCCCCCCGCGCCGCCAAAGTGCGCGATGGAAGCGAACACTTCCTCCAGTAAGCGGGTCGAGGGGTGCGTGCTGTTGATAGGGGGGTTGGGGACAAGAGAGATCAGACATGAGAAAGATGAGAGTCGGCGGCGGCGGTGGGCACCCAACAGATTTCGCGGGCCGGGACTATTTGCTCTGTGCGTACCCGACGGGCGATGTCGTGAGCACGACGGTCAGTCGGTCCTCCAGACTGTCGCCGGTGTGCGTCCCGGGCGTCGCCATGCCACGGCGGCGCGCTGGAGATGACGCGCGCCAGAGACTGAAGAGACGTGTGTCAAAAACTTTCACGAGACAGACACGATCCACTCATAAGTTTATGGCACTTCCGAGATTCTCGACTTCTCGACAGGCCGCGGCCTCTTTAGTGTTACCGGCGCGGCGCGGCGCGTGCGCGTGGGCGGAGTGTTCGGTGGGATCCGCCCTACACGAACACGCACTATGGGTCGAAAGTCATCCTCGGTATTCGCAGTAGGCGTGTTCACCGTGTCCGCGCTCGTGACGTACAACATCGCGGCGTTTTCACACGGGCATGGAATGAGTTCACGTTTCGGCCACCACATGGGTTCGCACCTGCATCACCTGGAGGACAAGCACGACGCGTTTTCGTTCGAGCCGCACGTCGTGGCAAAAGCGGGGGGGAGGAGCACGGGGAGGGGTGGTGGGGTAGGTTGGGGGGATGGAAGAGAGGAGACCCGAGGAAGTGGAGGTCATGAGATTGGTAATGGATTCGATGGACACGGGCATGGCCGCCTGGATTTCGTGTTTTCGGCAGTGAAGAACAATGGCGACGGAGCAACAAAGGAGTCAGTGAAGGAGACCAAAGAGACTATAGTAGAGCACGAGATTAAGGAGCATTCGTCTTCTATGGATAAGCAGTCCGCAAAAGGAAAGTTCCACGTGTTGCTCACCGCGAACGACGCCCCATACCAGCGGTGGCAAAGCCGGGTGATGTATTTCCAGTTTCTTAAATTGAAAAAACAGAATCCAGATTCCGCGCTCGGTGGGTTCACGCGGATTTTACACTCCGGGCACGAGGATTCGTTGATGGATGAGATACCCACCGTGATTGTCGATACTTTGCCAAAAAACATAAACGACGAGGGTTATGTAGTTTTACACCGCCCGTACGCGTTTCAGCAGTGGATCGATAAGTTTAGTGACCAAATTCCGGAAGAATTCATACTGATGTCCGAGCCCGATCACTTGTTTATTAAACCGCCGCCTTTGTTAGCTACCCACGATACCGCCGTGGCGTTCCCGTTCTTCTACATCGAGCCCACGAAGCCGAAATATTGGAAAATCGTTGAGCGGTTTAACGAAGCGCTCGCGCCTAAAGAGGCTTTCGCCCCAATAGGCTCCTCCCCAGTGATGATTAGTTTAAATGATTTAAAAATGGTTGTCCCTAAGTGGAACGACCTAGCAATTAAAATGAAGAAAGACAAAGAGGCCAACGATGCGTTCGGGTGGGTGGTGGAGATGTGGGCGTACTCGATCGCGTCCGCGCAGGTTGGCGTAAAACACGAGTTGGTTCCGCACTTCATGCTCCAGCCGCCGTACGACAAGGAGTTATCCGTAAAAAATAAAGACGCGTTCATCATTCACTACACGTACGGCGACGACTTTGATAAAAACGGAAAGTTCACGGGGGGGGTTAACCAAGGGACGTTGAAGCAAGGGGGGTGGCACTTCGATAAACGGGACTTTACGAACCGGGCGCCTCGGAAGGGAGAGCTAACTCCGCCGCCTAGAAATGCGGGCGCCGTGATTAAAATGACGATTGACATTATTACAGAAGCCATGGATGTGTTGCCTAATTGGGGAGTGTAATGGTTATTGATTATCACGGTTATTTAATATCACAACAGAGCTAGCTAATACTGATACACTGTCTACACTGTCTACATTACTTTCTATTTCTTCTTGAACACGTAAAAGGTTTGTTTATCATTCCAGCTCGTCGGCGCTATAACTTTCTTAATGGGTTCGCCAAACTCTTTGGCGTTTTTCAAAAAGTCGCCGTAGTCCGCTACCAGCGCGTTTTTAGGTAAGTTTAAGGCTAAGTGTTCCGCTATTTTAGTTTTCAACGATAAGTCCCAGCACTGGCTTGTTAAAACGCATATGTAGACGTTCGCAAGAGACACGGTGTTGCAGTCTTTTACACTAAACTGGAACAGGTCTCGGAACTTATTGTCATCATCATCGGATAATAAATCCCCCGCTTCATTCGCAACCTCCACCCTGCCTTCCAGAAGCTCGTACCCTATGCACGGCACCATTTGCCCCAGGGCGAGGTAAAACACGAGCCACCCGAGCGAGCTGCCGAACACACAGCAATGGGGCTTTTGTTCCAGAGGAGATACAGTATTATTTCCGTCATATCCCCGTGCCAACTTTCTCATTTCTTCCACGAGTTCGGGACACGCCGTGACCACCGCGAGCCACGTGTTTAAACTCGTCGTGCCGTACGCGAAGTTTTCCGAGGAGTATTGTTGCACGTCTTCCGTGACTTCGTCACTTCCTACACTTCCATCACCCGGAATCGAAAGGGATTTTATTTCAGCCGCTAGTTTCGCCGACACGTCGACGTCGCGTTCAGTTCTTTTCAGAAATTTAATAATCTTTTGAAGCGCGTCGCGGGATGACTTGAGTTTTTTCAATTCATCAACGCTCATTCTATCCGCGCCAGAAAGTGCATCAAGTCGTGCGAATGGATCCGTCTGGGAAAGTATCCCAGCAGCCTCGCTCGTGGATGATTCTTTTTTAGGTTCGTCAGTATCGTCAGTTAGTCTTTGATTTGCGTCGTCTCCAGGTGGCATCTCCGGCAACTTTGCGAACAATCCATCGTCTTCTGCGTCTTCTAAAATCTCATCTAGATCAGAAGAGATCTTCTGTACCTCCTCCGCCGCTTCCGATTTCTCACCATCGTCCTTCGCGGTTTTAAACCTGTGGTGCGCCAGTAGTGCGGTGTCCACGTTGCCTCGCATCTGCTCCAGGCTTTTCAGAGTTCCTCGCAGCCGTCCGTGAAGGCTCCTTTGCATGACGCGAAGCTTTGAACGAAGCTTTACCACATCTGATGGGTCGTCATCGGTGGGGGGGGGAAGGTTGTCCAGGCGCGCACGCGCCTCCGCATCTAAACCGCGAACGTTCGTGGCGTGACCTTGAAGCGTCTCGATCGCCGCACCGGCGGAAGCCACCAAGGACTCGATGGGGCTTGGAGCCATGGTGCTTTGCGCCGGTCGAAGTGCCTAAAAAATCGTGATTGGTGTGCCGACTTGTCCAAAAAAACGTGACGATGCAATCATATCCATCTGCGCACCTCTGCGATGGCCGCGTCGCTCGGCTCCGGCTCGTTCCTCGCGCCATGCGGAAACCAACTCCACGGGAGGTCGAAACATAAAACACCCGTCGTATCCACCACAACCACCGCGAAAGGCCAGAAGGGCGTTCGGCGCGTAGTGCAGGCCCCCGGGCAGGAGCAGTTCGCCCCCGGTTCGACTTTAGGCAAGATGATCAACCTGAGGCTGAACAAGATCAACTGGGCGGTGTTGGATGAAGCGAGCCAGAAGTTGGAGGGCGAACTCGCGTCGCAGCCTATATTAGGGCTGGTCAAGGCTGAAATTTTGTTGAGAGGCGTTGATGTGCTTGAAGCTGAAGGCCGTGGGTACAAGGAATATATCTTAATCAGAAGTTTGGGATTGAAAATGTGGTTCACGTTCGCGACCTTGCGGGCGGGAGTCTTCGACCCGCAAATGCGGTGCGCCGTTGGAAAAGCCTTGGCATCCCCGGATGGAGAGTTCAACATATACCGCAGGGTGTTGGAACACGCCCCGGAGGCGAAATCAGGAAACTGGGAAGGGTTCGCGGACGGGTTGGCGGGAGACGCGAAAAAGGCGTTTGCATCAATCGATGATGACGCAAAAAATACCACAAAGATCAACTACGACGCGTCCGTGACCTCGCAGCACTTTGAGTTTATCGAAAGTGAAATAAACAAGTGCGCTGAAGTTGTCCGTTCCATCAAGGCTGGAGAGGTTGTCACCACGTCACTGCTAGTGCCTTGGATGGACCCTGGTACGGCGCCGGGGGGGTCCAACTCAGAGGTCGGCGACACCGGCGCCGACGCAACCGCCGATGACTCGTCATCCGACGACACCGACGTCGAGTCCATGTTCGGCAAGAAAAAGAAGAAGAACAAGATGCCCAAGAAGGGAGTGAGTACTGTGGCTAGTCTGAAGGCCACCGTGGGTGCGCTCGGTCTTGAAAAAACCCTAAGCAAGCTGGTGAAGAAGCAACAAGAGCCCACGTTTCTGGAAGTTGACGCTTGGAACGTCGGGGATAAACAAGCCACTGGAAGCGACGCCATCGCCGCGGCATGCGGCATTTTACTCCAAATGCCCGAAAAAACCACACTAATCGTCCCTAGCGATGTGTTTGCATCTGCCCTGACGTTCGACCTCGGTGTGCTTGGAAAGGAAAGGGATGTGGTGTCGGTGGCGAGGTACAACGAGATGGAGGACAGTGAGCCGACTGGAAACAACACGTGCGTGTTTTTGTCCTTCGACCCGCAAGCGCAAACAGAGGACGATGAACCATTGAAACAAGCGGTGGCTGCTGCGAAAAAATCTGGGAAGGGTGTTGCGCTTCTTGTAGTGGGCCTAGGGGGAGGGAGGGGGTGCGATGCGGTGGAAGGGCCGGCTGGGGCGGCGGACGCGCGCGCCGCCGCGGAGGACAGAGTAAGGGGAAGAGCTGGGGTGTAGCTCTTAGCTGAAGAGTTGAAAACGTGACGAAATTAATTTCTCAGTTCCGCCCAACCGCCGCCAGCGACGTGAAAGTTTTCCATTCGCACCGGCGCGCCGCTGCGATGGCTGGCAAGAAACGCCGTGCGGAGCCCGAGTCCCCCTCGGTCTCCGAGGACGAGGAGGGTTTCGACGATGACGTTTCCGGTGATGAGGCGGTAAATGCCGGTATGGACGAGGAGGAGGAGGATGACGAGCTGGAGGCGGAGATGGCGGCGCTGGAGGCGATCCAGCGCGAAAAAAGAGGCGCCGGCGGCGGCAACGACAAGGTTCGGATCAACAACAAACCCGGGCTAACCGCGTCATTACAAGGTACGTCAGACGGACACTCTCTATGCACATATTTCATGCACCCTATAAGTTATCGTGATACACCAACGTCACCGATACACGCGCGACGCGCATCCATCCATCCGATGGGGCGCTTCTGATTTCGGGGGCGTCGGCGGTTGTAGTCCCTCTTTTGACGAGCTAATAACTCAACCAAGTTACGTTCATAACCTAAATTTGCACCATGACTAACCTCATACCTTCCCTTCCTCAACTCTTCCAGATTTCGGCTGGTCCGGCAAAGCCAAGTGGATCGACACCATGGTCGTCGTTGGCAATGCTAACATGCCCCCTATCGTGGATATCAACGACGACCTCGCACGCGAAACCAGCTTCTACGAACGCGCGCTCGCCTCGGCGGAAGTCGCGGTGAGTAAATTGAAAGCGCTCGGCGTCTCCGTCCGCCGCCCCGACGACTTTTACGCCGAGATGGTCAAGTCCGACGAGCACATGAAACGCGTGCGTGCGGAGTTGATTTTCGAGCAGACTTCGATGGAGACCAAGGATGAGCGAAGGAAAGCACGAGAGCAGAAGCGGTACGGGAAGCAAGTGCAGGCTGAAAAACTCAAGGAAAGGACGCTTCAGAAGAAGGATAGTATTAAGAGTTTGGATAAGTGGCGGAAACAGCGGAAGCGCGACGGGTTCGAGGACAACGGCGCCGCGCCCGAAGGGTTTGAAGACGAGAAAAGGAAGAAAAGCG
>TARA_B110000977_G_scaffold4876_1_pt1 | contig 19207 bp, 16 predicted proteins | sample TARA_B110000977 | Tara Oceans TARA_B110000977 (sample SAMEA4397798) | marine metagenome | biome: Polar Biome; feature: [SRF] surface water layer (ENVO:00010504); material: water (ENVO:00002006), including particulate matter (ENVO:01000060) such as... | depth 5 m | reverse complement strand
AGTAGCAAATGAATGCCTCATAGTATGTGGACTTTTTTTCTTTTCATTTGTTACTAATCCAAGATAATGATTTACTATTCGATACACAAATTTTTCATATAGTTTATCTCCCTTGTTTGTCAACAACAAAAAATCGTTATTTCTTGTTGTAAATTCTTTCTTTCTTTTTTCATTATATAAGGATATAAATGACGCTATATTTTTTGTTATCGGAATTATTCTTTCCTTATTCCCTTTTCCTAATACTTTTATTTCAAGATTATCTATGTCTGTTTGTTTAATATTTATCAATTCAGCAAGGCGCATTCCAGTTCCATAAAGCAATTCCATTATTAAAATATCTCTTATTCCCATAAAGTCATTTGTAAAAACTTCAGAATTGAATAAGTTGTTTAATAGTTTTTGATCAAAATAAACAGGAAGTTTTTTCGATTGTTTTGGCGCTATTATTTTAAGCATTGGATTTACTTTAACTTTCTGTTTTGTTATAAAATATTTGAATAAAGATTTTAATGTTGATATCTTCCTATTGATAGACCTATTAGAAATTTCATTTTCTTTAAGATGAATGATCCACATTCTTATTTCATTGTAGGTTCCTTCTGTAAAGGACTTCAACCTAAGTGTTTCCTCCAAAAAATATTGAAATTGTCTTAAATCAGTTTGGTAAGCTGTTAAAGTATGCGGGGATAATCTTCTTTCATTTTGAATGTAATTCGAAAATTCTTCTATTTGTGATTGAAAAGTATCCATTGTTTTTTCTTACTTTACATAAATATACGCAAGGAATAAGTTTTTGTTTAGAATAAGTGCTTAAAAATTCTTAATTAAATTTTATAGTCTTATTATTTACAAATAGAAATCGTTTTGTTTTTTAATTCGGACACAAAATTAATAAATGTTTCGATATCTTTAGTAGTTGTAGCAATTCCAAAAGAAACTCTTGTTGCCCCTCTCATTCTACCAATTTGCTGAGACATATATGACAAAAAATTAATTGAGAAATCAAACTCTTTTTCTTTTCTACTGCTGTAATATTGAGTCATTTCTTCGTTAGAAATACAATTATTCGTTTCATCTATTCCTGGATTACAAAAACATCCTGAACGAATGGATATCAATTTCTTATTTGCTTGGTTTTCTACCCAATCAAATGGAAATGTCTTTCCATCTTTATCCTGGAAGTTAAGAATTATTGTCCCTCCTCTTCTTTCTGTATTCAAAGGTCCAAACATTCTTACTATAGGTGTTCCATTATCGTGTTTTAGTTTACTCATTTCTTCTATGAATAATCCTGTAAGCTGCTTTACTCTTGTCCTAATATTTTCAATTCCTATGGATTCTATGAAATTTAATCCCATTGTAATTGCTGGGATATCAAGATAATTTAATGTCCCATTTTCGAACCTCTCCTGGTTGTGGATCAACAAATGGCTACTTTCTATTACTGAAACATAATCAACTGTTCCTCCTGCAAACCAATGCTTTTTAAGTTTAGAAAAAGATGATTTTTTTACTAACAAACAACCAATTCCGGTTGGGAACCCAAATATTTTATAAAATGAAATCGTTACAAAATCTGGTTGTACTTCTTTTAAATCTAGTTTACAAGTTGGTACAAATGCGGCTGCATCTAACAATACATCCCATCCTTTTTCTTTTGCAGTTTTCACCCATTCCCAATTGTGTTTTACTCCCGACACATTGGATTGTGCAGGAAATGCAAATAACTTATTTGTTTTGTCTTGAAAAGAATTTAAATTTTTTATTAAGTGTTCATCATCTATTCTCAAATCTTCTTGACGAATTGGTGAATAAGTGTAGTCTGCACCTTTTGATTTGCAATATTCTCGAATTCCATTTACTGAGTTGTGATTATCCGAAGTCATTAAATAATGTCCATTATCTTCGAACGGGTAACATTCTCCTACAATTTTTAATGCTCCAGATGCATTGGAAGTAAATATGCAGTAATAATCTTCTGCGTTGAAAAAGTCTAATATCTTTTGCCTTGCTTCTTCCACCAATTTGGTAGACATTTGAGAACTAGGATTAGTAGAATGAGGATTACCCATGATACTGTTTTGCAATAAATTGAAATGATCTTTTAATAATGATTTAGGATGAAGGTTTCCCCCCGTAAAATCTAAATAGGTTTGTCCTAAAGAATCTAATTTAGCGTATTCCTTATTTCGTAATTTGTTAAAAAAATCATCTGTTGGCAAACTAAATTTTGTCTTAATTTTATTTTTTAGAAATAATCTCATTTTTAAATACTATTTATCGAACATTTATATTGTTTCAAATATACAGATTTGAAAAGTCTTGTATCAACTTAAACCTACATTATTTTTTATTTTTAAGATTCATCAAAATTTCAAGAATTCGAATGATTTTTTATTTATTTTTGAATCATAAATTCAATTAATCTTTAATGCACGCCATAGAACCACACTTTAACTGGAGAAATCTTTATGTAGCCTCAGAAGATTATCGTTCGCCTTTTTTTGAAAGGGAGTACAGTGAATTTGAATATACAAATAAGGTCTATAACTTTCTACTACACCCACAATGGGATGATTTTGGCTCTGAGACATTATTCATTAAAATAATATTTGCTGATTACGACAGTGGTTTTGCCGTGATAGAAATGATTGGAGAATGGAATGATTGCATTGAGAATGACATTATGAATTTGAAACTTGAAGTTTTTGAAATAATGATTCAAGAAGGGATAGATAAATTTATAATGATTGGCGAAAATGTTTTAAATTTTCACAGTTCAGACGATTGTTATTACGAAGAATTATTTGATGAATTGGAAGATGGCTGGATGGTTTTCTTAAATTTTCACCCTCATGTTTTAGAAGAATTTTCTGATGCAAATATTGATAGCTACATATTATTTGGAGAAGATTTTGATTTAATAGAGTGGCGAACACATAAACCAGATCAATTGTTTAATAAAATAGAAACTAAGGTTGAGAATAGATTTAATCTTCCTTTGTCAAACTAACAATTACATTTTCTTTTCTTTATTAAATACTAAAAGAATTATTCATTAAAAAAATTCAGTTTATGGACTCGAATATGATTTTCTTAGACTTAAAACCACTCTTCTTAGATTGACTGTTTGATAAGGTTTTAAAGTGATTATATAAAAAAGCACAAAATTACTTTAAAATAAACTAAGGCAGTTATGAAATAAAAAAGTTGAAATCTGTAACTTTTTAGGAGAAAAAGTATTTGGGGAAATCTCTTCTAATAAAACAATTTCTATTTCTAATTTGAATAAAGAAGTTTATCTTACTAAAAATCTATTTTAAAACTCATTAGATTTAATCACAAAAAAAAATCGTGCTTTAGACCACTAAATAAGCTACTAAACCTCCTGTCATAATAATTATCAATTTCATTAAATTGAATTTGTGACTTTCATCTGATTCGAATAAAATAGTAGTTGAGATGTGAAGAAACATTCCTAATACGATTGCCAAAATATATTCGAAAATTGAATTGAAATCGTTAAAGAAGTCTTGAAAAAATGTTCCTACTAATTTACCTAATGGAGCCATTAAAGCAAATACTATAAGCCATAAAAAAGCTAAACCCATTCTTAGTTTTGCTTTCAAGAACAAGGTCATCAAAGCAATTCCAATTGGAAACTTGTGTAATAATATACTAATTAAAAACGAGTTACCATGTTCGTGACTATGACCATGTGATTGATGAATCTCCAATGAAAAGTCTCTTGCCAATGGAAGACCTTCAAGGAAGGCATGAAAACACAAACTAATAAGAATAGGAGCTAAATAAAATATAGACTTATTATGGTGTACATGAATATGTCCGTGTTCTATTCCTTGTGAAAAATATTCGAGAATTAATTGAATTAAGAAACCAAACAATACAAATATTCCAATAGAAAACCCATTGTTTACATAAACCTCTGGGATGATGTGAAGAACAGCTATGGAAAGCATAAATGCTCCACTAAAAGCCAGTATGTATTTTAAATACTGGGTGATTTTTTCCTTTAAGAGAAAGACTAAAAATCCTCCCAAAAGTACTACTCCTATTAAACTACTATATGTTACAAAATTTTCCATCTATTTTTGTGCAATGATGATTAGTCTATCTGATTTTTCTTTATCAAACCCTTCTAGAGAATGATTTCCAAAGGTAGTAATGATTTTCATATTTGTATGAGAAAATAATTCTTCAAAATCTTCCAGTTTAATGGCTTGCACTCTTTCAGAATAGGAAAAACTTTGATTTTTTGTTTCAAATTCAATGTGCTTAATAATTTTACCTTTTTTTAATTCTCTTTTCAATTTAAACTCTACTCCTTCCACTTCTTTAGTCTCTTCCTCTACCAAATTTTTAATCACATTATTGGCATTAAAGAAATCGAGAACAAAAATACCATTGGGTTTAAGTGTTTTTTCAACCGATTGTAACATCTTTATATTTTCATCATTAGAATCAAAATAACCAAAACTTGTAAATAGATTAAACACAAAGTTAAACCCATTCTCTTTGTATACTTCACGCATGTCATGCACATCAAAATTAAGGTTGTCATTCTTAGATTCTAAAGCTTTTTCTATGCTATTTGGAGATAAATCTACTCCTGTAACTTTATATCCTAAACTATTAAGAAATATAGAATGACGTCCCGCACCACAAGCCAAATCCAGAATTTCATCTTCGTTATTTGGTTTTAGGTAACTGGTTAAATTTTGTATAAAAAAATCAGCTTCCTTGTAGTCTCTATTTTTATATAAAATATGGTAATATGGGGAGTCGAACCAGCTTGCAAACCAGTTGTTAGAATTAGTCATTGATTGGGGTTTTATCAAAAATTGAGGTTTTACTTAAGAATATTCTAAATAGTATAAGACTGATTAACGAACTTGCCCCCCAAATCATTACAGAATACCATTCTTTAAATATTAATTTACCAATAAAAAACAAAATTGAATAGGTCATCCAAACAGAGGTTATCCAGCATACTACTAAATAAGGGAGGTTAGATTTTTCTTCTTTGTAATTAGTCAATTGTTTAATTGGATTCCATGCTCCATCAGGTTTTACTTTGTGGTAAAATGAAAGTAGCTTTTCTTTGTCGGTCGGTTTAGTCATGAAAGTAACAATTAACCAAACTATTGTAGTAAATAAAGTTGTTACTAATAAAATCCCTTCGTTTTCAATGAATGCATTTCCATCCTCAATTTGATACTTGGGAGCAATCACATATTTTGCAATAGTATATCCTAAAATTGGTGCTAAGGTTGCACTTATTTCACTCCAAATATTTATTCTCCACCAGTACCACCTCAGAATTAAAACTGCTCCTAAACCTGCAGAAGATCCTATTAAAAATCTAGCTGCTCCATCTATTGTTTCTATAAAAGTCGTAGTGATAACTGCAACTATCATTATTACAACCGTAAATAGTTTTCCTTTATTAACTAGTTGTTTTTGTGTTTCGTCTTTTCCAAAATTTCTTTTATACAAGTCATTGGTTAAATAACTAGCACCCCAATTCAGCTGGGTTGATATTGTACTCATGTAAGCTCCCAAAAATGCAGTAAACAACAATCCTTTTAATCCTGACGGCATAAAGTCATTCATAGCTCGCACAAATCCTTCTCCTGCATTAGCACTAGTTAAATCGGGATAAACAACCAAAGCACAAAGTCCTACAATAATCCAAGGCCAAGGACGAAGGCAATAATGTGCTATTTGGAAAAATAAAGTAGCGAAAACAGAATCTTTTTCACTTTTGGTACTCATCATTCTTTGAGAAATATATCCACCACCACCAGGTTCAGCTCCTGGGTACCAACTTGCCCACCATTGAACTCCAATAAAAGAAATGAAAGCTAAAATAGAAACTGTGAAAGTTCCAATTGTATTCGCTTTGTCAAAATTTGGAAAAAAATCGAAACGCCAAGCTGGTAGTTTTTCTTTTAACCCATCAATTCCACCAACTTGCTCGGAATTTACCATAATAACTGCCAAAATAATACAACCTGTCATTGCCAAGACAAATTGTAAAGCATCAGTTATTGCAACCCCTAACAATCCTGAGATTGAACTATAAATAGCAATTAAAACCATGAGTCCTGCAACAATGTAAAAGGCTGTTTGGGAATCGGTTCCAAAGAAGACCATCATTATTTTTATCATGGCAGAATTTACCCATCCTATAACAATTGCATTAAAAAATATGCCTAAATAAACAGCTTTGAATCCCCTGAAATAATTAACAATCTTGCCAGAATATCGAATGTCGAGAAATTCTAATTCTGTGAGTACATCTGCTCTTCTCCAAAGTTTTGCAAAGAAAAAAGTAGTCACCATACCTCCTATCAGCATGTTCCACCATAGCCAGTTTCCAGAAATTCCACTTTTATGAATAACTTCTGTTACCCACAAAGGTGTATCAGCAGCAAATGTGGTTGCAACCATAGAAATTCCAGCAATGTACCAAGGTAAATTTCTTCCAGCCAAGAAAAAATCAGTTAAACTTTTACTGGCTCTATCCTTAAAGTATAAACCTATAAAAAGTGTGATAGCTAAGAATGAAATTATTATTATCCAATCGAGTGTCGAAAAATTCATTTATACTGATTTTTTTTACAAAAACAAATGTAAGTTTTAGATAAGACATTCACTAATTTATTTTTAAAATCAAGGATTGTTAATTAATAGTTAGGGTATAAAATAGAATTCACTTTGTTTCGTTATATTTGCCTCTTACTAATAATTAACTCAGTTAAATGTGGAATAAAATTAAATCTAAACCTCTGCTTAAAAACTTTTTATTCGCATTTCTTTCAGCTATACTAATAGTTGTTGTTACATTAATTTGGTTGAATTTTTATACCAATCATGGCCAAAAAATAGAGACTCCAAGTTTCTTAGGATTATCTATTGAAGAAGCAGAAGAATTAGCAAACACCTATGAATTAAGACTAACTATTGATTCTGTTTATGCAAATAAACAGAAGAACACAGTTATTCTTCAAAGTCCAAAACCATTTTCAGATTCATTAGAGTCATGGGTTAAGAGTAATCGCATTATCTATTTAACGGTTGTTCGAAAAATGGAACAAAAAATTAAACTGCCTGCTATTCAAGATAATTCAAAATCTTTGGCTGCAACAAAACTTACCATTGCAGGACTTAATATGAAATGGACTCTTATTCCAAATCCCTACAAAAATGTAGTATTAGATGTAAAATACAAAGGTAAATCTGTGAAAGCAGGATTTATATTGCCAAAAAACTCTACAGTAGAAGTTTTAATAGGGAAAGGTCAAAACTTAAATGCCCAAGTTCCAATACCAAACTTAGTAGGCAAAACAATAAGTGAAGCTAATTTGGAGTTAGGAAATAAAACATTTTCTCTAGTTACTCTTTATAATCTTAATAAAGCCATTAGCAAAGAGGATTCAGCCTCTACTCCTATAACTCATCAAAGCCCTGAATATATAGAAGGTGCAACCATTGCAGAAGGAAGTGAGATTATTGTAACGATAAATAAGTAAAAGATACATGTACAGAATTTTTATTATAACCCTTTTCTTCGTTTCATTTCAGTTACAGTCTCAAGAATCTTTAGAACCTTTAGGAATAAACCCTAAGCTAGTTCGAGAGTATAAAATGAGTCAAGCCCAAGTAAGTCGTAGTTTAAACAATAATTACATTTATTCAATTGATACAATTAAATTGCCTTTTAAAGATGATTTTTCTATCGATAAGTTCAAGAAATTTGATGCGAAACCAGGAGATGCGAATGTAATTGATACCTTATTTCACAAAATTCTAATTGCAGGAGTTCCAGATGTAGATACAGCAATATTTATGTTGGATACTACTTACAACTATCAATATACTCTTATCGGTACCTCTCCTGATACTTTTCAAATTGATACTATCGCATTACCTTCAATGGGAATGAGAACAATTTGTGATTTGGATGTATATCCGATTGTATGTGTTACAGTTCCTGTTTGGCCCCCTTATAATACAGATGACACTCTAGGAACTGTTGCTTCTCCAGATAACATCTATTATGTTCTACCTCCAGATATTGTTCAGGATTCTGCAAGAGTCTATTTTGTTTCAGCAACTGATACTAATTCCTTATGGCAAGATAATTTTGCTTTCAGAAATAACGATTACGGAATTAATCCTCCCACAATTGGTGTTGTAACTTTTGATGGATTGAATGAAAATGGATATCCTTATAATTTCACAAGTCCTACAGCTTATGGTCTAGCAGATTATTTAACTTCGAAACCTATTTTTCTTAATATTAATTCTAGTGGGAATACAGCTACATTATCAGATTCTTTGTACTTAAGTTTTTATTATCAAGCAGAAGGGTTAGGAGACAAACCAGAAACTTCAGATTCTTTAATTGTTCAATTTTGGTCGCCTAATGACAATAAATGGTTCAGTGTTTGGAATACTCCAGGTGAAAGGTTGGATACAAATTACAAGCAAGTAATGATTCCTATATTAGATGCAAAATATTTAAAAGCAGGATTTAAATTCAGGTTTGCAAATTACGCTACTCTTTCTGGTAGTTTTGATCATTGGCATATTGACTACGTATTTCTTACAAGTTTTAGAGCGTTTAATGATACAATAAGAGATGATGTTGCTTTTCAATATCCTGTAAGAACTTTATTAAAAGATTATACTGCAATGCCATGGAAACATTACAAAATGGATCCATTAAACTCTATGTTAGATTCTTTAGTTGTAAGACAAAGAAACAACAGTAGCACAGGGAAATTAATAGGAAGTAATAATTTAGAAATAAGTTATAATGGAATATCTCAACTTATTATAAATAATCCTGCAACACCTTCTATAGGTGGATCTACTAATTTTGAGACGAAATTTAACATACCTCCGTCTTATTTCTTTGATACCACAATGATAGATACCAATGCTGCATTTGATATTTTGGTAAGACACACCACAACTCCAGATAAATGCAGATTGAATGATACTGTAAAACTTACACAAGCTTTTTGGGATTTCTATTCTTATGATGATGGAACTGCAGAAGCGGCTTATGGAGTTCAAGGACTTGGACTATTATTTCCGGAAATTGCAATGGAATACAATTTGGTAAATGGAGACTCTATAAAATCTGTATTTATGCATTTTACTCCCTCCGCCTACAACATGAATAGTTCTAATTTTCTCATTACAATTTGGGATGACAATGCAGGAAGACCAAACTCTATTATTTATCAAAAAACAGGAACAGATGTTCCTAGGTATAATTTAGGAACAAATGGATTTTATGAATATCCGTTAGATTCTAATTTTTATTTAAATGCAGGGAAATATTACATAGGTATCGTTCAAGTTACTGCGGATCGAATAAACTTTGGTTTTGATAGAAATATAGATAAATCTTCTAAATTATTCTACAAAACATCAGGAGCTTGGAATACTTCTGGATTTGCAGGAAATATCATGGTAAGGCCTTCTTTTGTTTTTCAAAGAGATTACTTGATTGGGCAAAAAGAAATAGAAATAAAAACAATAACTATTTTTCCTAATCCTACCAATTCAACAATAAATTTTAGCTCAGATATTAATCTGTATAACTACACGTTACATATTATTGATTTGTCTGGAAAAGTAATTTATCATGGAAAAGCAAGAAATAGATTTGATGTTTCTAACTATCAATCTGGAATTTATTTTGTGAAATTACTCCATAATGACACAAGAAAGATTAAAGTTGCTAAATTTGTAAAAAGCAATAACTAAATTTTGAGTCAACAAAAAAAACAACCCGAAAAAATTCAACCTATTCGTTTAAGTCCAGATGAGAATCCGGAGTTATTTGAGCATCATAAATTCACTGCAGATAAAGGGCAAGAAGTCGTAAGGATAGATAAATTCCTAATGAATAGATTACCTAATATATCTCGTAGTAAAATACAAGAAGCTATAAAAAATGGATATGTAAGAGTGGCAGAACAAGAAGTGAAAGCCAATCATAAAACAAAACCATTGGATGAAATAGTGCTGATGTATCCTTACCCAGTAAGAGAGTCAGAACTTATTCCAGAAGATATTCCCTTGGATATTGTATACGAAGACGAATATTTGGCTGTGATAAATAAACCTATGGACATGGTTGTTCATCCTGGATATGGAAATTTTGATGGAACTTTGGCAAATGCTTTATTGTATCATTTCAAAAACCTTCCACAAAGAGGAGATTATGAAGGAAGGCCCGGAATAGTTCACAGACTAGACAAAAACACAACTGGATTAATGGTGGTGGGTAAAACAGAAAAAGCTTTGGTAGATTTATCAAAACAATTTTTTGACAAAACAACTGACAGAAGATATTGGGCTTTAGTATGGGGGGATGTGAAAGAAGATGAAGGCAGGATAGAAGCTCATACAGGAAGATCTCTTAAAAACAGAAAATTAATGACTGTTTTTCCTGACGGAGAATTCGGAAAAGCATCCATTACTAATTACAAGGTATTAAAACGATATGGATATACTAGCTTGGTAGAATGTAAGTTAGAAACTGGTAGAACTCACCAAATTAGAGTTCATATGAAGCACATTGGACATACGCTTTTCAATGATGCCGATTATGATGGTGATACAGTTTTGAAAGGAACAACTTTTACCAAATACAAACAATTTGTACAAAACTGTTTCAAATTAATTCCAAGACAAGCATTACATGCAAAAACACTTGGCTTCACTCATCCTTATACAGGTAAGTGGATGGAATTTGAATCTGAATTACCCGAGGATATGAAAAATGCATTAGAAAAGTGGGAAGCTTATGCGAAAAATTCTATAGAGTTTCAATAAAAAGATGGTTTATTTTTTATATTATAATAATAGTAATACCTTTAAGGAATTATTAACCCTATATTTTAACTATTATGAAAATTAAATTTTTAACTATTGTTGCTGCATTCGCATTATTTTCTTGTGAAGCTGCTGAAGATGCTGCAAGTACTGTTGTTGACGAAACAGAAACTGTAATTGAAGAAACAGAAACTGTAATTGAAGAAACTATTACTGAAACTATTGATTCTGCTGCTACTGTAGTAATGGATTCAACTGAAGCTATCGTAACTGAGATTAAAGAAACTGTTGCTAACTAAGTATTTTTTAACAAACTTTAAAAAAGGTACAATTTTATAATTGTGCCTTTTTTTGTATCTTCATTTTTAATTTAAAAAACACTAAAATGAGAATAGTTAAATTCATAGGATTATTATCAATTGCCTTGCTATTATCTTGCTCTGGGAACAAACCTGAAACAACAGTTAATGATTTTTTTGCAGCAATTTCTGACAAAGATTTTGACAAAGCAAAATCCTTAGCTACTGAAAAATCAAAATCTACTTTAAATTTTTTGGAATCAGGAATAGAGATTAGTTTTGGTGATGGAATATTAAAAAACATTGATTGTGTTACGGAAAACGAAATTGCAACTTGCGATTGTTTTATGGAAGGAAAAGAAAAGCCTATACCTTTGACAGTAGTTCAGGAAAATGGAGAATGGAAAGTAGATGTTCAGTTAACTACCAAAAACATGATGAATAATTTCCTTGACAAACTAAATGTATTGGATCTAAGCGGAATAGATTTAAAAAATTTGGATGTTAAAGGAGTTTTGAAAAATATTGGTGGAAGTGTTGAAACTGGAACCAATAAATTAAACGAATTTCTTAAAAATATTGATACTGATGAAATCTCAAAAACTTTAAAAGGATTAGATTCTGATATGGGAGAAACTTCTGGAAACATTGAAGAACTACTTAAAAAGATTGAAGAAGGAATGAGTGACACCAAATAAAAATTTAGAGAACGTGGTTACAGAAAAATTAGATATTTCAATAGTAATTCCTTTATATAACGAGGAAGAATCATTACCTGAGTTATTAGCTTGGATTGATAGGGTATGCGCAGGAAATAGCTTTTCATACGAAGCAATTCTAATAGATGACGGTAGCAAGGATACTTCTTGGGAGATTGTAGAACAATTAAAAGAGAAATACCCGGCTGTAAAAGGAATAAAATTTAGAAGAAATTACGGAAAATCTGCTGCACTCAATACCGGATTTCAATCAACCAAAGGAAATGTAGTAATTACAATGGATGCAGATTTACAAGACAGCCCAGATGAAATTCCTGAGTTGTACAGTATGATAATGGAAGAAAATTATGATGTAGTATCGGGATGGAAGAAAGAAAGACACGATCCATTATCCAAAACAATTCCTACTAAAATATACAATGGAGTAACTAGAATATTTAGTGGAATAAAACTGCACGACATGAACTGTGGCTTAAAAGCCTACAAAGGAGATGTCGTCCGTTCTATTGAAATTTTTGGAGAAATGCACAGGTATATTCCTGTGATAGCAAAAGGAGCAGGATTTGATAAAATTGGAGAAAAAGTAGTTCAACACCAAGAAAGAAAATACGGAGTTTCAAAATTTGGACTAAACAGATTTGTAAACGGATTTTTAGATCTATTTACAATTACATTTATCACAAAATTTGGCAAAAAACCAATGCACTTTTTTGGGTTAATTGGTACACTTTTCTTTATCCTTGGGTTTGGATTGACATTCTGGCTTGGGATTGATAAATTATTTATAAACAAAGGAGCAATTCTACTAGCAGATAATACTTGGTTTCACATAGCTTTATTTGCTATGATAGTTGGAACTCAGTTATTTTTGGCAGGTTTCATTGCCGAATTAATTGGTAGAAACTCTCCTGTTCGAAATAATTATTCGATAGAAAAAGAAATATAAATGGCATATTTATTCATTTTTTTATCTAGAATAAAAGTTCAGTCTCTACAATAAAAATATATAAAACTGAGTATTCATATTTCTGGCTGGTATCAAAATCAAAATATAAACTATGAAAATTAGAAGTAAAGCTCCTTTTAGAATTGGTTTTGCAGGTGGCGGAACGGATGTAAGCCCTTATTCCGACAACTATGGAGGTGCGATTCTTAATGCAGCAATTAGTTTGTATGCCTACACCACAATCATTCCCCGTACGGATGGGAAAATAATTTTCAAAGCCCTAGACAGAGGCGAGGTACTTGAATTTGATTCTGCACAGACATTACCTATTTCTGGAACTTTAGATTTACAAATAGGAGTTTACAATAGAGTCGTCAAGGAATTTGGTTTAAAAAATTTATCTTTTGAGTTAATAACTACCATGGATGTAGCTTCAGGGTCTGGACTCGGGACTTCCTCTACCCTAGTTGTTTCTATTCTTGGCGCGTTTGTAGAATGGTTTAAATTACCACTTGGAGAATATGACATTGCACAATTGTCTTATGACATAGAAAGAGTGGATTTGAAAATGGCTGGAGGAAAACAAGATCAATATGCAGCTACTTTTGGAGGAGTAAACTTCATGGAGTTTTATAAAGATAACAAAGTGATTGTAAATCCATTGAGAATAAGGGAAGAATTATTGAATGAATTGCAATTCAATTTGATACTTTATTACACCAAAACAAGTAGAGAGTCGGCAAGGATTATTGAAACCCAAGCCAATAATGCTCAAACTAAACAAGAAAAACCAATTCAAGCAATGCACCAGGTAAAAGAACAAGCTTACTTGATGAAAGAAGCCTTGCTGAAAGATGAATTGTATAAAATTGGAGAAATCCTATCTACAGGATGGGAAAATAAGAAGAAAATGGCCGAGGGAATCACCAATGAATTGATAGATGATATTTATTCTACCGCAATAAAATCTGGGGCCACAGGAGGAAAAATATCAGGTGCAGGTGGTGGTGGTTTTATGATTTTCTATGCCGAAGAAGCGAATCGTTATAAAGTATTAAAAGCCTTAGAAAAATTTGGTGGACAAGCAAAACGATATGAGTTTTGTAAAGAAGGATTAACAACTTGGACTGTGGATTAATCTTATAATTTTCTCAAAACTATTTTTTTTAAACAACTGCCTATTATTTTTTAGCTAGATTATTATAAAAAATCTGCCAAAATGTCCTCCTGACACCTATATATTTCGTGCCATGACACAAATATGTCATAAAATATCTAGTGGCATAAAGATTGAATAGAAGTAATCGTAAATTATTTAATAAAAAACAATACAAATTAATATGGGCAAAATAATAGGAATAGATTTAGGGACGACTAACTCATGTGTTTCCGTAATGGAAGGAAATGAGCCGGTAGTAATTCCTAATAGCGAAGGTAAAAGAACTACACCCTCTGTAGTTGCTTTTGTTGAAGGAGGAGAAAGAAAGGTAGGAGATCCTGCAAAAAGACAAGCGATCACTAACCCAACAAAAACAATTTACTCTATCAAGAGATTTATGGGTAACAAATTTGACGAATGTAAAAAGGAAATCGCAAGAGTACCTTACAAAGTAGTTAAAGGAGACAACAATACACCAAGAGTAAAAATAGACGATAGATTATATACTCCACAAGAAATATCTGCAATGGTTCTTCAAAAAATGAAGAAAACTGCTGAAGATTATTTGGGTACAACAGTTACTGAAGCTGTAGTTACAGTACCTGCATATTTTAATGATTCGCAAAGACAAGCTACTAAAGAAGCTGGAGAAATTGCTGGATTAACTATCAAAAGAATCATAAATGAGCCAACTGCAGCAGCATTAGCTTATGGATTGGACAAAAAAGACATAGACCAAAAAATAGTTGTTTTTGATTTTGGTGGAGGAACTCATGATGTTTCTATCCTTGAATTAGGAGACGGAGTATTTGAAGTACTTTCAACTGACGGAGATACTCACTTAGGTGGGGATGATGTAGATCAAAAAATTATTGATTGGTTGGCCGAAGAATTTAAAAGTGACGAAGGAATTGACTTAAGAGAAGATCCTATGGCATTACAAAGATTGAAAGAAGCTGCTGAAAAAGCTAAGATTGAATTATCTAGTACAGCTACTTCAGAAATCAACTTGCCTTATATCATGCCAGTAGACGGAATTCCAAAGCATTTGGTAAGAAGTATGACTAGAGCAAAATTTGAGCAATTGATTGATGACTTGGTAAAAAGAACAATCGAGCCATGTAAAACTGCAATGAAAGCTGCAGGATTATCAAACAGTGATATTGATGAAGTTATCTTGGTAGGAGGTTCTACAAGAATCCCAGCTGTACAAGATGCAGTAAAAAAATACTTTGGTAAAGAAGCGTCTAAAGGAGTAAATCCTGATGAAGTTGTAGCAATTGGTGCAGCAATTCAAGGAGGAGTTCTTACAGGAGAAGTAAAAGATGTATTGTTACTTGATGTAACTCCATTATCTCTTGGGATTGAAACTATGGGAGGTGTATTGACAAGATTAATTGAATCAAACACAACTATTCCAACAAAAAAATCTCAGGTATTCTCTACAGCAGCAGATAACCAACCAGCGGTAGATATCCATGTATTACAAGGAGAAAGACCAATGGCAGCTGACAACAGAACGCTAGGAAGATTTCAATTAACTGATATTCCACCAGCAAGAAGAGGAGAACCACAAGTAGAGGTAATCTTTGATATTGATGCTAACGGAATCATCAATGTATCGGCAAAAGACAAAGCAACTGGTAAAGAGCAAAACATTAGAATTGAAGCTTCTTCAGGATTAAGTGAAGCAGATATTGAAAAAATGAAGCAAGAAGCAGAAGCAAATGCTGACGAAGACAACAAAAAGAAAGAACAAGCTGAAACAGTAAACGAAGCAGATAGTTTGATTTTCCAAACGGAAAAACAACTTGAAGAGTATGGAGATAAGATTCCAGCAGACAAAAAAGCACCAATTGAAGAAGCGTTAGTTGCATTAAAAGCAGCTCATGAAACAGCAGATTTGGATGCAATGAAAGCAGGAATTGAAAAACTAAATACAGTTTTCCAAGCAGCTAGTCAAGAAATGTACGCATCACCAGAAGAAGGAGCTCAACCAGAAGGAGGAGCTGAATCTAACGAAGGTGACGAAGAAGTAACGGATGTTGACTTTGAAGAAGTGACTGAAGAGAAATAATCTCACAATTCATATAAATTTAAAATCCCCAATTGCTTATCGCAATTGGGGATTTTTTTTTGTTTCTAATCTTTTCTAAATACTCAAAACCTCCACTAATTTCAATAAATTAGGGTTCAATTCCTTGTTGTATTTTATTGCTTTCTCGAATGGGGTTAGAACTACTTTGTTATTCTCCATTCCCACCATTTTATTGGTTTCTCCAGCAATTAAATTCTCCACAGCAGAAAATCCCAATTGACTTGCCAAAACTCTATCTCTAGCACTCGGCTTTCCACCTCTTTGTAAATGACCCAGTACAGAGACTCTGGTGTCATAAAAATTAAATTTTTCTTTTACTTTTCTAGCTATTTCATATGCGCCACCAGCATTATCACCTTCGGCAACTATTACAATTCCACTGGTTTTACTTTTTCTTCTTCCTGCTTCTAGTTTTGCTATTAATTTATTGATGTAAGTCTTTGTCTCTGGGACCAAAATTGCTTCTGCTCCCACTCCTATTCCACTTCTAAGTGCAATAAATCCAGCATCTTTCCCCATTACTTCTACAAAGAATAATCGATTGTGGGAACTCGCAGTATCGCGTATTTTATCCACACAATCTACCACAGTATTCAAAGCAGTGTCGTAACCTATCGTTTCATCTGTCCCGTACAAATCATTGTCAATAGTTCCTGGAATTCCTATAAATGGAATGTTGTACTCTTGATTAAAAATATGGGCTCCTGTAAAGGTTCCATCTCCGCCAATAGCAATTATGCCTTCAATTCCTGCCTGTGATATGTTTTCAAAAGCAGATTTCCTTCCTTCTTCAGTAAAAAAACTTTTACTCCTTGCCGATTTCAAAATGGTTCCTCCTTTCTGTAATATATTCGCAACAGAATGAGATTTAAGTTCAATGAAGTCATTATCTACTATTCCATTATACCCGCGATTTATTCCAATCACTTCCACCCCATTGTAAATGGCAGTTCTTACTACTGCTCTAATACAAGCATTCATTCCTGGTGAATCTCCCCCTGATGTAAAAACTCCAATTCTTTTCATAATGAAAGATAATAAATATTAAACTTTATATTGTTTTAGGTAAAAAAATAAGTTCTCCTTTTTTTAACACTAATTGAAATTTATCCAACCTTTTGAAATTAACGTTAAGAAAATAAATTTTTCTTTCATTAAGAAACAAAAAACTATTTGAGTTCTGTATTGAATTATGTAATTTAAAATATAGGACACGAACTAGTCTTTTTATTTTAGAAATAAGAAGTCATTTTTAGTCATTTTTAACCAGTCTTGAGTTTTTTTGTTTCTTTTTTGGAGCTTGTACTTTTAGGAACTTGAAGTATCAAGGTAAAAAGAAGAAAAAATCATATTAATAGCAGAAATAAATATTCTAAACTCTATCATTCCAAACTAATAAAAAACTCGTACTTTTGTGGCATGGGTAAAATTCTTGCAATAGATTACGGAATGAAACGAACTGGTATTGCCATTACAGATGCATCAAAGATATTTGCAACTGGATTGGATACGGTGGCGACCAATGAAATCTATAATTATTTAAAAGAATTGACAACCAAAGAAGAGATTGAATGCATTGTAGTAGGAAAACCTATGAATCTTCAGAATTTACCTACAGATGCAACCAAACCTTCGGATACATTAGCAAAAAAAATTGGGAAGCTATACCCAGAAATAAAAGTAGAACGAGTAGATGAAAGATTTACTTCCAAACTAGCCAAACAAGCTATGTTTGCAGGAGGAATGAAAAAGAAAGACCGAAGAGATAAAAAAATGGTAGACAAAATTAGTGCAACTATTATTCTTCAATCTTATTTGGATTCACAATCTTATTCTTACTTAAAATAAATAACAATGATATTACCAATATATGCCTACGGACATCCTATTTTGAGAAAAGAGACTCAAGAAATTGAGGAATTGAATGAGGAAACGAAAACACTTATCGAGAACATGTTCGAAACCATGTATGGATCGAGAGGTGTAGGTTTAGCTGCTCCACAAATTGGAAAAGCACTAAGGCTTTTTATTATTGATGGATCTCCTTTTGCAGAAGATGAAGCAGAAAATGAGGAAGAAAAGAAAGAAAATGAATTTCTTAAAACATTTAAGAGAGTTTTTATCAATCCAATCATAGAGGAAGAAACTGGAGAAGAATGGGGATTTGAAGAAGGATGTTTAAGTATTCCCGGAATAAGAGAAGAGGTTTTTAGACAAGATAAAGTAGTTATTTCTTACTATAATGAGAAATGGGAATTGGTAGAAGAAGAATTAACTGGACTTGCTGCTCGTGTAGTTCAGCATGAATACGATCACATTGAAGCTAAGTTATTTACCGATTATTTATCTCCATTGAAAAAGAGATTAATTAAAAGAAAATTGACTGACATTAGTAAAGGAATTGTACCAGTAGATTATAAAATGAAATTTATTAAAAAGTAATCCGAAACCATCCTTCGAGTTTCTTTTCAGCAAGCTAAAAACCTCAGGGTTCTGATTTACAAAACCGAGGGCTTAGTGTTTTTCTGAAAGAGAAATGTATCGAAGACCGATATAAAATTAGAATTGAAAAAATTAACCAAAATAAGAGTTGGCGGGGTACCCGAGCACTTTAATCTTCCTTGGCACTTGGCAATGGAAAATGGATTGTTCGAAAAAGAAGGAATTGAAGTAGAATGGACAGTTTTTAAAGGGGGAACAGGTCAAATGACCAAAGCTCTTAGAAATGATGAAATAGATGTGTGTATTTTATTGACCGAAGGAATTGTATCGGACATTGTAAATGGGAACCCATCTAAACTGATTGGAAAGTATTTGAATACTCCACTTATTTGGGGACTTTACACAGGAAAAAACAATCCTATAAATCACTACGGAGAAATTTACGATAAGAAATATGCAATAAGTAGGTTTGGTTCAGGTTCTCATTTAATGCCGATTGTAGATGCTAATTCAAAGAAAATTAAGCTAGAAAAATCTCAATTTAATATCATTAAGAATCTGGAAGGAGCTCTCGAGTCACTTACCAAGAATGAAACAGATGCTTTCTATTGGGAAAAATATACTACCAAACCTTATGTAGACAATGGAACTTTAAAACAC
>TARA_B110000977_G_scaffold193010_1_pt1 | contig 19210 bp, 17 predicted proteins | sample TARA_B110000977 | Tara Oceans TARA_B110000977 (sample SAMEA4397798) | marine metagenome | biome: Polar Biome; feature: [SRF] surface water layer (ENVO:00010504); material: water (ENVO:00002006), including particulate matter (ENVO:01000060) such as... | depth 5 m | reverse complement strand
GGTTCTGAGATGAAAGCCAAGGCCAAAGAGCATGGCGGTAAAGCCTTAAAAGATTAGAGAAAGCGGTTTATTCATGGCTACATATAAAACATCGTATTCTCTGAATGCACTAGCAACAGGGTTAGTTATAAGCACACTAACCCTGTTTTATTCGGCTCAGGCTATTGCTCAAGAATCTAATGCAACACCGACCTATTATGCAGAAGATATCAAGTCGAGCATGACGCAGCACATCAAAAAGAAAGCGGATGTTAATGGCATCTTCCATCTTCGAGATGATAAAACAGGCGAGTTATTAGCGCTTAAGTTTGTACAGATTCATAACCCTGTGCGTCAGATTGGAAGTGATATTTATTTTGCCTGCACTGACTTCCATGTACTAGGGCAACCGGATAAGTTATATGACTTGGATTTTTGGTTAAATGACAAAACGGGTGAATTAAAAGTGTATGAATCCAAGGTCCATAAAGAACCTAAGTGGTCACTACTCTACGGCTGGTATAAGCAGCCTCGCTATACCTTTGTTAATGACGAGATTGAATACCTCTACTAAGTCTCACTCTCTTCATTTGCACGACCATAGCGATCTTCGTAACGGATAATGTCGTCCTCACCTAAATAGCTACCCGATTGCACCTCTATAATTTCTAACGGCACTTCGCCTGGATTGCCTAGCTGATGAAGTTCACCTAAAGGAATGTAAGTGGACTCATTGACACCCAGCAACTGAGTGCTCTCAGCACAGCGCACCTCTGCTGTCCCCTGCACCACAATCCAATGCTCTGCTCGATGCTGATGCCGTTGCAGACTCAGCTTCTGACCGGGCATAACAGTAATACGCTTTACCTGATACTGGTGGCCACTATCAATCGAATCATACTTCCCCCAAGGACGATAAACCTCACGATGATTGATATGCTCTTGGCGTCCAGCCTGCTTGATCTGCTGAACAATTTTCTTAACCGCCTGCACCTCATCTTTATGCGCAACCAAGAGTGCATCCTTAGTATCGACTATAATCAGGCTATCGACACCCAGCGTGGTAATTAAGCGTTCTTCAGAAAAAACGAAGCTATTCGTTGTATCTTCAATAATGGCGTCTGCCTTAATGACATTATTATTTGCATCTTTTTCCTGCACCTCCCAAAGACTCGACCAACTACCGACATCACTCCAACCGGCATCAAGTGGAATAACCACTGCGCGATCTGTTTTCTCCATTACCGCGTAATCGATAGAATCTTCAGGACAGGCCGCAAAGGCTTCTGCATTTATTCGCATGAAGTCTAGGTCTTTACTCACCGCGGACATTGCCTGCTGACAAGCCATCAGAATTTCTGGACAATTCTTTTCTAGCTCCTCAATATAACGGTCAGCACGAAACATGAACATGCCGCTGTTCCAGTAATATTGATTACTCTCATAGTAAGCCTCCGCTGTCTTTGAATCGGGCTTTTCTACAAAGGCTTTGACGATTGATCCTTGAGCAGCATTATCCAGCACTGGCTTACCGGCTTGAATATAACCATAGGCCGTTGCTGCATAGCTTGGCGTGATACCAAAGGTCACCAAGTAACCCTTTTGAGCATGCTCCAAGGCAATAGCAACCGCATTTTTAAAGGTCTCTGTCTCTTCAATACGATGATCAGCTGCAAGCACTAACATGACATTGTCAGCCTTATCTTGCGCAATCAGATTTAAAGCAGCCAGAGCGATAGCTGGCGCTGTATTACGCCCTACTGGCTCCAATATAATCTGTGGTGCCTGTTGCTCAATCTCACGCATCTGTTCTGCTACAAGGAACCTATGCTCTTCGTTACAGATGATATGCAGCTCATCGAGATTTAAACCCTTTAAACGGCTCACAGTCTCTTGCAACATCGATTGTGATGAGCACAGCGGCAGGAATTGTTTTGGGTGTAAGGTTCTAGAGAGAGGCCACAGGCGCGTACCTGAGCCACCGCAAAGAATTACCGGAGTAAGCATGATTAATCTCGCATAATGAATCGCTAAACTGCCCTAGCTACATGCAGGGCAACGCCACAAAACACTACGCGGAATTAGACAAAAAATCTATTAAACAGCAGCAAATGAATAACGTATGCTAGAGCTTGCAAGCAAACAAGGCCCTCGTCTTCAGCAAAGTTGGCGATAGCATCGACAATCACCCATAGAAAAAACACAAAATGACCGACGATACCCGCTTCATTAATATTGAAACCAAGCTAGCCTACCAAGAAGATCTCCTACAAGAACTGAATCAAGTCGTCATCAAGATGCAACAGCAGATCGACAAACTAGAGCTACGTAATCAAATGCTCAGAGACAACCTCAAGCAAATTGAAGCCTCACTACCCAGTGAAGGCCATCCAAACGAACCGCCACCGCACTATTAAGCCAAGCGACTCGACTAGAATTTTCCATCTTAGGCAGTAAACCGCTTAAATAATCAGCACTTCTGAGTCGATTAAAAAAATATTCGTCAGCATATCGTCAATCCTGTCTATTTATTGCTCGATCCGGTCGAACTCTGATTGACAGCGGGCACTAAATCAATACAATACAACGTCACTTTTCAAGTGCGGGAATAGCTCAGCTGGTAGAGCGCAACCTTGCCAAGGTTGAGGTCGCGAGTTCGAATCTCGTTTCCCGCTCCAATTACGCAATAGGCCTTTCGGTCTGTCATTCACGGTAATCCATTTAGTGTCCATCTTTACTTATCGGCGCTAAAAAATTAATGTGATCGTAGTAGGAGAAAAGTATAACGGTATCAGGCTATACTTTAGTCGTAGATTCGTTAGAGCAACAAGCACGAGAAATTCGTGGGCCCAAAGTGAGATTGGGTATATACCAAGTGATTTTAAGCACTATATTGGCGAGTTGGCAGAGTGGTGATGCAGAGGCCTGCAAAGCCTTGTACAGCGGTTCGATTCCGCTACTCGCCTCCACACTTGAAATCATACCCATCTTTAGCCTTGGTGGCGGAATTGGTAGACGCAAGGGACTTAAAATCCCTCGCCTTCACGGGCGTGCCGGTTCGATTCCGGCCCGAGGCACCATTAAGTAAACGTGTTACTTCTTTATCGTACTGATTGGCTTGAGTTTTTAACTTAATGCTTAGAGGTATGGTAGACAATGCGGAAGACAATCAACAACCCACCCTACACTTTTACTAAACGAGGTATCTATTACTTCAGTCGTTTAGTCCCACATGACATTCGTTATCACTATAAACAACCAAGAATTGTTCAATCACTCAGAACACGCTTAAGAAAGGACGCAGCAAACTATTCAAGGTCACTGACTCATCAACTAGATACTTACTGGTCAGAACTTAGAATTAATCAGCCTGATATCCCCTGCTCCAACTTTCTATTGAATCAACCCACTGAAGTCACTTTGCGTATTGCATTGGATACCTACTTCACTATTAAAGGTAATAATAGGAATGAAACCTTCTTTAGACACAGTGAGCGTTACATCAATTATCTAATCGAGGCGACTGCTGATAAGCCAATCAAATTCTTCACTACTATTGATGCAACTACATTTCGTGACTGGCTTAAAGCCAAAGGATTAGCTAATGCATCTATTAAAAAAGCCTTCGCCTGTATTAAAGCTATCTTTAACTTGGCTATTAAAGAACATGGATTAGCAATAGAGAATCCATTCAGTAATATTCATCTACCTAGTCCAACTGAAGATGCTAAGAAACGAATTCCAATTAGTACTATGGACTTAAAACTAATTCAGACAGAATGCATGAAGATAGATGATGATTTACGTTGGTTGGTTGCACTCATTAGTGATACAGGAATGAGGCTCGCAGAAGCTACAGGACTCACAATTGATGATTTAATACTTGATGACGAGATACCTCATGTCGTTATTCAGCCACACAAACATAGACCACTTAAAACCAGAAGCAGTGAACGAGTCGTACCATTAGTGGGTGCATCACTCTGGGCAGCACAAAGAATTAAACAGAACGCACAATGAGTCATGATTATTATTATCAAAATTAATTATAAATAAACCAGAGCATAAAGAGCTCCTTGCACTCAGATATAAAAAAGTGAACTGAAGTGATCAAGCTTAGGGAGCGATTGGAGTAGCGTTTTAAAAAGACAGCAACAACGGATGGCGTGAGGAGATAATTATGAGTCTGATTAGCTAATATCACCCGCTTGTAGCGAGAGTGATGCTTAAATAGCTTAATTGAATTTTTCTAGAGGCTATAAAACCACAGATTAAAAACCAATAACTTAAGCAACTAGATAGCTTATCTATATGTGCTTAATATGTAGGAAAAAAGCTTGAAACAGCATACTATAATGCATCCAAAATCATTCTGATTCTGGTGATACGCATAAATTTCAGGGATAGATATGAATAAAATCACAGTGGATAGCACCCCAAGTGACGCTCTTTTAAAAAAGATGGGTGTCGCTTATTGGCCAACATGGGAAAAAGAAATCTCCGTATTTCCATGGCAGTTCGTAACCACAGAAACTGCCTATATCCTTGAGGGTGAATGCGAGATGACTCCCAGTGATGGCAGCCCAGCGGTTACCTTTAAAGCAGGTGATTTAGTGGTCTTTCCCCTAGGCTTTAAAGGCAGTTGGGAAGTGAAAAAAACCCTGAAAAAGCACTATATGCATAGCGCTGGTGATTTTAAGAAGTGTTTCTTTAATCGTCTGAATCGGTTAATCAACCGCTTTAAAGCAATCACTAAATAGTGCTCAAGGTAGGCACCGATAAAGTGCCTACCTTGCAACAGTGATATCTACAGGAAAAAGGTTGGCTATGGCTGAATTTTTTAATACGGGCTTAACAGAACAACAGTTTCTAGATGAGTATTGGCAAAAGAAACCGCTGTTAATCCGTCAGGCTTTTCCTGATTTTCAGTCGCCCATTAGTGCTGACGATTTAATTGAACTCGCCGCTGAAGAAGAAATTGAGTCTCGTTTAATTGTAGAGAATGAGAAAAGTGGTGACTGGTCGCTGCGCTCAGAGGGCTTGTCCAATCAAGACTTTAAAGACTTACCAGCAAGCCATTGGACGGTATTAGTTCAGGATTTAGACAAGCATCTGCCTGAGATGCAAAGCGTCATTGACCCGTTTCGATTTCTTCCTGATTGGCGTCATGATGATCTAATGGCCAGTTATGCAGCAAAATTTGGCAGCGTCGGTGCGCACACTGATAGCTATGATGTCTTTCTACTACAAGCTATGGGCTCACGCCGCTGGCAGCTCAGTGATCAGCCATTGTTCCAGCCTGAGTTGATTGCCGGGCTCGATCTAAAAATCTTAAAAGCATTTGCCCCCGATCAGTCATGGGATTTAGTCGCAGGAGATATGCTCTATGTACCTCCTCACTTTGCGCATCATGGTGTCGCCCTGAATGACTGCATCACCTTTTCCATCGGTTTTCGCGCGCCATCCAAGGTCGATGTCTTGGATGCGCTGACAAATAGCTTACTCGATGCTGAATTAGGGCGAGACCGTTATAGTGATCCTGATTTGATAGTGGCAGAACATACGCATGAAATCAGTCAACAGGCCGTGACTGAGGTCAAAAAACTGCTACATAATGCCATTGATGAGGCTGATCCAGTGATCGCTTCCGCTTTAGGTCGCCTGTTGACTGACACAAAAAACAGCTTGATTGAATTAGCCGAAGATCAGTGTTCTGAGCTACCGATAGCAGCCGATCTTAATGCTCATTTTGAAGCGGGAGATGTGCTTGAACGCAATCTTTATTACCGTTTTGCTTGGACGAAGAGCCATCAGGGTGCCCAGCTCTTCTGTGCCGCTGAAGCCTATGCTTTAAACGACTATGAACACGCCATGCTATTAACGGAAAAAGCCTTACTGACAGCCGATGAGTGGGCCCTGTTAAGTCTAGACACCCAGTCCACGACTATTCTTTGCGAGCTTATTGCTGAGGGCGCTTGGTTCTGGCAAACAGCCTCTTAGCTTATCCAGAACAAGCTCAACTGTGGTGCTATCAGCAACCGCAAGCAGCCTTCCCCCAGCATAAGAAATCAGTGATTTAACCTAATCGATCTTCTGCCACAAAATACTTAGGGTCTTCAATGACATTCACTTCAACCAAGCTACCAGCTTTGGTTAATAAGCGACGACATTCTTCTGACAGGTGAACCAGATGCAGTGTCTTTCCGGCGTTAAGGTAACGTTCAGCCAGACTATCAATGGCTTCTAACCCTGAGTGATCAGCAACTCGTGATCTTGCAAAATCGATGATGACATCAGCATTATCCTGTTGCGGATCAAAGCTTTCTAAAAACGAGGTAACTGAGCCAAAGAACAAGGGGCCCATGACGGCATAGACTGTAGAACCGTTATGGTCCTGACGGGCTTCAATGCGAATATGTTTGGCGTGTTCCCAGGCAAAGACCAATGCCGAGACGATGACACCAACAATAACGGCAATCGCAAGGTCGGTCATCACTGTGACTCCTGAAACAAGAACTAGGATAAAGGCATCACTGCGTGGCACCTTACTGATAATTCGGAAGCTCGACCACTCAAAGGTGCCAATCACGACAATAAACATGACGCCAATAAGGGCTGCCAATGGAATAATTTCAATTAAGGCTGAGCCGACTAGAATAAAGAAAAGCAGGAATAAGGCAGCACTAATACCGGATAATCGGCCCTTACCGCCTGAGTTCACATTGATCATGCTTTGCCCGATCATTGCACAGCCACCCATTCCACCGAAGAAACCGGTGACCGTATTGGCAACACCTTGACCGATACATTCACGGTTGCCACGACCACGAGATTCTGTGATCTCATCAATAAGTCGCATCGTCAATAAAGATTCAATCAAACCAATCGCTGCAAGAATCAGTGCGTATGGAAAGATGATAAAGAAAGTCTCTAAGTTATAAGGTACTGAAGGTACATGAAAATCAGGCAAGCCGCCTTTGATCGAAGCAATATCACCGACAACCTTAGTGTCAAGATTGAGACCTAATACCAATCCAGTCACCACTAAAATCGATACCAAGGACGCTGGAACAGCAGTGGTGATGCGCGGTAGGTAACGAATAATAAACATGGTCACAGAGACTAAGCCAAGGAGTAGCCATAATTGCTCACCATGCAACCAGGCTATATCAAGAATAGAGCCCTGCATGAAGGTACTGTGTAACCAGCCCGCCTCACCTGCTTCACCAAAGTGACTCAGCTGCGCGAGGAAAATAACAATAGCGAGACCATTTACAAAACCTAGCATCACCGGATAAGGCACCATGCGAATGAACTTCCCTAGTTTTAAGACACCGGCAGTGATTTGTAAAACACCCATTAAAACCACGGTGATAAAGAGGTATTCAACACCATGCTCGGCAACTAAGGCGACCATCACCACGGCTAGGGCACCGGTAGCACCACTGATCATACCGGGACGACCGCCTATACAGGCCGTAATCAAGCCAACCATAAAGGCTGCATACAATCCGACTAATGGTTCAACACCGGCTACAAATGCAAAGGCGACAGCCTCAGGCACTAAGGCCAATGCCACAGTCAAACCGGATAACAAATCATTTTTATAACCAGCGAGTTGAGCCAGTTGGAAATTAAACATAGAGAGATCTCAAACGAATTTTTACACGTCATTGAGCGAGACAATTAAAAACAGCCTCGCTGAATGCACGAAATTTATGGGATAGGCCCGACTATATGAGGCTATCGGCAGAATCTAGGCGGCATTATACGGTTAAAGCTTAGGCTCGTACCACGTTAATGCTTGATATATCGCCGTTTTATTATGATTAACTCGGTTTATTATCAGCTAAGGCGGCACGCAGGTAATCAACCATTGACCAAACAGTTAAGACCGCTGCTATATCGAGCAACCATTTACCTATTTCAAAGATCGGCAGTCCCCAGAGAGGCTGAGCCCAAAGCAGAAAGATAATCGATATGATCTGTAAGGTTGTTTTCAGCTTACCCTTGTAAGAGACAGCAACAATACCCCGTCGACCCATCTCAGCCATCCATTCACGCAAGGCGGATACCGTGATCTCACGACCGACAATAATCAGGGCGGGTATCAGAATATGCACCTCAGGGTGACGAAATAGAATCAAGAACAAAGCGGTTGCAACAATCAACTTATCAGCCACCGGATCAAGAAAGGCGCCAAAGGCTGACTGTTGATTAAGCTTACGAGCTAAGTAACCATCCAGCCAATCAGTCAGACCCGCAAGAACGAATAATAAGGCGGCAATCGGCATCGCTAGGGCATGATCTGATAAATAAATAACCACCAGCAAAGGCAGCATACCGATGCGCATTAGGGTCAGTGCATTAGGAATATTAATAGTCATTATGCTGCTTAATCACCGTTTAATGTGTCATGTATCAACTGTGCCAACTGTTTACTAATACCCGGCACCTTAAATAACTCTTGTTCACTGGCGCGATTAATCCCGCGCATCCCACCAAAATGCTTCAGCAGGCTTTGTCGACGTTTCGGGCCGAGACCAGCAATGCTTTCTAGTGGTGACATTGTACGCGACTTATCGCGTCGATTGCGATGCGAAGTAATCGCGAATCGATGTGCTTCATCACGAATCTGTTGGATTAGATGCAGTGCCGCAGAGTCTGCTGGCAATAATATCGGTTGTTTACTATCCACTGTGAACAGTTGCTCCATACCAGGACGGCGTTCCACCCCTTTTGCGATACCGACCAGCAACACCTCAGTGATTTGTAACTCTTCCATAACATCAGCAGCTTGACTAAGTTGACCTTTGCCACCATCAATAAACAGAATATCTGGCATCTTACCCTCCCCCTTCTTCAAGCGCGTATAACGCCGACTCAGTGCCTGATGCATTGCAGCATAGTCATCACCAGGGGTGATACCTTCTATATTAAATTTTCGGTATTCCTGTTTGCTTGGGCCTTCTCTATCGAAGACCACACAGGAAGCTACGGCTAACTCTCCCTGTGTATGACTAATATCAAAGCATTCCATACGCTGAATTTGTGCATCAAAGCCAAAGGCTTCTTCCAAGGCTCGATAACGCTGCACCATACCGGTCTGACTAGCTAAACGTGATTCAAAGGCAATGGATACATTCTTAGTCGCAAAATCTAGCCAGCGTGCCCGCGTGCCTCTGACTGATCCTGTAATCTTAACCTTGGCTTCACGCTGTGTACTCAACATCTCGGCTAAAACTTCATGCTCAGTCGGCAGTGTTGTCGCAATAATTTCTTCGGGGGGGCGTCGCTGCAGGTAGTACTGACCGATAAAACCAGCCAACAATTCTTCTTCAGTACAGTCTGCTGGTGCTTTGGGGAAGTAAGTCTGATTGCCCAGATTCATCTTATTACGCACGCGAAAAACCTGCACACAGGCGAGTGCTGAATTCATCTTACAGGTGATGATGTCACAGTCACCCGACAACTCACTGACATATTGTTGCTGTGAAACCTGTCGTAAAGAATCGATTTGATCCCTTAACTTAGCTGCTTTTTCAAAGGCCAAAGCCTCTGAGGCTTTTTCCATCTCAGCGATAAGGTTCTCTGTAACGAGATCACTCTTACCCTGTAAGAATTTTCGTGCATAGTCGACATCTTCAGCATAGTCAGCAGTTGAAATAAGATCGACACAGGGCGCAGTACAGCGCTCAATCTGGTATTGCAAACAAGGTCTTGAGCGGTTATTAAAAAAACTGTCATTACATTGCCGCACCTTAAAGATCTTCTGTAACAGACTTAAGGTTTCTCTCACTGCACCAACACTAGCGTAGGGCCCAAAAAACTCACCCTGCTTTTTCTTTGCACCACGATGAAAACTTAACCCCGGATAGTCTTGCTGTGATGACAAATAAACATAGGGATAAGTTTTATCATCGCGTAATAAAATATTATATTTTGGCCGGTGTTCCTTAATAAGATTGTGTTCTAGGAGTAAGGCTTCGGCTTCAGTATTGGTCACCATGACCTGAATATTGCGGATCAATCGCACCATCGATTGGATGCGTGTACTGACATTGCTGCGATTAAAATAACTAGAAACACGCTTCTTAAGATTTTTTGCCTTACCAATATAGAGAATATGGTCGTCCGCATTCAACATCCGATAAACACCCGGTTGTTGCGTTAGGGTCTTTAGAAAGCCCTCAGCGTCAAATTCTTTATTGCTCATACCGAGTCATTCATAGGTTAAGGCGATTAAGGGTGAATCAGTGGAACTAGTGGCAAGCACAACTAGGCCTGCAGCTTAGTCCTTATGGTAGCGAATACAGCGGCAAATTGCTCGCTGGTCAAGCGCTTAGTCTGTGTGTTGTAACGACTGCAATGATACGAGTCTATGAGCTCAAAATCTGGTAGCTGATGTTCTGCGGCATGTGCGAATGGATAGTCTTTCTGGCGCAGCGCTAATGCACGTATGACCGCCTCATGCGCAATCCGTCCTAGGGCTAAAACAACACCACCTTGAGTAAAATCATTAAGCTCCTGCAATAGATAGCGATTACAGGTTTTGATCTCTGCTGGAGTGGGCTTGTTTTGTGGCGGCACACATTTCACAGCATTAGTAATGCGAGTGTTAATCAACCTCAAATCATCATCCTTGGATACGGATTCTGCATGACTAGAAAAGCCAAACTGATACAAGGTTTGGTAGAGCAAAATACCGGCATGATCACCGGTAAAAGGTCTAGCTGTAGCATTGGCACCATGTAAGCCTGGCGCTAAACCTACAATTAGGAATTTTGCTTTAGGGTCACCAAAAGCAGCGACTGGCTTGCAGTAATAGTCAGGGAACTTTTCTTTTTGAGTGGCAAGAAATTCTGCCAAACGAGGACAGTCTTTACAGTTAGGAGTGAATACTGAAGACACTGCCAGTTAGAACTTAAGCAGTGCTGAGCCCCAGGTGAAACCGCCACCAAAGGCTTCGAGAATTATTGCATCGCCTCGTTTAATACGACCATCACGCACCGCTGTATCAAGTGCCAATGGCACCGATGCCGCTGATGTGTTGCCATGTTTATCAACGGTAACAACAACCTTCTCCATCGGTAACTTTAGCTTACGCGCCGTTGCCGTAATAATCCGTGTATTCGCTTGATGCGGTACTAACCAATCAATATCTTCTTTTTCAAAATTGTTTGCAGCCAAAGTCTCATCAGCAATACGACCGAGTGTATTCACAGCCATTTTGAAGACTTCATTACCCTTCATACAGATATGCGCTTCAACTTTCTGCGCATCATCTGAAGAGGCTTGCGCGTTTGGCACATGCAAAAGTTCTTCATAACGGCCATCAGCATGCAAATGAGTTGAAAGAATGCCGGGCTCATCACTTTCTTCCAAGATGACAGCACCAGCACCATCAGCAAATAACACACAGGTTGTGCGGTCAGTCCAATCCACTATGCGTGACAGGGTTTCAGCACCAATTACCAAGGCTGTTTTTGCCATACCAGAACGAATAAAGCTATTCGCAGTTGCTAAGGCGTAAACAAATCCAGTGCAAACAGCTTGCACATCAAATGCAGGACATCCGTGAATACCCAGTTGCTGCTGCACCAAACAGGCTGTGCTTGGGAATATCTTGGCTGGGGTTGTGGTCGCAACGATTATCAGATCGATGTCATCAGCTGTCTTACCTGCCATTTGCATAGCTAAGCGTGCAGCTTTTGTACCAAGATCAGCTGTGGTTTCACCATCCGCAGCAATATGTCTTTGTTTGATGCCAGTGCGTTCCTGAATCCACTCATCAGTGGTATCAACCATCGCCTCAAGCTCTTGGTTGGTAAGAATGCGCTCTGGGAGATAGCCACCGGTTCCAGTAATTCGTGAAAACTTCATATTAATATCGGCTACCTTAGAGTAGGAATCGCTCAAGCTGGTTATCGATTAAAGTAGGTACACTTTTTTTAGCTTCTAAGTGAGCCAACGAAATAGCATGAGCAAATGAGAAGGCATCAGCACCACCATGACTTTTTATAACGATGCCACGCAGACCTAATAAGCTGGCACCGTTATAACGTCTTGGATCAATTTGGCTCTTGAAATTCTTTAATGCAGGTAATGATAAAAAACCTGCCACTTTAGTAAACATATTTTGATTAAACGCCTGACGTCCATAGTTTGATATCAGTCGTGCAACACCTTCCGTTGTTTTCAAAGCCACATTACCAACAAAACCATCACAGACTACGACATCAACATCACCACAAAAAATATCATCACCTTCAACAAAACCAATATAGTTTAGGGCGCTGTTTTCGAGCAGCTTGTTCGCAGATTTAACGACCTCATTGCCTTTAATCGCTTCTGAACCAACATTAAGCAGGCCTACTTTTGGTTCAGGAATATCTTCTACGACACCGGCGAGCACCGAGCCCATTACTGCAAATTGAAATAAATTATCCGCAGAACAATCTACATTAGCACCAAGGTCCAACATGTGTGTGTGACCTTTAATCGCTGGTAATGTGCTATTAATTGCAGGGCGATCGATGCCGAGTAAGGTATGTAAGACATAGCGAGCGGTTGCCATTAAGGCACCGGTGTTACCGGCACTGACGCAGGCATCTGCACGATTGTCTTTAACCATGTTTATGGCGACGCGCATGGAGGAATCTTTTTTCGAACGTAAGGCATGTGCGGGTGGTTCATCCATAGCGACCACCTGAGTACTGTGTTGGATCTCGATGCGGCGTAACTGATCAGCTGACGCTGCTTTTAGCTCGAGCTCAATGCGAGCACTATCCCCCACAAGGATGAGTTCCAGATCAGCATGCTGATCAAGTGAGGAAAGTGCTGCAGGAATAACGACACTAGGGCCGTGATCACCACCCATTGCATCAAGAGCTATCATTGTAGCCATAGAATCATTCACGCTCAAAGGAACGCCTGAAGTGGTGGTGTTTCGAGTAGAAAGAAAAAGAAGAGTTAAGGAAAATTAATCCTCTTCTTCAACCTCTGCTGGCTTGATGACTTGACGGCCACGGTAATAACCATCTGGTGTGATGTTATGACGACGGTGAGTTTCACCGGTGGTCGCATCAGTCGATAGTGTCGTTGCACTCAAGCTGTCGTGTGCACGGCGCATGCCGCGTTTTGATGGGGTTTTACGCCCTTGTTGTACTGCCATAATCGTTCTCCAAACTACTTAATTTTTAGATCTTTTAATTGTGCAAAAGGATTATCACGATGAGAAGCCTTATCCTCATCATTAAAACCTTGTAACCACTGCTTCGTTTTAGGATCACACTGATCCAGTTCTTCATGTTTTACAACGATGGGCAATCCTAAAATCACCTCATCGGCTACTAAATTCACGGTCTCAATACTCTGACCATCATACTCGTATATCTCAACGCCATCACGCTGAGCTAACTCCATATTATGCACGGTCACCATCAGTAGGTGAACCGGCTGATTAACCACAACTTCTGAATCCTGCATACAGCGTTGGCAGGTTTGTACCACCGACCCTGAAATAGTCCCCTGCACCATGGCAAAGCCTAATTCAGATTTCGAAAACGAAAGCTCAACCCACAAACTCGTGTTGGTGTGGTTAACGAATTCAGAAATTCGGGGGATCGAAGCCACTCCAATCTCAGCTTTAATAATACGTTGCTGCTGAGCAAAGAGCGCGGGATCAAAATACAAAGGAAAGTCATTGCTCATTGGGCGGCCAAGTGTATAGTTTGCGTGCTTATCAGTCAAAGATTTTACTTAAATCAATCACTTCGGCAAGGTTATACTATTACAATGAATTTCAGTACCCCTATCGTCTTAGCTTCTAGCTCTCGCTACCGAAAAGAATTACTTGAACGCTTGAATCTGCCCTTTGCCTGTCAGTCACCTGATATCGATGAAAGTCAGCTACATCATGAAGCAGCCGATACCTATGTCAAACGCCTTGCCATCGGCAAAGCCAATGCCTTGGCCGAGATATACCCAAATCACCTGATTATAGGCTCCGACCAATGCAGCGTCGTTGATAAACGTATCGTCGGCAAGCCGGGAACGCGTGAAGCAGCCATCGCACAGCTAGAAGCATCATCAGGTAAAACACTGACCTTTCTCACTGGCTTAGCCGTGATTAACCCCGCTAGTGGCTGGCAACGGACCGCTATCAATCGTTTTGAAGTCGAATTCCGTGATCTAAGCCGAGCTGAGATTGAACGTTATATTGATGCTGAGCAACCCTTGGATTGTGCGGGAAGCTTTAAATCAGAACGTTTAGGTATCAGCCTAACGCGGGCCATGCGTGGTGATGACCCGAGTGCATTAGTTGGCCTACCACTGATTCAACTCAGCAGCTTCTTGCGAGAATATGGCGTTAACTGTCCCTAAAATCGCTCAAAGCTACTCTAACTTACAAAACTTACCCGTTATTAGCGCAGCTGCGGGCTAACTAAGCTAAGGCTAGCAGCCAATGCGGCGCCGACACGACCTGCAAACTGATCCAACACACTGGGTTTAATGCTGTAATCAATTATATCTTCTGCTTCGATGAGGTTACGAGCGACTTCATCTGCACTGGCTAAACCATCAATTAAGCCTAACTCCAAGGCGCCACGCCCGGACCAAAAGAGGCCACTGAATAAGTCTGCGTCAGCAACCAGACGATCGCCTCTACCGGCCTTAACAACCGCAATAAATTCCTCATGTATTGAATCAAGTAAGCCTTGTAAGTGATTCTTTTCAAAGCTATCTACAGGTGCAAAAGGATCAAGCATGGCCTTATGTTCACCAGCGGTTAATAAACGCCTTTCTACACCCAACTTAGCCATAGCATCAACGAAGCCAAAACCATCCATGCGTACGCCTATCGAGCCGACGATGCTGGATTCGTCAGCGTAGATCAGATCAGCAGCGACGGCGACATAGAGCCCACCTGAGGCGCAGATATCATCAACCACGGCATACACCTTTTTCTCGGGATGCCGCGCTTTCAAACGTCTAATTTCTTTGTTTATTTGTGCTGACTGCACCGGCGAGCCCCCGGGGCTATTGATTTTTATGATGATCGCCTTAGAGAACTCATTAGCAAAGGCGTTGCGCAAGGCTTGATTGATCTGATCTGCACTCGCACTCTGACCCTCCGCGATAATCCCATCTAAGCGCACCATGGCACTATGAGGTTGTGTTGAAGAAGCGCCATAATCACCGCCATCAATTGCAAATATTCCTATTAAAAACAGAGAGAAATACAAAAAACCTAATGTTTTAAAGAAGATACCCCAACGACGTGAACGACGCTGTTCGATAAGCCCTGCCGAGGCAATGCGTTCCAGTGCCTGACGTTCCCAATTTGAATCTTGATCAGTCATTATTTAATCCTAAAATCATGTTTTAACTCAGGTGTGCGCTGTAGATACTGGAGTGAGCTGTGCTTGCCACTTTTGTAATTCTACGGCTATTGGCGCCGAAAACTCGTAGTTTTGCCCTGATACCGGCATTTTTAAACGCAAATTACTTGCATGGAGAAACATTCGCTGTAAACCCTGCTCAGCAACCACACGATTATGTGCAAAATCACCATAACGCTTGTCACCGACGATTGGAAAGCCCTCTTCCTGCGCATGCACTCGAATCTGATGGGTACGGCCTGTGCCAATCTGAGCATTTAGCAGAGTTAAGTGCTCTTGAAAAAGTTGAATCGTACTAAAAATAGTTTCAGCACTCTGCCCACCTTCGTCTACACGCATCTTACCCATGCCAAAGTCATCACCTTTCTCTAAAGCATGGCGCACCACTTGATCACGCGCCTTCCAGTGCCCTTTCACCATCAGCGTATATTGCTTGAGGGTGGCCGCACTCTGCATCGCTTGCTGTACTTCAAGCAGTGCGGGACGAGACTTTGCGAGGATTAACACACCACTGGTTTCTTTATCGATGCGGTGAGCTAACTCAAGGAAGGGTTGGTTTTGACGACTTGCACGAATCGTTTCAATCACCCCTATCGGATCACCACTACCACTGTGTGATGAGAGACCGGAAGGCTTATTGATAACCATCAAGCGATCATCTTCAAATATAATTTGATTCTCCAGTCGCTGTTGACGTTCCGGAGAGACTTCGTGGTGATGCTCACTTTCGGCAGTAATCGGTGGTATACGCACTAGATCACCTTCTTTCAGGCGATAAATAGGTTTGATACGTCCTTTATTAACGCGCACCTCGCCACTACGGATAGCTCTATAGATACGACTTTTAGGTATTTTTCTGAAGTATCCTAAGAGAAAGTTATCGATCCGTTGGCCTGCATTTTTAGCGTCGATGGTGGCCCACGCTACTTTGGGTGAAGACATAAAAACCTCGTTTAATTAGTCGTTTGCTGAAGCCTGTGATGATTGCTATGATAGTTGCACTGAGTCGCTCTACACCGCGCATAACAAATCGCAGAGTAGTACAAAAAATAAATTAGTCTACAAGAAAAGCGAACTCGGCATGACGCATGATTCTTGATCAATGATACAAGAGTCCGCAAAGAATTTATCTGGTTGCAGTGGCAATCAAGTCAACAATAACATTTATGTTTATCCTACTTTCATTTGGGCTGTTGAGAAATCATTTTCTTTCTCACGCTCTCCCCCAAACTCTTCGAACAGCGTTGCTTGCAATGCCGTGTCTACCTATGACACAGAGAAAACTCTCCTATCCGAAGCAAGGTATAGAGCATACCGCCCTGAAAGTAGGTTCAATAATTTGGAACCTACATGAAAAGAATATTAGTCAACGCAACTCAAGAAGAAGAATTGCGCGTAGCAATGGTCGATGGTCAACGTCTTTACGATTTAGACATCGAAATCCCGTCGAAAGGTCAGAAAAAGGCCAATATTTACAAGGGCTTCATTACTCGCATTGAGCCGAGTTTAGAAGCAGCCTTTGTAAACTATGGTGCAGATCGCCATGGCTTCCTGCCGTTTAAAGAAATATCGAAAAGCTATTTTAAGAATGGTGGTAACGGCTCAACGCCTCGCAGTACGATAAAAGACCAGATTAAGGAAGGCCAGGAAGTTCTGGTTCAAGTTGAACGTGAAGAGCGCGGCAATAAAGGTGCTGCACTAACCACCTTCATCAGCCTAGCCGGTAGATACCTCGTTCTCATGCCTAACAACCCACGAGCTGGCGGTGTTTCTCGTCGCATTGAGGGGGAAGATCGTCAAGGTGTGCGTGAAGCGCTAGACAGTGTTGATATTCCGCAGGGCATGGGTGTTATCGTGCGTACAGTCGGTGTTGGCCGTACCAGTGAAGAGCTTACCTGGGATTTAGAATACCTAACGAAGATTTGGGATGCGATTCAGGCCGCTTCAACGACCAAGAATGAGCCCTTCCTAATCTATCAAGAAAGCAACGCCATGATTCGCGCGCTGCGTGACCACTTCCGTAATGATATTACTGAAATCATCATCGATGATGAAAAAGTCTATCAAGATGCACAGAAGTTCTTACAACAGGTTATGCCGCAGAGTGAACGCAAGCTAAAGCAATACACTGATCATGTGCCACTGTTTAATCGCTATCAAATTGAAGGACAGATCGAATCAGCCTTCCAACGTGAAGTAACCCTGCCCTCTGGTGGCGCCATTGTTATCGATCATACCGAAGCACTGCTTTCAATTGATGTTAACTCTGCACGAGCAACCAAAGGTAGCGACATTGAACAGACAGCCTTAAACACCAACTTAGAAGCCGCAGAAGAAGTAGCACGCCAGCTTCGTCTACGTGACTTAGGTGGGCTAATTGTTATCGATTTTATCGATATGCTATCCAATAAGAATCAACGTGATGTTGAAAACCGCCTGAAAGATGCGGTTAAGCTCGATAGAGCACGTATCCAACTGGGTCGTATTTCTCGATTCGGTCTACTTGAAATGTCACGTCAACGCCTACGTCCATCGCTGGGTGAATCTAGCCAGATCGTCTGCCCACGCTGTGATGGCCACGGCACGGTTCGAACAAATGAATCACTAGCACTTGCAATTTTGCGACTGCTCGAAGAAGAAGCAATGAAAGACATGACCTCCAAGGTTGTTGCTCAAGTGCCAGTCGAAGTTGGCACCTTCTTACTGAATGAAAAACGCACCTCACTTCAAGAAATTGAGGCGCGGCACAAACTCGATTTGATTATCGTGCCACAGGCTAATTTTGAGTCGCCACGTTTCGTCGTTCAACGACTACGTAGTGATGATGCTGAAGTCGAAGGTAAAACGAGTTTCGATATGGCCATGGTTGAAGAAGAAACCAGTATTGAAACAATGACAACCAGCAGTCGAACAGTAGAGAAAGCGGCCGTATCTGCTGTCAGTATTGCACCTTCGACACCGGCTCCAGCCGCCGTCAAGAAAGAAGAAGTTAAAGAGAAGAAGCCCGGTTTATTAAAACGCTTGTTCAGTAAGTTGGCTAACTATAAAACTGAAGATAAAGCAGAAACAGAAGAAACAAAGCCAAGTGAACGCCCTAATCGCAACAATGGTAATCGCTCACGCAATGATAACCGTCGTGGTGGCCGTGGCCGTGGTCGTAGTCGTAATGACAATCGTTCACGCACGAACAGTGATAATAATCGTCAAGAAGGTCGTCGCAGTGAAAGCGAGCGCAATGAAGGTGAAGAGAAGCCACGCAATGAAAACAATGGTAACCGTCGACAAGATGATCGCAACTCTGGACGAAATCGCAACCGTAATCGTTCAGCACAGCCTAATGAGGCTAGTAGTGGCAGTCAGACAGAAAAGCCGGTAGCTGCTGTTGAAGCGCCAGAGCAACAAAGCGTTAACACCGAACCTCGCGCGGTAGAAAATAACAGCCCTGAAGCACGAGAAGGCAGTGGCCGATCACGTGGACGTCGTGGTGGTCGTGGTCGTGGTGGTCGTGGTCGCAATACAGAGCGCAACAATCAGAATAGCGATGACAACAACACAGAAAACCAAGCCGTAGCAGCGAGTGATTCGAAGCCAACTGAAAGCTCGTCAACTAGTACTGGCACTTCTAGTGACAGTGCAAGCACGGCAAGACGATCAAACTCAGCCAACAACAGCAGTAGTAACAGGCGTTTCCCAAGCACACCTACAGCGACTAAGCCTGCTGCAGCAACTAGACCAGCTGAAGACAAGCAGACAGTCGCTTCTAAGCCGGTTGAAAGTAAGCCAGTAACTGCTAAGCCAGTTGAGAGCAAGCCGGTTGAAAGTAAGCC
>TARA_B110000977_G_scaffold34471_1_pt1 | contig 19213 bp, 19 predicted proteins | sample TARA_B110000977 | Tara Oceans TARA_B110000977 (sample SAMEA4397798) | marine metagenome | biome: Polar Biome; feature: [SRF] surface water layer (ENVO:00010504); material: water (ENVO:00002006), including particulate matter (ENVO:01000060) such as... | depth 5 m | reverse complement strand
CTATTGCTGTATCTGATGCTCTTGTACTCGATGCTGTTAGCAATATTTCACTTGATGCTGGCGCAAGTGGTAATGTTCTATTAAAAGATGATGGCACACAATACGCACAATTTAAGAAAAGTAGTAACAATCTCCAGATTGCTTCTGGCACATCAGCCGATGCAAACGCTGTTACATTTGCTGCGGATGGTGGCAAAGCAGATGCAAACTTCCATGGGCATGTAACATTTGACTCTGATATTACAGTTGTTGGTAATGTGATAGTTCAAGGTGTTCAAAAACTGACCACACCAACCCTCCTACTTATGGATGGTACTAGTAGTTCAATTGACCCAAACACCGCTGATTTAGATGGCGGTGTAACCCTAAGACGTGGTAACCAAGATTCTGCTGTAGCACTCTGGGATGAAGGTTTAGACTATTGGGTTATCGGTACTACAGGTGATAAAAAGCAAGTTGCTCGACACACTGATGCTGTAACATTTGCCTCGGTTGTCGTTGATAATACTACAATAGATGCCAATACTATTACAAGAGCAAGTGGTGCTTTAACTCTTAAAACTACTACAAGTGGTGATATTAACATTGAACCTATTGGTGGTGATGTACTCTTTACAACAGACTCCGCTGGAAGGCAGATGAAGTTTACAATGGGTATATCTACCCAGACCATTACAACATCTGATGCCTTTGTTCTTGATGCTGCAGGTGATATTACACTCGATGCTGATGGTGGCGATGTATTCCTTAAAGATGCTGGTACAACCTTTGGTTCACTTACAAACACAAGTGGTAACCTTATTATCAAATCAGGTACAACAACTGCAGCAACATTTGCGGGTGCAAACGTAACGTTTGCTGGAACTATTACAGGTGGAACACTTAATACAACTGCTAATGATATTGTAGCTGCTATCAACGAACTCAAAGCGCAAGAAACAACTAAACCAAGATCGGTGCTAAGTGGCGGTAACTCTATTACATACAATAGTGCCAATGGTGAAATCGGTGTGACAACAAACTCTATTGCGGTGTCTGAAATGGCGGGTATAGATAGTAACGGAACAAAATATAGAGCACTCGCTTCTAATGGCGCTGGTAACTTTATTTGGACAAGAAAAGTACCTAGCATATTCGATTCGGATGGGACGTTACTTAACTAAAGGATTAACACAGTGGATGCCCTACTCAAAGCCGATGCTAACGGTAATTTAACAAAAATAACTCATGCCGAAGAAAATTACATAGCTTATCAAATAGGTTTGAGATTTTCTACAGGGGCAACTGCCCTCGCTGGTACTACTCAAGCCGGTCTAAAAGCATCTGGCACGGGTACAACAGTTGGCACACTTACTAATACCAGTTTTGATGATGCTGTTGGAAGTCATGATGGATCTATTACAACGACAAGTACCACTGTAACACTAAAACAGACAACAGGTACTGCTGGAGAAACTGGAGCAGATTTTCACAAACCTATGATTTTTGATAGGTCTGCAACAGGAGATGTTGTTGCACTTAAAGCAGCAAATGACACAGAACTCAACACCATTGTTGATAGAATACTTTTAAAAACTTTTGCTAACGAACATCCTGGTTGTCGTAGACTTGCTGCTAGTTCTCCTGGTGGTGATTGGACAGCAGGATTGAGTAATGTATTTACTGATACAAGAACAGACGGCACATCTATTAACTACACAATTTGGGTAAAAACTAGTGGTACTGCTCCTACCAAGATTGTGCCACAAATATTACATAATGACTTTGATCTAAAAGCTATGGATGAGGCTGAGATCCAATACACTTTTGGGCAAAGAGCCAAGACAAGAGTTACGGCTACTGGCATCGGTACATACCAGCTAAGAAATGCATCTCAAGGTGTTCCTACTGATAGTGGCACTTGGGTAGCCAAAGGCACCGCCACAGACACAAAACAGCAAACAGCAGACCAAAATTATAATAGAACATCAACTGGCAACTTTGTAGGTAACTACGATGGGCAGTATCAAGGTAACTATGTAGGTAACTATGATGGTAATTTTGTCGGTGACTATGTAGGTAACTACGATGGGCAGTATGTAGGCGAATATACAGGTAACTTTGTAGGTAATTTTACTGGCAACTATGTTGGCACTTCCACTCGTGATTCAACTCGTACACGCATAACATATTTTGGCGGCGGCAATCCTTCCGGTTACTTTCTTGGTAACTTCATAGGTAACTATGAGGGTACTTCTACACGAGCATCTTCACGAACCTCTACATCTGTTTTTTCTGGTAACTACGATGGACAATATACAAGAGATTCATTAGGAGATTATGGTGGAACATTTACAAGAGACTCTATAGGAAATTATGACGGACAATATACAACAGACTCAACCCAAAACTTTGTAGGAAATTATGCTGGCGAGACAATACAGTCAAGTAGTTCTACTATAGATACTTATACATTATATATTCGAACAGCATAAGGAATATCTATGGCACGTACAGCAACAAATATTTCCCTCAAGCTAGGAAGTAGTACAGAAGCCTTAAATCATTTCAATGACTCGGCAGAAGAAAATTTTCTGGCATATAGAGCAGGTTTAAAACTATCAACTATAGCAAACACTTCTGTAAGTAGACTGAATACCTCAGGTGCTGGTGGTGATGCTATCGGTACTTTCACTGATACTGAATTTGATCAAGCTGTAGGTGATCACGGAACTCTTACTACAACAACTACAAATCAGATACTCTATCAAAAATCAGGCACGGCTTCTGTAGCAGACTCAGACGGATTTCGTAGACCTTTTGGTTTCACATCTGATGGACATCTGCAAGAAATGGCAGACTCCGATACTAATATTCTTGTAGATAGATTAAACTTAATTATTCATGCAAATGATTATCCTGGCACGTATAAACTAGCAACAAGTGCACCAAGTGGTGATTATACAGCGGCACTTTCCAATGTGTTTACAGATAATCGTACAGATGGCACGGCTCTTAATTATAGTATTTGGAAACGCACAGCGATGACAGCCCCAACTACTGTCAAGTATGTTAGAATAAAAGGTACACCTCAAGATGAGGGAAATAGCTTTACTGGTCTGCAAGAAGCAACCTTAGGGCAGATTGATTACACTCTGGGTACACTTGCTCAGAATAGAATCATGAGTACATCTGTTGGTTCTTATCTGTTGAGAACTGGCACTCAAGGTGCTCCTACAGCGACAGGAACTTGGGTAGCAAAAGGCACTGCCACAGACACAAAACAAACAACTACAGATACTGCATACACTCGAACATCTACACGTAATTCACAAGTACAGTATGAAGGCAATTTTGTAGGCAACTATGATGGAACGTTTGTACCTTATACAGGAAACTTTACTCGAAACTCAACCGATAACTTTACACGTAACTCTACTGATGTTTTTACTGGTAACTATACTGGTAACTATGATGCCGTTTTTGATGGTGCTAATTTTACTCGTGATGACCAAGAAGTCTATACTGGCAACTTCACCGGCAATTATACCGGCAATTATATTGGGACTTATGATGGTAACTATGGTGGTGACTATGGGGGAAACTATGTTGGCAATTTCACAGGTAATTATGATGGGCAGTTTACTCGTAACAGCACTTTAGATGCAGTAGAAAATTACACAGGTGATTTCACTGGTAACTATGTCGCAAACTTTACACGTGTTGATGCAGAAGCATATACTGGAGATTTCACTGGTAACTACATTGGTACATTTACCATAGATAGCACAAGAAACTCACAACGTGATTCTACTAGTGATTTCTTAGGAGATTATACTGGTAACTATGTTGGTAACTATGATGCGCAGTTTACTCGTAACTCTACCGCTGTTTTTACTGGTAACTATACAGGCGATTTCACTGGTAACTATGCCGCAAACTTTACTCGTGACTCTACCACCATTTTTACTGGTAACTTTTTAGGTAACTATGCTGGTAACTTCTTAGGTAACTACGATGGTCAGTATACAAGAACTTCGACACGTACTTCCACTCGTACATCCACTCGAACATCAACTCGTACTTCCACTCGTACACGCATATTATATTATGGCGGCAGGCCTGGCGCTTACTATCTTGGTAACTTTTTAGGTAACTATGCTGGTAACTTTGCTGGTAACTTTGCTGGTAACTTCTTAGGTAACTACGATGGTCAGTATCAACGTACTTCCACTCGTACATCAACTCGAACCAGAGCAACTGCTTATACTGGTAACTTTGTAGGTAATTATCTTGCGGACTTTACTCGAAATAGTACACTAGCTGCTGAAGAAGCATATACTGGAGATTTCACTGGTAACTATGATGCGCAGTTTACCAGAACTTCCACTCGTAACTCTCAAAGAACATCAACAGGCAACTTTACTGGCGACTACACTGGTAACTATATTGGCAATTATGAAGGAGCAGACTCAACTCGTAACTCTACTGCTGTTTTTACTGGTAACTATACAGGTGACTATGCCGCAGACTTTACTCGGAATAGCACTGCTGTATTTGCTGGTAATTATGTTGGTGATTTCACAGGCAACTATGATGGGCAGTTTACTCGGGATTCTACTAGTGATTATGTTGGTGACTACATAGGCGAATATGCTGGTAACTATGACGGAGCTGATTTCACTCGTGACTCTACCAGGGATAGCACTGATAATTATACTGGTAACTATACTGGTAACTATACGGGAACCTATGAAGGACAGTTTACACGTGATGACCTAGAAAATTATACAGGTGATTTCACTGGAGATTATACAGGCGATTTTACTGGAGATTATTCGGGAACTTATGACGGTGCTATTTTACAATTTACTCGTGATTCTACAGTAGATTACGCAGGGGATTTTACTGGAAATTATGAGGGTAACTATACAGGTGCACTAATACAGAGCGGTAACACAAATATTGAGACCTATACACTATATGTAAGAACAGCTTAGAGCTGTATATATAGTAATAATTAAGGTTAGGAGATTGCTATGAAAAAAGAATGGAAACATCCCTTCTGGGAAAATTACCAGAAGGATAGGATTACAGCTAAGTTGATTATAAACCACTCTGATGGTAAAACAAGTTCATCAACAGCTACAGTAAGTAAATACACACGTGATGGTAAACTCACAGAAGATTATGAACTTATCATTGCTCAGAATGGTATTGAGAAAATTGATAAGAATACTAAGGAAAGAGAAGATAGGCACAGACAAAGACACGAGACTGAAAAACGACAGCAAAGTGAATCTGATCAGGCTCGAAAACTTGAGTACTTGTTTAACGCAAAACTTGAGGTTTTTGAGATAGATGCTATCAAGAACTCTACTAATAGAAAATTAAAATCTAAAATTAGAAAAGCCAAGAATATTTATGAAATGCAAGCCTTTCTTGGCTTGCTAGTGCAAGAAGAGTATAATAATGAAATCGCAACAAAGTAAAGGCTTTGTAATTATTGCGTCTAAAAAGCCTGCTTTTTACTACTCTGCTATCAATCTTATTGAATCCATTATGGATGAATATCCAGATGCTCAGTTTGCCTTATTTACAGAAAAAAGATTCTTAGACCATAGGGCAGAAGATCCTAACATTACTGTATATGATTGTAAAGATCATGTTCGCTCCAAACTTTATGGTATGGCTAATTCTCCTTTTGATTTGACAATGTATATTGACGCCGATCAAGAATGTCAACACGAAGATATCATTACTATTTGGGATCAGATTGGTGATGATGACATGAAGTTTGTTGAGTTGACCAAAGATAAAAGGGCACAAGGTAGTTTTGTAGAGGTCACGGCTCCTATTCCTAGTACAGGTGATGTTATTGATTTAACCTTATGCGGTGGTGTTTGTTTATATAATATGAAAAATCCTCTTGTTAAAGATTTTATGCAAGATTGGTGGGATATGTTTGTGATACAAGAAAACTATTATCAATGGTCAAAAGGTAGAGGAAATAAACCAAAGGAAGATAGATGGTTTCCCGAAGATACTCCTTCAAGTATGTTGAGATGGGATCAGTTTACACTCTGGTGGTTAGTTAATAAAGTACCTAAATATAATAAATTAAAAATAGGAATATTTGCAGAGAACTATAGATGGAATTGGTTTACCAGTTTTAGACAAGATGAAAATGGAAAACATAATCTAGTTAATAAGCATCCTATTCTGATACATCATTCCGCTACAATGAATAAGGAATTTAGAGCATGAAAGAAGTTCACGATATCAAATTGAATAATACGGTTGTGTTGGATGCCCTTGAGGAGTTTAGACATTTTATTCAACAGAGACATCAATCAGGTGATTTGGAAAAACATTTACATTTGAACTGCAATGAGGATAACCCAGAAGATTGGTTATCTGATGAATATATGCATAAGACTATTGATGAAGGCAGAGGCCACAAAGGATACCCTGATAAACTTCAGTCATATGCTGATATCATGCCTGACAATAGTTTGAGTAAAGGTACAAAAGAATACTTGAACCATATTGTTCCATATCGAGATCAAAGCCAAAAGTTAAATAACACATTGATGGCAGAACTATCTGCTAAGAAAAACACATTGGTTTCTGTTTATCCACCTGGTGGATTTATCTCTTGGCACAATAATGCAAATGCTTCTGGATATAATCTCATTCTGTCTTGGTCCGAAAATGGCGATGGTTGGTTTGATTATTGGGATGCTAATAAAAAGGAACGTGTACGTATTCCAGATCATGCTGGATGGCAAGCAAAGATGACATATTTTGGTTCATATGATGAGCTTGATGATCTATGTTATCACGCAGCATCAACAGACTGTCTTAGAATATCTGTTGCATATGTTTGGGGTTCACACGAAACAGTCTGGAAAGAAGTGATTGAAGATTTAGAAGACCCAGTATGATCAATATAGTCTGTGTCAAATACGGCACAAAATATGATCATACATGGGTGAATAGACTTTATAAAATGGTGAAGAAAAATTGTTCTTTGCCATTTATTTTTTATTGTATGACTGACAACACTGATTACCTAGATGCATATATTGAGACTATAGATATAGATCATTCTCTTGAATTGGATTCCTTTTGGTGGAAACTAACTATATTTAATAACATTTATGCTTTTGATGCTCCTACTATATTCTTAGATCTTGATGTGATTATTCAAAACAATATTGATTATTATATGACTGAGTTATTTGATGAACATAAACTTACCATACCTTATACTGATGTAGCGCAATCAGTATTAGAAAATAACGTGTATATGGAAGATGCGTATCCATATCCCTGCGGCGTAAACTCATCTATTATGATTTTTAGACCCAGCAAAATGAAACTGATATTAGACAACTTTATGTCAGACATGGATTATAACATCCTTAAATATAGAGGCGTTTGTAGATACCTATGGAGTGAGCACCAAGATATATTCTCCTTTATGGAACACGGTAAGGATTGGTACTCTTATGAAAAAAGCTACAAGGTTTTTACGGACAACTTTGAAAAATATAAAAAAAATATTAATCAAGACGGTCGATTATGGCTGCCTAAAGTACCTGTTGTACTATTAAATGGTCTCACAAATGACAATCAGAGAAAAAGAGTTTTAAATAAGTTTGGATATTTTGTATAAATAACACTAAAGTGAATATCTCGTCCATTATAAATAGATGGAGCAATAGTAGAATACAGCGGTTAAAGGTCTTAGATTCATGGCAGATTACGAAGATATAAGCATTGATCAAGGTGCTGATGTAGCAATAGAACTTCACATGACTAATACTGATGGTTCAGTTAAAAATTTGGCCAACCATTCAGTAGCCGCTAAAATGAAAAGAAATTATAATTCAGATAGTGATAATGCCCAAGCATTTAATGCGGCTATTACAGGAGCCACCGATGGCATAGCAACATTATCTCTTACAAATACACAGACTGCAGCACTAGCTACTGGGCGTTGGGTATATGACGTAGAATTATCCTTTGTAGATAGTTCATCAAATACAATAACTGAGAGGATTCTCGAAGGCAAAGTCTTTGTAACTCCTTCTGTAACGAAGTAAGGAATCTAGATGCCTACTCATCTGAATCATGGCGAAAAAACCAGAGTGCAAGTGCAAACTGGTAATGTTACACGGGTCAAAAAAATTGTAGTTGGCAAACCTGTTAGAAGGGTTACCGCAGGTGCGTTTGCTATAACAAACTTAGGTGGTGTCGATTTAACTGGCGTTACCGATGGCAGCGTGTTAGTATATAATGGAACATTATCCAAATTCGAAGCAAAAGTAGAATTGGTTAACACAAATACTAATATAAATGGAGGCAATTTCTAATGGCCGTAATTAGAATTAAAAGAGGTACCGGAACTACTGCACCATCCTCGTTAAAAACAGCGGAGATAGGTTATGCAATGGGTACTGGTACCCAAGCTAATGGCGGTGATAGATTATACTTTGGTAAAGGTGATGATGGTAGTGGAAATGCAACTTCCGTAGTTGTCGTTGGTGGTGAATATTTTGCAAATATGCTCGATCATGTTGCTGGTACACTTACCGCATCATCTGCTATTATTACAGACGCATCAAGTAAGATTGATGTTTTAAACGTAGACAATATTACGCTTAACGGTAATACAATATCCACGACAAACTCTAACGGAAATCTTATCATGGATCCTGCTGGATCTGGTAAGATTCTTATGTCACAATCTAGAGTTGGTGGTGTAGCAGAACCTGTACTTGATTCAGATGCAGCTACAAAAGCATATGTTGATTCGGCAGTAGCACTTAACAACGATATTGATATTGCTGGTGATACTGGTACAGACAATATTGAAGTTAAAACAGAATCACTTACATTTGCTGGTGGCACTGCCCTTACTACAGCTGTTACATCAGGAACTGTTACAACTAACCTAGATAACACAGCGGTTACACCAAACACTTATGGTTCTGGTACTGCTATTCCAACATTCACAGTTGATGCTCAAGGTAGACTTACAGGTGCATCCACAACAGCATTATCTCATAATATTACTCTTGGTAGTACAACACTCACACTCGGTGGAACTACAACAGCTGTTACTGGTTTAACACAATTAGATATTGATAATATTAGGATCTTGAATAACACTATTGCTTCATCAACAGGTGTTCTTACTATTGACCCGAACCCGATTGATTCGGATGGTGGCGATGTTATTATTCGTGGCAACCTTACTGTAAACGGTCTACAAACTATTGTAAATTCTACTACAGTTTCTATGAATGATAAGAACTTAGCACTTGCTGATTCCGCTACGGGTAAAGCGCAAGCTGACGGTGCTGGTATTACAATTGGTGGTGCTCAGTATACTGGTTCCACAAAAGCTACTTTTACATTCAACGGTACTAACGATGAATGGGAAATGAATAAAACACTTAATCTAGCAAACGATAGTGCTTTAGAGTTTGGTGGTATAAAATTACTAGAAGTTATTGATGATCATTTGGCTGGAAATTTGTTTGCTGCTGGCGAAGGTATAGATTTAACATATAATGACGGTGCTGGTACTCTTACAGTTTCAGCAGAACTTGCTACAATATCAAATAAAGGTGTCGCATCATTCGACTCTGATGAGTTTACTGTAACATCTGGAGCAGTTGTTCTTGATACAGTAGATGGTGGTTCATTCTAAAATCTGGGTATTTTTATATCTAGAATCTAAATATACCTTTTTTAAGGAGCAGAAATGGCTAAGTTACTATTAAAAAAGTCATCAGTTGATGGCAGGGCAGTTGATTCATCGGGCATAGATTATGGCGAGCTCGCTATTAACTACCGCAATGGTAGACTATTCTATAAAGACAATTTAAACAACATTGATAACTTTATTGACTCCGATTTGATCAATGCTAAGTATTTGGCATTAGCGGGCGGAACACTAACAGGCAATATTGCATTTTCTAGTACTCAAACAGTAGACGGTCGAGATCTGTCTGCTGATGGTACAAAGTTAGATGGGATTGCATCTAGCGCAAATAACTATTCACACCCCAACCACTCAGGTGACGTGACATCTTCTGGAGATGGTGCTACAACTATTGCAGCCGATGCCGTTACTTATGCAAAAATACAGAATGTTTCTGGTAATAATGTAATACTAGGAAATGACGATGGTGCAGGTAGTGCTATTCAAGAACTCACTGCTGCAAATGTTCGTGCTCTTATTAATGTAGAAGATGGGGCTACAGCAGATCAAACTGCCGCACAGATACTCACAGCTATTAAGACTGTTGATGGTGCAGCATCTGGACTTGACGCTGATTTACTCGATGGACAACACGGATCACACTACAGAATCAACATATATGATGCATCAGGCACTTTACTCAACTAATATAAATAGTTGAAAGATATAGGATAAAATAATGGCTAACCCAACTTCAAGACAGACATTGATTGATTATTGCAAACGTCGTTTGGGCGAACCAGTAATCGAGATCAATATTGATTACGATCAAGAACAAGATCGTGTTGATGAAGCCTTACAATATTGGCAAGAGTTTCATTCTGATGCTACATTTAGAACATATATTGCTCAACAAGTTGGTGACAGTGATGTCTCAAGAGAGTATGTAAACGTACCAACTGATGTTCTATATGTCACCAAAATGTATAATGTCAATAGTAACTTTGGTGGTAGCACCAATATGTTCTCTGTAAAGTATCAGATGATGCTTAATGATATTGCGAATATGCAACACTTTGCTGGCGATATGGCATACTACGAACAACTCAACCAATACCTATCACTCCTTGATATGAAATTAAATGGTACACCTCAAGTAACATATTCAAGACACGAAAATAGATTGTATATACATGGAGACTTTGCGGATAAAGATATCAAATCTGGAGATTATATTGTATATGAAGCATATAAAACAACACCAACAACCAATACAGATGTGTGGAATGATATATGGTTAAAAGAATATACAACTGCATTGTTTAAACATCAATGGGGATCTAATCTGATTAAGTTTGAAGGCATGCAAATGCCAGGTGGTGTTACACTAAATGGTAGACAGCTCTTTGATGATGCCCTTCAAGATATTACAAGATTGCAAGAAAGAATCCGAATGGATTATGAGACTCCAGCCAATTTCTTTGTAGGATAAATCATGGCAACTAATCCATATTTTAGTCAGAGCGTAAGATCAGAGCAAAACCTCTATGAAGATATAATCATAGAATCTTTAAAAATGTATGGGCAAGATGTTTATTATTTGCCTAGAACAGTTGTAAATGAAGATACTATATTTGGAGATGATGTTCCATCTAAATTTAATTCTTCTCACAAGGTAGAGATGTATATTGAAAATGTTGATGGGTTTGATGGAGAGGGAGACCTGTTCACAAAGTTTGGTGTTGAGATTCGAGATCAAGCAACTTTCATCCTAGCAAGAAAGCGATGGAGTGACCTTCAGAGAAATTCAAGTTCAGTAACAGCGATTCGGCCTTTAGAAGGTGATCTAATTCATTTACCTTTGACAAATAAACTCTTTCAAGTTATGCATGTGGAACACGAACAACCATTCTATGCTCTCAGCAATTTACCTACATATAAACTACGCTGCGAACTGTTTGAATATAGCGATGAGGATCTTGACACAGGCATTGATGCAATACAAGCAATCGAAGAAAACTATGCCTATACTTACAGTCTCACACTTGACTCTGCTTTGACTGCAGGTTCTTGGACTGTTGGAGATAATGTAAAACAAACTTTGGCAGATGGCACAATTATGTCTGGCGAGATTTCGGCATATAGTGATAGTGATAAAATAGTACATCTTGTCCATGTTGGTGCGAATGATGGTACCTTCCATAACTTTGCTACAAGTAGGTATCTAATCACTGAAGATTCCTCTGGGCAAGCACTGGTAACTGCCATAGCAGAAATCAATAAGATTTCTCAGAACGAACAAAATGACGATTTCGATACAACTGCTACAGACATGTCATTCCTTGATTTTAGTGAAACTAATCCATTTGGAGATCCTAGATAATGCTCGGTTCATATTTTTATAACGAGAGAGTAAGAAAAAGTGTAGCCATGTTTGGTTCTCTTTTTAATAATATTTATGTCATTAGGAAAAATTCTGCAGGAGCCGTTATCTCTACAGTAAAAGTTCCTATCTCCTATGCACCTAAAAGAGATTTTTTGGAAAGAATACGAGAGAGTGGTAACCTAGATACCGATACAAATGTTGCTGTAAAGTTACCAAGAATGTCTTTTGAGATTTTAGGTTTTACATATAACTCTGTCAGACAATTAAATAAAATGGGTAATAAGAACAGGGTAGCATCTACAGCTGCCACACCTCAAGTTAAAAGAGCAAAGATTTACAACTACGTTCCATATGATATTAACTTCCAACTACAGATCTACGCAAAGTCACAAGATGATGCTCTACAAATTGTGGAACAGATACTGCCTTTCTTTGCTCCACAATACTCATTAACGATTAAACCATTTTCCGATTATTCTGATATTAAAGAGGATGTGCCGATTACGCTTGAGGGGCTTTCTACTCAAGATGATTATGATGGAGAATTAGGATCTCGCAGAACTATTATCTATGCTTTAGACTTTGTTATGCAAGCTAATTTCTACCAAGGCGTTAATGAATCAGCTGTTATCAGAGAGGTTATTAATAATTTGCATGTTGATACACTCACTGATTCTGATGGGCATGGGAATGCCTCAGTGCCGAATGTAAAACTAACAGTGCTACCGAATCCATTAAATGTTTCACCTGATAGTGATTATGGGTTTACAACAACTAAATTATATTCAGAAGAGGGTGACTCAAGTGGTTGATAAGAAAAAAGAAGCTGATACAGATTATGCATACTCACGTGAGGTTCTTTATGACCTAATAGAAAAAGGTAGAGGCGCACTTGAAGATATGATTGAAGTTGCACGTGAGAGTGAACACCCTCGGGCATTCGAAGTATTATCAGGTCTGATTAAAAATACAGCTGACGTGAACGATAAACTACTTGACCTAAATAAGAAACATAAAGACATTAACACAGAGCCTGTAAAACAATTAGAAGGTGGTGTGACTAATAACAATATGTTTATTGGTTCAACTACAGATTTACAACGTATGTTGCAAGATGTGAAAAAAAGTGAGGAAAATAATGTGGTGGATATTACACCGCATCTAAAAGATGAATAATATTAATAGTCATGAAGGATATTTGGGCAACCCGAATGTTAAGCGCGATGGTATTACACAAGGTTGGTCTCAAGAAACAATCCTAGAATATCAGAAGTGTATGGAAGATCCGGCATATTTTGCTAGGACCTATTGTAAGATTATATCTCTTGATGAAGGTCTAGTCAACTTTAATCTGTACCCATATCAGAAAAATATGTTTGACCATTTTAATGATAACAGATTTTCTATTATTCTCGCTTGTCGCCAAAGTGGTAAATCCATTTCATCTGTTGCATATCTACTATGGTATGCACTTTTTAATAGTGAAAAGAACATTGCTGTCTTAGCAAACAAAGGTGCTACATCACGTGAGATGTTATCTCGCATCACACTTATGTTAGAAAATCTTCCGTTCTTTTTACAACCTGGCACTAAGACACTAAACAAAGGCTCTATAGAATTTTCGAATAACTCTAAGATTATTGCCGCGGCAACATCTGGCTCGTCTATTCGTGGTATGTCTGTCTCACTTCTATATCTTGATGAGTTTGCCTTTGTTGAAAATGCTGCTGAGTTTTACACATCAACATATCCAGTTATTTCATCTGGTAAAGATACTAAGGTAATTATTACATCCACTGCAAATGGCATTGGTAATATGTATTATAATATTTGGCAAGGAGCAACTCAAGGTACTAATACCTATAAACCATTTCGTGTTGATTGGTGGGATGTTCCAGGACGTGATGAGAAATGGAAAAACGAAACTGTTGGCAATACATCCCAACTACAGTTTGATCAAGAATTTGGGAATACCTTTTTTGGTACAGGTGATACACTTATTAATGCAGAAACTCTTATGGAGTTTAGATCAGCAGATCCTGTCCGATGGTTAGAAGGTGGTGATCTATTAATTTATGATGAACCAAAGACAAAGCATGAATATATCATGTGCGTTGATGTATCAAAAGGAAGAGGACAGGATTATTCTACTTTTACATTAATCGACATTAGCGTTTCTCCATTTAGACAAGTGGCTGTATATCGCAACAACAATATATCTCCTCTCCTCTTCCCTGATGTTATTTATAAATATGCAAATCTTTATAACGCTGCATATGTTGTTGTTGAATCAAATGACCAAGGAACTATTGTAACAAGAGGCTTATATTATGATCTTGAATATGAAAATTTACATATGGAGTCTGCTGTTAAAGCAGATAAAATTGGTGTTGAGATCACAAGAAAAACCAAAAGATTGGGTTGTTCAGCTATAAAAGATATAATAGAGAATAGTAAACTTATTATCCAAGATCATAATACCATTATGGAAATTTCTACGTTTATTGCAAGAGGGCAATCATATGAAGCATCGGCTGGTAACCATGATGATCTTATGATGAATCTAGTTATGTTTGGATATTTTGCAAATACTACGATGTTTCGAGACATGACTGATATCAATCTTAGAGAAATGATGTATAAAGACAAGATTAACCAAATTGAAGCAGACATGATGCCATTCGGTATTATAGATGATGGGGTTCCTGAGGAATTGCCTGTACATGAGGAACACCATAGTGGCTGGGCCCTAGATACAACCGATAGGTTTTTCTAAAACTAATATGATATAAATAGTTGTAATGAATATCCTTATTATGAAAACCATATCAACTTTTAAAACTGAGGAATAAAACGCTATGGCACTTACAACACCCTCTCAATCTCCAGCAATCGTTACGAAGGAGATTGATTTAACAGGTGGAGTACCAAACGTACCAACAAGCACAGGCGCTTTTGTCGGCGAATTTCGGTGGGGACCAGTACAACAACCCACTCTCGTTGCAAATGAAGCAGGTCTAGTTGAACGTTTTGGCTCACCTGACAGTGACAACACTGTCGAATGGCATTCAGCCGCATACTTTTTAAGATATTCTAGCGACCTCAGTGTTGTTAGAGAAATCAACGGAGCCGTTAATGGCTGGGATTCAGACGCTGGTGGCTCTGGAACTGCAGCAGCTCCTGTTGTTAAAAACAGAGATAATTGGGACAACCAAATTGGTGCACTTAAAGACTCGGATCATACATTTGTTTCCAAGTGGCCTGGTGAACTAGGTAACTCACTCGAAGTTCAGTTCTGTACAGCAGATTCGTCTGGTACAGTAGACTTTGATGCTTGGGCATACAAAGGAGCTTTCGATGCAGCACCCGATACATCTGCATGGGATTCAGCAAGAGGCTCATCAAAGGATGAAATCCATATTGCTGTTGTAGATGCCGGTGGTCTCTTCACAGGTGTTAAAAACTCTGTACTCGAAACTTTCCCATTCCTATCATTATCAACTGATAACAAATCTTCTGATGGTGCAACAAACTTTGTCAAGAACGTTGTTAACAATGCTTCTGAATATGTTTGGATGGCTGGTTTTGGTACATCACATACAACACCACCATTTAGTGCATCTGCTGGAACCGCATCAACTATTGCTAAGAATAAAGCAAAAACTGGCACAGTAACTGGTTCTATGAGAATGGCTAACGGTTCTGATGGTTCAGCACTAACCACATCTGAATATGCAACAGGTTTTGATGAGTACGAAGATGTTGATACAACATTGGTTGACTTCCTCATTGCTCCTGGCATGAACAGTCAGGTAGATCAAACCGCAGTTGTAAACGATCTTGTAGCAATCGCACAAGGTACCCGTAAAGACTGTGTGGTAGTAACTTCTCCTAACAGAGCAGCTATTATTAATAACGCAAACCCAGTGACTGCTGCTGTAACAACAGCAAATACATTTACAAGTTCATCTTATCTTATCGTAGATAACAACTACTTGAAAGTGTATGATAAGTTTACTGATCAATATATCTTTGTACCCGCATCTTCATCTACTGCTGGTATCATGGCTGCAACAGACTATAATGCTGCACCGTGGTTCTCACCTGCTGGACCAAGACGTGGACAATACTTAGGTATTACTGCATTGGCATACTCACCAAAGAAAACAGATAGAGATACACTGTACAAAGCTGGTGTCAACCCGATTGCCAATATACCAGGACAGGGTGTTCTACTATTTGGTGACAAAACCAAACTCGCAAGACCAAGTGCTTTTGACCGTATTAACGTGCGCCGATTGTTCCTAGGACTTGAGAGAGCAATTGCTATTGCGGCTAGGAACGTGATGTTTGAATTCAACGATGAGTTTACTCGTGCTGAATTTAAGAACATTATTGAACCATTCTTGAGAGAAATCCAAGGCCGTCGTGGTATCACCGACTTCCAAGTTATTTGTGATGATACAAATAACACCCCGGCAGTCATTGACCGAAATGAATTTATATGCTCCATCTTCATCAAACCAGCACGTTCCATCAACTACGTAACTCTAAACTTCGTAGCTGTTAGAACTGGTGTTGAGTTTAGTGAAGTTGTTGGCACTGTATAGGCGGGAGAAAATAAATGGTCAATTCAGTAGACGACTTTAAAGCAAAACTAAAGGGTGGGGGAGCGAGAGCAAACCTATTCAAAGCAACCATTAACTTTCCTGCATACGCAAATGGAGATGTAGAACTTACATCTTTCATGTGTGAAGCAGCACAGTTACCGGGATCTATCATGGGAGTTGTTACAATTCCTTTCCGTGGTAGACAACTTAAAATTGCAGGGGATCGCACATTCGATACTTGGTCACCTACAATTATTAATGACACTGATTTCAAGATTCGTAACGCAATGGAAAGATGGATGAATGGTATTAACGCACACAGCGCAAATACTGGTCTAGTTGCCCCCGTTGATTATGAAGCAGACTTGATTGTGGATCAGTTGGATCGGGATGAAACAGTATTGAAACGGTATAATTTCCGTGGATGTTTCCCTACCAATGTTGCACCAATTGATCTGTCATATGGTGCAAACGATGAAATCGAAAGATTTGCGGTTGAATTCCAAGTACAGTACTGGGAATCGGATACTACGTCCTAAGAAGTTGCTATATAGAAACAGGTAGGGCAGAAATGCCCTACCTACATTTTAATTTTATTTGGAAGTACAAGGCATGGCTGATAACTCTTTACGGCTTTTTGGATTTGAAATCTCAAGAACAAAACCGGCTGAACAAGAAGATAAAAAACTAAAATCAATTGTACCTAAGATTGATGATGATGGTGCTGGTTATGTTACTTCTTCTGGTGCACATTATGGCCAGTATATTGATATCCATGGAGATCAATCTAAAGATAATTCTTCACTAATCTACAAGTACCGTGGAGTTGCAATGCATCCAGAAGTGGATGCAGCACTTGAGGATATTGTAAACGAATCTATTACGGGTACTGATGAAGCCCCAGTTGAACTTCAATTAGACAAACTACAAGTATCAGACAAAATTAAGAAGTTAATGTCAGATGAATTTAAATCCATCATGGAAATGATGAAGTTTAATGAACTTGGTCATGATATATTTAAGAGATGGTATATTGATGGCAGGATTGTGTATCACCTAGTTGTAAACGAAGAGAACATGAAAAATGGTATTGCAGATATCAGACCTATTGATTCAGCAAAAATCCGTAAGGTAAAAGAAATAAAGAAAAAGAAAGATCCACAAACCGGCGCCAATATTATTGAAGCTACCAATGAATATTACATTTATCAAGAAAAACCAGGACAACAGAACTCTGGTGTGAAACTAACAAATGACTCGGTCGTATATATTACATCTGGTCTATTAGATTCTGGCCGTAAATCTGTTGTATCACACCTACACAAAGCATTAAAACCTATCAATCAATTGCGTATGATGGAAGACTCGCTAGTCATTTATAGACTCGCTAGAGCACCAGAACGTAGAATATTTTATGTTGATATTGGTAACCTACCGAAAGGTAAGGCAGAAGAATATATGAAGGACTTGATGTCCAAATATAGAAATAAATTAGTATATGACGCATCAACAGGTGCCATCAAAGATGATAGAAAACATATGTCAATGCTAGAAGACTTCTGGATGCCACGCCGAGAGGGCGGTCGAGGTACTGAGGTATCTTCCTTACCAGGTGGGACCAATCTAGGAGAGATTGATGATATTGTTTATTTCCAAAAACGGCTATATCGTTCCTTAAATGTCCCAGTAAATAGAATTGAACAAGAGAATCAATTTTCACTAGGCAGATCAACTGAAATCAATAGAGATGAACTTAAATTCCAGAAATTTATTGATCGCCTCCGTAAAAGATTCTCAATGGTATTCCGTGAGATCCTTAAGAAACAGTTAATTTTAAAAGGTATAATTACAGAAGATGATTGGAGTGGTTTATATAATGACATACAATTTAATTACTCTAAAGATAACCATTTTACTGAACTAAAAGATGCCGAGATACTAAGAGAAAGATTACAAACCCTTGACCAGGCATCACAATATATCGGTGAATATTTCTCTAAGGAATGGGCAATGAAAAATATTCTAATGTTTTCAGATGATGATATCAAAGGCATGGGTATTAATGCAGACGAAGAACCACAGCAACAACAACCTGATAATGAGGAAAAACAATGACAGAAGAAATAGAAGCTACAGGTAGCCCTATGGAAAATCAAGATGTTATGACAATGATTGATTTTACTGCTGCTAGTGAATACACTAAAGCTACAGAAATTTTTAATAATATGTTGATGCATAGAGTAGACGATGCTCTTGAACAACAAAAAATTGGTCTAGCCGATAGAACATTTAATGGGGCATCTGAAGATGAAGATGAACAACTTGAATTTGACCTATCTGATGATGATGAAGAATTAGAAATCTCTGATGATGAAATCGATGCTATGGCAGATGAACTAGCTGATGATGAAGATGACGAGTTAGAAGTATCAGACTAAGATCTCGAAGCTGCAGCGGCTGATTTAGAAGAAGTTTAATTAATTTTAAAAGAATTAATTTATATAAATAAACAAAATAAAT
>TARA_B110000977_G_scaffold64391_1_pt1 | contig 19231 bp, 21 predicted proteins | sample TARA_B110000977 | Tara Oceans TARA_B110000977 (sample SAMEA4397798) | marine metagenome | biome: Polar Biome; feature: [SRF] surface water layer (ENVO:00010504); material: water (ENVO:00002006), including particulate matter (ENVO:01000060) such as... | depth 5 m | reverse complement strand
CTCGGCGGACGAAGCAGGGGGTGATGAGGATGACGATACCGCCCCCGAAAGTACTCCCGCGGATACCAAGCCTGTGATTTCGCTTCAGCAGGAAAACGTAACGACCGGCGAAGAGGACGAAGAGGTCGTGTTCACCACCGACGGCGCGCTTTACGAGTTTGTCACCGAAGAGGGCAAGGAGCATGGGGCGTGGAAAGAACGGGGCAGGGGAGAGATGCGTTTAAACCGTGGTAAGGATGGAGGTGCACGCATGGTGATGCGCGCGAAAGGAAACTACCGGCTCATCCTCAACGCGGCGATGTGGCAAGGGCAGACCTTTACCAAGATGGAGGGTGGCAAAGGACTTACGTTTCCGTGTAAAAACGCCGTAAACAGCCAAGACGCGAAGGTGGCCACGTTCGCGTTGAAAATGCGCGTCAGCGCCACGCACGTGGAGCAGCAAGTTGAAGAGTTTCTCTCTGCGACACAGAAATCCCTGGACGGTCTGTCAGGGGACGCAGCAAAGAGTCCAGAGGAGAAAAAATGAGTATTAGCCTCGTCCATTGTATTGATACCATTTTAGTTCACGCCTTCTCTCAAGTTCTGAATCGTACCTTTTCTCAACTCACGACTCTTCTCAGGCCATTTCAAAACCGCGCCGAGATGGGGCTTGACGTCGAAGCAGAGGTCAAACAGCTCGTGGAAGAGATCAAGCGACTGGGTGGGAAAGGACCTGATGACAAAACTTCGGTGCGTATACGTTCGATATCCCGCTCCAACTCAGTGGCACACGAACCTCGAAGGGTCCCCCGAGTGCTAACACCAACCCCGATACGTTTTTCTAACGCGCGCAGGTTAAATTCGGTGTGCTCTTCGCCGACGATCGCTGTCAGAACATCTTTGAGGCTCTCGTAGGTACACTTCGTGCGGGGAAGAAGCGCAAAGTAATCCACTACGACGGGGAGATGCTGTTGCAGGGCGTGCATGACTCGGTGGACGTGGTCCTGTTAGAAGAATAGATGGTTAGCTGCTTTGAGAGTGTTATGTTTTAAGTTTTGGGAGTCGTCCGGACGCATACGTTGTTACAATTCCTCCTTCTTCACCTTCTTGCACACCTTCTTGTGTTCCGGCCAGTGCTCCTCCTGACATTCCCTGGAGCGGTAGTGCGCTGCTTTGCACTTCGCGTAGTGCCTCATCTTGGATATTTCCGCGTAGACATCACTGGACAACTCACGGCAGTTGTCGCAGTGCTGGTGCCGATGCACAGCCTTTTTCCCATAATAGGAAGACTCGTCCGGGTTAATTCCGTCGTCAAAAAACTCGTCGCGCTCGGAGTAGTCCAGAGCCCCCTCCAGGGGCTCATCAGTGACCTGCATGTCAAAGGGCCCTGGAGAGGCCATGTTTTGGTTGACAATGTATCGCCTCTCCAGCGACGGACTTTCCAACACGAAAACGTTATAGTCCGGCCGCAGAAGAATGGCGTCCTCGGGCCAGCTCGACAGCCCCGCTACCTCTGTGAACATATCCCGCTTCATCTTCTCGTACAGACCCTTATGATCGGGGCTATACTTGCCGTTCACCATCTAGTGAGTTTGCGCCATCGACATGGACCGATCGTGGTACATGGCATCGCCGGAGCTGAAGTCCACCCCCCTCGCACGCGACGACGTAGTCGCAATCAACCTCATCCGGGGTGGTCTCTTTTCCGCCAAATGCCGATCGAATCTCCAGTCGCGCGGCCACGGTTGGGAAACTCTAATTATACTTCTCTGACTTCTTTCCCTCGTCGACATCATCGTTTGCCTCGCACATGAACCTACGGAACAGCATCTTGAAGCGTGTGACGCCTCCCTCTTCAGGGAAGTTCAACCGCAGGGCGTGGTCCATCTCGAACGCGTCGACGACGGCGGTGCCCCTGGGAATCAGCGGGTGCGGGAGCTTTCCGTCTCCCTGCTCCTTGTTCTTGATCATGTTGAGAAAGAATTCGCCACAATCGAATGCGCCGAAGTCTCTCTGGTTGTGGACCATCACGTAATCATCCTCAGGCCACATCGACGCCGCAATCGTGGTCCTTAAAATCACACCTTCCTTCTTGAGGATATCCAGCGCGGCCATAACTTCGGTAAGGGATTCGTTCCGGAGGTCTTCCGTCTTGCCTGAGAACTCCATCTCCCACCAGATCGGCTACTCCCAAACGGTGCCACGCTCGAAACCTGTGGAATCGTCGGGCGGCGACGCGCTTGGTTCGTCGCCCGTCGGCCATTGTGTGGGCTCACCTTGTGCCTTCGCGGAGGAGCGCTTGGAGCCCTTCTTTTTCGAAGACGCCTTCTTATTATTTCCCATCCCGACCTCCGCACGTGTCACTGGACTGGTACGTCACCGTGCGCGATCAAAGCGTCAACGCGGGTGTGGTGGGTTGCTCAACCCTCAGATCGGAGATCCTCCTGATGAGCAGGTAACAATTAAAAAAAATAGGACAAAAAATGTTTTTGGACGTTTATGGAGACGCGCGTTACGAGTACAAGTAACTAGTCTACAAACTCTGGTCCTCCCTTCGTCTCACCCACTGTTCTTATTGTGGGTGTATTCCTACTCCTAATATTGTCCGCCAGCCTGCACCTGCTCTTCTGGCATTTCTTCTTCAGCCATTTCCTCTTCGGCCATTTCCCCCTCCGCTAGTTCCTCTTCGGCCATTTCCTCCTCAGCCTCCTCGTACTCAGGGTCTTCAACGTACCCCGGTGGTTTTCCGTCAGCGGGGAGCTCCTCGCACTTCCGTCTGTTTTGAGGGTTCATACACGACCGACACTTCATGCAGTACCACGCGTTTCGAGTACCTCTGTAAAACTGCCCTTCATCGGGCTCGCCCAATGTCCCCGCCGTTGCCTTTTCGTACAGCAACTCGCGAGTGCGCTCGTGAATTCTCAGCCTTGGCGCGCCGTCTTCCCGTCGTCGGGACGGCGAAACACTCGAGCGGCGGTCGCCGAGACCGAGAAGCTTGCGGTAGTTCCGACCGGGCTTACACACGACGAAATCCTCGAGGTCGTCCCACTCTTGAGAGCGCGCTTTCTTCCCCTCGGTTTCCCTCAGCGCCTGCACGAACGGATTCCGGTGCTTCCGCTTGAGTTTCTTTTTCTTCGGTTTCTTCGTGGACCCTGGCTCGACTTGTTCCACGGGCTGATCCCCGACCGCATCAGCGGTCGTCGCGAGATTTCCCAGCAGGTCAACGGACTCCACCGGCACGGGCTTCGTTTCGGCGCGCTCGGGCCAGTCATCGTTCCAGCGCACTTTTTGCGCCAGCGTCGCACCGGTTCGCAACACGCGTTCCACTACTTCGACGCTTTCGAAAAATACTTCTCTGTGCCAAGGCTCCAACGCGTGAGAGGTCTTCTCGGGTAAAATTCGGCGACGAAGGAGCAACTCGACGGCGCGTCGCAAGTCATGGCCCGCCGTCGCGAGTTCAGAACTCGCGGATTGCGGTCGCGTCATATCAAGGCACAGCCGCGCGGCGCGCACAGTCGTGCACGCGAAAGCGGGAACCCCGATTGTGTCACCCACTCGTTCGTCTTTAACAGAACCACTCGCGTTTCGTTTCATTCGCGAATGAATCAACACAGCGTTGATCACCTCTTGCGTCGCCGCTGACGCGTCCAGCACGGCGGCGTCGTCGAGCGCGCGGGCAACTCGGCTGGACCGTGACAGGTCAGTCTCGAAGGTTGTCACGAGCGCGTGCGTCGCATCCAAAAGTGTACCGCGCGCGACGTGCGGCACCGCTTCGAAGACCAAGTCAGACAAATTCATCAATCGCTCGCTCGCCGTCAAACACCTTCGATAGTGCGCCACGAGAATTCGCATGGCGTGAGTCGAGATCGCCGAAGGCATACCGCGTGGATGAAAAACCACGTCGCGCACTGCGTTCATCGAAGCGTTCAACACCACCGCGGCGTTTCGTGAAGTGTCAACCGTGGTCAAGGGCTCGAGCGCGGCGATGACATCGATGAAACCGGACGCTACGCGCTGGCCATCAGCGGAGTCCAAGCCTGCGCGGCGAAAGTGTTCGAGAAGGGCGTCGCAAAATACGGCAGTCGCGCCGCACGTGCCCGAGGAGTCGACGATGCGCGCGATGGCATCTCGCTTGGTCTTCCCGACGGCGATGTACGCGCGTTTCACCAGAGATTTCGCTGCGTAGACGCGTTCATCTTCCTTCGTAACGACGTCGACGAGTTCGCGCACCTGGCGGGCGTCTCCCGTCGCCGCCGCGAACGTCACGCACTCTTTCAGCAGAGATAGCCCATCCGCGACTTCGGCGTCGGATGTCCAAGCGCGCCACACCGTGGAGGCGTACGACGCGCACCGCTTAACGGCGCGCGCGGCGTCCGCATCGAGGTCGGGATGGGAATTATCTCGTGCCATCGCGTGTTTCACGCGAAGTGAAGCGATCATCACGAGGTGCGAGATGTGTTTTTTGTCGAATGCCTTCGATATCTGAGTGAGATTCAACAGAGCGGCGCAGCCAGGAAGAGTCACGTGACACGAACTTTCTTTCTGTTTCAGCATCTCTGTGATGGTAACGTGCTTGTCGATAAGCTCGACGAGGTAGTTGGTATCGACTGCTGGAAAGTATCGCACGATATCCGAGGGATACCTCGCCGCGTCGTCGAGTAGAACTTCGAAAGATGCCAATAAGGCCCTTAGACTCGCGTCATCCACAGCCCCAGCAGACGTTTCACTTTTCACGCGCGCGAATGCGTCGAGAAGCGCGCTCGTGAGCTGCGTAGCGACCACGCGGTCAGGGTTCGTTCGCGCTCGTGTTTGCCGGAGCGCAAGACGCGTCATCTCAGTGATCACCTCAACGCCCGCTGGAGCACCAAATTCAAGCCCAATGAGCCCTATGGTATCCACCGCAGCACGCATACCGTCTCTTGCCAACGTCGAGTCACCGAGAGTCTCGCCGATGATTTTAAACGCAAGTCTCCTCACGCGCGCGTCGCCGTGCGAAACCCCCAACTCTAACAGCGTCGTCGAGGCTTCTTTCTCCCCTACACGAACAAGCTCACTCGCGATGAATAACCCACACATGGCTTCGTCACCATTCGGTCCACTCAGAGATGCGCGCGCTTCGTCGAGTATCACCGCCTCGCATGCTTTCGAGCCTGACGTCGACGCGACGCGCGTGATTGATCGAGCGACGCGCGCCGCCGCGCACGCTCCGCTCGTCGAAAGTAAGGACTGAAGCCTCGACGCCGTTTCCGCGGTGAAACGCGCCTGCTCATCGTCCAGCGTTCCTTGCCACCTGTCCGCGACGACTTCAAGAACCTTGAGCCACGCATCACACGTTTCGTGGTGCGCGATTCCCCACAGCGCGGCGTTAAGAACAGCCGACCGACACGCCGGCCACGCTTTGACGAGCGCGGGGAGCGCTTTTCTCGACGCGCCGCCTGCGGGCACCTCCAGACATGCCTCGAGTGTGTCTTTTCTCGCTTCGTCGCTACCGCACCACGTCGTCATCATGGTCTGCACCTCCTCGGTTGACATTGCCCTAACACACGCGTTGAACATATGGATCGCATCTCGCGTCATGTCGTCGTTACTAGTTTTGGACGAAAGCACGGCGAGTATCGCGAACGGCCAAGCGCAGACGCCGTAGTCAAACGGCACGTCGGTTGTTTGCGAACCTTTCGCCGTCGCCTCGCGCTCGAAAGTTGTTAGGAACGTAGCGCCTAGGTTAGGGAAGCAAATAAGCGCCTCCCTGATTGCGCGGTACGCACGCGCGTAGTCAGGCGACGAGGCTCGGCAAAGCACGCGCATGGCGCACGCGCACCATGCCCCCGCGTTGGCGCTGGTTTGTTTTTCATGCAGCGTTTTGGTTTCAGATCCTGGCCCACCGTGTTTCCTTGGCGACGTACACCGCTTCCCAGCGAAGGTCAAGCACACCCTCAACACGAACGCGAGAAGGTCATCCTCGGCGTTGTTGGAATCAGCGTGACTGTCCTCCCGCAATGACCGTATCGAGCCCTTCACCAGGCGACGCCGGGCGAGGCCCTCATCGGCGAAGGGCAAGTCCTCCTGGAGCAGCCGGGCGAGAATCTCGGGGACGAGGTGCGTCGGCCAGTCGATCTGGAGAAGATCCAAAGGTTGGACAGCGGTCGTCATGGAGTACTACGTCACTCTCGCTCACGGTTGGGGTAGGGCGAACATGATGCGGACGGCTCTGGGGTCGCTCAAGCGCGCGGAGAGTGAAGACACCGGAGCTTTGGAAGGCACTTTGAAAAGCAAAAGCCAAAATGACTTGCTCGCGTTTGCTGCTTGCTGGTATCGGTTGATAAACGTGAACTTTGACGGGTTAATCAGGGTTAAAAAAAGTGAGATATTATCAAAACAGCTGTAAAAAAGCGCATTCCGAGAAATCCGATCTTCACAATAGAACGCGCGGACCTTTCGGACCGTCTTCAGCCACCTTTTGTCGAGAGTCCTCTCCAGCTCTTCCACACCTTTACCACCTTTCCTCAAACTCAAACAACATGCCTCAAGGTACGTCACCCGCCCGCCCTTACCATGCAAGCCCCGATCCAGTTCTCCGATCTTCCGGAAGAAAAAGCCACCGCCCCAATCGAATGCTGACGCCAATCGCCCCTCACTACGTCTACTCTCCAGGTTTCGACACCATGTGCCTCCATGCGGGGTACAACCCCATCGGCGATGATGCTACGTACGGTCTCGGGCAGGGTGCCCCCCGCGGCGTCCCCCTGCACCGCACCGCTCCCTTCCAGGTACGTCCGATTCCCTGATCGTCGTTGTTACCCCTTGCCAATCTCAATTCGATTCTTTCGGATAATTCGATTCTCATTCGAGAGACGACGTCGACAAACACTGACCCTTTCCTGTATCTGTCTTCCGCTCTACATCCCACAGTTCAAATCCACCGAGCACGCCGCCAACCTGTTCGCGTTGAAAGAGCTCGGCAACATTTACTCCCGCCTGATGAACCCCACCACGCACGTGCTGGAGACTCGTGTGTCGCAGCTCGAGGGCGGCCACCCTCTGGCCGCCGTTGCGGTGGCATCTGGAACCTCCGCGGTGTTCTACTCCATCATCAACCTCGCGCAGGCTGGTGACAACATCGTCGCATCGAGTAAGCTTTACGGCGGTACCTACACGCAGTTCAACGACATCCTCCCCTCCATGGGCATCACCGTGAAGTTCGTGGATGCGGAGGACCCCGAGAACTTCAGAGCCGCGATTGACGACAAGACCAGGGCGCTGTTCTGCGAAACCGTGTCCAACCCCGCGCTCGAGATTGTCGATCTCGAAGCCGTCTCCGCCATCGGCCACGAGAAGAACATCCCCCTCATCGTGGACTCCACGTTCTCCACCCCGTACCTCACCAACCCCTTCACGCACGGCGCCGACATTATTGTGTCGTCCCTCACGAAGTGGATTGGCGGCCACGGCACCGGCATCGGTGGTATCGCCATCGACAAAGGCGGGTTCAACTGGGCCTCTGGCCGACACCCCGTGTTCGACGCCCCTGACAACTCATACGGTGGTCTCCGCTGGGGCCATGATCTTCCCGAAGGTCTCGCGCCCCTGGCGTACAAGCTCCGCATGCTCACCGTGCCCCTTCGCAACCTCGGCGCAGCGATTTCCCCAGACAACTCCTGGATGTTCCTGCAAGGCATCGAAACCTTGTCGCTTCGCATGGAGCGTCACTGCGAGAACTCCCTGAAGGTTGCGGAACACCTCGCCGCGCACCCCAAGGTTGCCTGGGTGCGTTACCCCGGTCTTAAGAGCGATCCCCAGTACGCCAAGAACGTCAAGTACTTGAAGGGTAAGGGTGGCGGCATTGTGATTTTCGGTATCAAAACTGCCGACGCCCCCGCCGCGGGCAAGTCCTTCATCGACAGCCTGAAGCTCATCTCCCACGTAGCGAACGTCGGGGACGCGCGCACGCTCGCCATTCACCCCGCCACGACGACGCACTCGCAAATGAACGCGGATCAGCAAAAGGCGGCTGGGGTCCCTCCGGAGATGGTTCGCCTTTCCGTCGGCCTGGAAACCTCGGGTGACATTTTAGAAGACATCGACCAGGCGCTCGCCAACGTCGCCGCGTAAGGTATATTGTGTGGAGAGCGCCGCAGCATAGAGTTTTTATAACGACGAATTGATTTACAATACACGCTACTTCACCTCATATTATCACTTCGTCCTCACCCGTTTTCTTCGCGTAAAGGCCAACCGCGTCACGCACCGTCGCCGCCGCGTTTCCGCCGCCCAGCGCGTTTTCCAGCAACTCCAAAACTTCCTCGATGGGCATCGCGTGCGAAAAAGGCGCGCCGAGGCGCACCGTGTACGTCTCGTGGTAGCACCGCCTGGTCGCGCGGGCCACGAGGGTTCCGCGTAACGACCTGACGTATGCCAAATCACCCCCATCATTGCGTTGTTCCGAAAGCTGTTCCCAGTCCGTCTCCGCCGCGGCGCGGCGCCACAACGTCTCGAGGAGCGACTTGTTTGCTTTTCGAAATTGCTCACCCGCGCTGGCGAAGACGGCGAAGCCGTCGAGAAGGTCGTCGTCGCGGCCGGGCGCGCCCGCTCCCTCCGCGCCGTCGCCAAGGCACGCCTCCACTAACCGCAGAGGTAGAAGCGGCGCATCCATGTCGTTCCCGTTACCTCGTCGTCTCGCCAAGTTGCTCTGGATCGAAGTCAGGTCGAGCGCGGCGTCGATGACGACGATTTCGGGCTCCATGCTCTGCACGCCGTCCGCAAGGAGCGAAAGTTTCGCCAGGGAAAGAAACCGCCGACGTTCCACGAGGGAAGCGCCCCCGCCGTCCGCTAAACCTCGCGCAGTTTGCGCCGCCCCAGAGTAGTCCTCTGAACGAAGCTGGTGTAGCCAAAGCAACGACGGGTGCGGTTCCAAACACGTCTCAAGCTCTTCGTAGAATTCATCAGGCGTGTTTCGCAACGTCTCCGCGATTCGCCGGCCGATGGTTCCGGCGTGGCCCGGATGACAGCGCGCGCGTTCAAACATGAAAGTCGCGAACGACCCTTCGCCGTCCGCTGGGGCGCCTCGAAGAGTGCGCATGTAGTGGTGCAACCTGGACGCCGCAGCCGCGACCGCGCCGGGGTTGCGCGCCGTGTCCGCTTCGTGCGCCAACGCCTCGCACACCTCCGCGAGTTGTTCGTACCCGAAGTGCGCCTCCGCGACGGACGCGACGGCGTCGGCGGTGACGCCCGCCGCGTGCGCGGGCACGCCAGCCTCGTCACGCGCGGCGTCGAGAAGCGCGGGAAGAACCGTACGTCTCGCGTCGACGTAATCGTCCCGTGCCATCGTACGCTCCGACGTCCCTGGCGCGGCGGACTCGAGGTTTGCCGCGCACGCGTCTAACAGCGGCGTGGCGAGCGCCAAAAGCCTGGCGCCGAGAGGCGCGGCGAGCTCTGGAGCGCTGCCGCGCGCTGATTCTTCTCGAAGCGCCGCCGCCGCTGTCGCCGCTTCGCGAAGCGCCGTTCGCGCATTCGCCCCCGCGCTCCACCGCGGCGGAGGCGCCGTGGCACCGCCACCAGGGGAGGGGTACAGCGCGGCGTGGTGCGTCCGGAACTCCGCCGCGGCGCCAAGCGCGCCGAGAAGCGCGCGCGACAGGGCGTCGAGCGCCTCCGCGCGTTGCCTCAACGACGACCCCTCCGCGCCGGCTGCGACACTGGCGCGTCTTCGGAATCCGTCCGCGAGCGCTGGGAGCAACGCGTTCTGCACACCAGTCGCGCGGCTGTAGCACACCTCCGCCGCGGGTCTGTCACGCACAGCCGCGTCGTTTTCCTGCAACGCGACGCCCGCGGCAGTCACCGCTTCCCTTAAAATCTCAAGCGCCCCGTCCGCCTCGTCCTCATCCATCTCGCCAACTTCAGCGGCTTCGTTGTGCAGCGACCGCACGCACAGCAGCGCGGCGACGAGCTCGCCGTGCTCCAGCACGCTTTCGCGCTCCCCTGGTGCGATCAAGTTCCACAACCCCGCGGCTTCCGCGAGAAACCGCAGGAACAAATCGTGTCTTCTTGCTTTTTCGTCGAGGTGCGACTCCGTTGCGGGTCCCGGGCCGGAGGGACCAGACCAGTGTTTGGGAAGCGCGTCGGCCAAATTGCGAGAGTTCGCGGCGAAAGGCGAGCCCGCGCTTCCATCTCCCGCCAGCGCGCCCGCGGCTTTCAATCTGAACCCCGATTCCGCGGGAGCGCCGCCTGTGCCGTTCGCGAACGCCGCGAATTCGGCTCGAACAGACGCCTCAGCCGCGGCGGGGTCGACATTCACTGTGATCGGAGCAGCGGCCATCGTCGCGGGACGCGAAGACGTCAGACGAGACGTAGATGCTGGGGGGACGAATCCAGACAAAGGAGACGCGACGCCGCGCGTCGTGACCGGCGCAGACCCAGCGGCTTCAGCGGGCGTAGGCGCATACGCCACAACGCCCATGAGTTCAGTCAACATCAACCAGCCTCCCGTGCTCGGCGCCGCTGACGAGGCGAGCACGCGCCCGCCACCCGCAGCGGGGTCGTGCATGAGCAGCTGCTCGTCCAGGTTATCGCCCGCGAAAAGCGCAGCGCCGCCTGCGGCGGTGACGACGAGCGCGGCGTCGGAGGGCACTCCACCCGCGTGGAGAGTCGCGTCGCCGTCGCGGTTCGATGCGGGAACCGTACCCGCGGGCGGCGTGGCTGACGATACGAGCGTCACAGAGGTGTTCCCGCGTCTTCGTTCAATGCGGTGCATGGATAGACGCTTCGCACCACCTAATGCGGCGAGGAGCACCACAGCACCTTCGCCCTCACCAGGCGCCGGCGACGCGGAAACGAGCTCAAATCTCGACGCGTCCGTTCGTAGCGCGCGCGCGATTTCTGCAGACGCGCGGTGCATTTGCACCAGCCCGTACCCTCCACCCCCGTTTTGGTCCACTTCCCACTCCTCCACTGTGATGTCCGTGAGAACCAACACGCGAAAATCGCCGTTCGACCCAGATGGGGCCCACGCGATGGACTTTATTTTTGTCACCACGGCTTCTGCGTTTCCGGACGGTTCCCGCAGGAAATTCAACGCCGCTTTCGTGGCGGACAACGCGGCCATTCCCCACTTCGACGGCGTCAAGGATGTAACGTGACCCCCCGTTCCGCCGTGTGAAGCATATCGACGCATTTCCACGCAGCTCACTGTGCCTTGACCTGCGCACTCCACTAAAAACAAACGTCCGTCGTCGCACCCCGCGACGCACGCGACGCCGCCGCTCACCGTGGCCTGCGCAACCATCGACGTCACGCGCGGCGCATTGTCCTCGTCACCCGGAAAGGCTCCGTACGCCCCGACCTGGACGTCGCCCATATCTTGCGTGTTTCCTCCAGCACATCTCGCTACAGAAATTTTCCCACTGCCACAGGGCGCAGCGCATATCCACAGCGTCGCGCCGCAGTCGCCCGCCGCGACGGAAACTACGGACGGCTCGTCGTCGTCCGCGTCGAGCTCGTACTCCGCGTACGCGACAGGGTCCGCGCCGCCTTGAATTTGGCTCTCCTCAGCCGGAATGGACCACGCGCGTACCTGTGGGATTTGAAACAGGAAGAGGTGAGGTGAGCGACGGAGGTCGGCAGTGGGGGTTTTGAAATGTGACATCCATCTTTTTCGTGAGAAGAAAAAGTTGACGAGATCCGGGTTGGGCACAGGACTGCGTGGGGCGGGATACGTACCTTGCGGGCGCTGGATATCCACGCCGTGCTCCCGTTAGCGTCTAGACCACCTCGTGTATGCGTTTCGCCTGTTTATGGGAAGGAAGGGGAAGGAGAGGCACGGTGAGCGGTCCGGGATCGCGCGTAAAGGGTTTGTTTCATCCCGTGTGCCTGTCGTCGGCGGATTCGCGCGTTCTGTCGCGTCGCGTACCCGTGCGGAGCGCATCAACGACGCGAGCCGGCAGCTTGCACTGCACCCGCCACATCTCGCCGATCCGATCGCGCACTCGTCGCAGAGACGGGGTCTCACAGACGCGCGGACCGCGTGCGCCGTGGTGTGGGTCGACTGCTTTTCAAAAGCGCGCCATCTGAGAACTATGTTTCCAAAAAGCTTGCCAAAAACTTCTATAGTACGTCAGTCGACGCTCAGCGGTGCCACTGGTCCGCCGCGCCCCCGGGCGCGTCGCGGCGCCAACTCGTTTCCCTTGTCGTCGCGAAGCCGCGGAGTGAGTGGAGCGCCATGGGTTTGTTCGACTCCCTTCCGGATGCCACCGGGGATGGCGAAGATGGTAAACCGCCCGGGAAGGTTGGCACGACCGCATCTGGAGCCGGGGGTTGGTCCGGCGCAGGAGCGACGCTCAGGGCGCCGACGAGACGTCCTCCACCGACGCTGCCGGGCGCACACGCTTTGAAAGCGCACGCAGCGGCGTTGAGGGCGCAGCAAGCGAAGCTAGCGCGTCAGAAGGCAGAAGCGGGGCCTGCTTCAGGTGACATAGACAACTCTAAAAATAGCGAAAACGACGCTGAGCCGTCTGTACACGCTTCGTGGGGTACGATGAGCGCCACGATCGAGGATGAGTACGTGCCCTCTGTGCCGAACAGTTATGAGGACCTAGCGAGGGCACGCGCAATTAAACAAGAGAAAGAAGCCCAAGATACACACCGGGAAGCGAGACGGTTGGTGTTGGAGGGCCAGCGAACGGCGAGGGCCGCGATAAAACGCGCAAAGGACGGTGACCTCATGAACAGAAACGAACTAGACGTGACTGGGAAAGAGGCGTTTCTGAGGAGAGCCACGATTGGCACAAGCACATCAAGCGCACGAGATGACGACGGGCATACGAGTGTTGATGCGACTGATAATCACAGCGGTGAATTGCCTCGCGAAACTCCCGGCGGCATGTCTCTCGCCGCAATGAAAATGATGAAAAAAATGGGTTGGAAGGAAGGCCAGGGTCTCGGGAAGAGCGACCAGGGCATGACCACGCCGTTAGAAGTGAAACGAGACAGCCTGCGGTCGGGAGTAATAGTCAGCGCCCCGGAAAAGCCGCTCGGTTAGGAGTTTCATTGTACTTTCAGATACAAGCTAGGAGTTTGTTCGAAAAGAATTTATTAGCAACAATCAATCGTTTTTCTTTTCGCTCGGCACGTCTTTTCTTGTCGGCGCAGTGATTAACGCTAAAAGAATGGCGAAGCAAATGCCCACCACGGAGAACAGCAACAGCACGGCGCCGTACATTTTCGGTGAGTTAGCGGCAGATGTTTTCGCACTATTAATTAAACCCCCGAACCCACCGTCGCGCCATCCCGAAACTACATTCCCGAAATCCTTCGTCGCCGTCATCCCCGCCGCCGCGAAAGCGCCGTGCGCGTCTATTATGAACACCGCCAACGCTCGCGTAGCGACTGAGAAGTACTTCGTGAACGTCGAAGGGGGCTCGGGGACGTCGTGTTTCTGTGCCTCTGCGTACGTCTCTGTGGCGAATTTTAAAAGCGACTCTAAATCCCGCGGAGCAGCGTATTTAAACATGCCCCCATTCCGAAATAACAACAAAGTGGGGAACCCTTTGATGAGTCCGTTGAACCGGTCGGTGGTGACTGGATTGTGGGTCGCATCAACGTCCGCGATGATTACACCGGTACCGTCTACTTGTGCCGCCAGCTCACTCCAGGTTGGGGCCATCGCGCGGCAATGGCCGCACCACGGCGCGTAAAACTTGACGAACCAAACGCCGGTGGTTTGCCCAGAACTGGCTTGTGTTTGGTGTTCGAAGGTATCGTCCGTTAGCGTCACGACCTCGCCCTGCGCGGTTGTGTATGTGACCGCGAACAGGACGAGCAGCGCGACGGCGGCGACGCGGGAAGAACGCATCACTTTCGAAAGGAGCAAGACGGCGCCCGAGGCACAACCCGGTGCCAGATCTTCTGACTGTCTGAAATCTGTTGAGCTTCTTTTTGACTTCGATCCACAAAATCAGGGTAGATCCCATACGATTGAATCTTCCGTTGAGACTGCACTTGCCGGTGGGTGCGTCACAGTGAGCCGCGCGTCCGAAACGACGACGCTACTCTCTTCGCGTGACTCGCGTCGCACCGCGCGTGCACTCCTCCCTTTCCCAGGGTAGCTCGCCGGCGTTGGCCCGCGCGTCGTGAAGGACCACTAATCTTAAAAACAGAAACTCGGCGTGATGGGGAAGCAATTCCACGGCGAAGCGGCGAACTACCCCGGGGCCCCGAAGAACTTCGACCCCGCGAACCCGTACGCGGACGGCGTGGCGATGATCGCGCAGCGGGAACACGTAGTCAGGGAGAAGATGATCAAGGTGGAAACCTCGAAGGTAAGTTTACATCGATGACCCCAATCGAGGGATCAAAAAAGAGAAAAAAGAGAAACCCTACACATTGATGTAGATGGATTACCCTACACTACTACCGTACCCTACTACCGTGCACGGCTGACCTCAATCACTTCCCTCCCCAAACATAATCAGCTGCTCCGCGAGCGCGTGCAGCAGTGCTATCTGAAGGAGGGCGTGAACCATTACCAGAATTGCAAAGATGAAGTGAAGGCGTACCTCGAGTCGATAAAAAACGTCGGCGTGCACAGGGCGAACATCGGGGTGCACGACAGGGCGGGCGGAATCTAAGGAGTGTGCTTGTATGGTTATATGGTTAGAAAAGAGAAAAGTAAAGACTTGAACCCGCATCGGTCGTGGGTTGTATCCATCGAAGGTATATCATTTTGATACACTTTTTTTGGGACGCTAAAACTTATATTACCTCCTCACGCCGCTAGTTTCCCCGCCACGGCTGCTGCGAACACCAGCGCGCCGTACCCCGCATTGCTCCTGAACTTCTGTGCGCACTGCTCCGGGTCATCGAGGTCCACAGTTTTTATTTGCCACACCAAGTGCGACGCCGCGCCCGCGACGCCGGCGTAGAACGGCCAAGCCACGCCGGCGCCGGCGCCGGCGCCCACCAGCCCTGCCACGGCGAGCCCTGCGAATGCCCCCAAATACTCCTTGGTGTCCTCCCCGAAGTGCAGCGCGGTTGATTTCACACCTACCTTCACGTCATCCTTTTTGTCCTGGTGCGCATAGATGGTGTCGTACACTAACGTCCACGCCACGCCCGAGAGGTACAGGGGTAACACCACAGTGGGTTCCAACTTTCCGTGCGCCGCCGCGTACCCGACCAGTGCTCCCCAATTGATTGTTAACCCGAGGAACAGCTGCGGCCAGTTCGTGATTCGCTTCATGATTGGGTACGATACGATCATACCCAACGAACTCGCACCTAGTAACCGGGTGAAGTCGTCGAACTGAAGCAACACGCCTAATCCGCCCGCGAGCTGCGTGGCGAGAAACCCCAAAGCCTGCGTTTGCGTGACGGCGCCTGAGGCGAGCGGCCGAGTTTTTGTCCTCAATATTTTAGCATCTATGTCTTTGTCCCACAAGTCGTTAATAGTGCATCCCGCGCCACGTAGCAACATACTTCCAGTGGCGAACAACATGAGATGCGACAGGTCAGGCAAACACCCAGCATCTGCAGCTAGCGCGGCGCTCCAGAAACATGGCCACATCAGTAAGTGCGCGCCAATTGGTTTGTCCACGCGCGCAAGTTTTGCGTACGGAACAAATTCGGCTGGGAGCACTTTGTCGATCCACGTTTGCGGTTCGTCATCCTCCAGAACGTTTTGTCCTATTTGCTCGGTCCCTGGTACCTTGTGATTCGCCCCAATGTCGGGGAAGCCTCCCCCGCGTGTCGTAAGACCGCGTTTTGATTTATGGCTATGATTTGTCGCTCCACGAACCGTCGGGACGTTGGTTGGTGATGGGGACGCGGGGGGCGCTACTCTCCGGTCACTACGGGGTGCGAACGTTTCAAATGTGACTTCATACGAGGGTAATGTGTCACATGACTGCGCGGCGAGGCCAAGGGACACGCGCCAGTCCCTCGGTGCCGGGGTGGACGCCAAGGACCAGGATGATGGGTCATCCACGCCACGAGCAACTTGCAAAACCCGAGTGTCCAGTTGGCACGCGGACGGGAGCGCGCGTCCCAGAGCGGGTGAACGCGCCAAACGCCGCGCGCTCGAGTCGAGCGCGCGCCGCATGATGGCGAGAGGCAACGCGCGTCGCGCTCTGCGGCCAGCCCCGAGGACAGCGCGCAGAAGGAGAGGCAGGTTGCCACCGAGGCGAGTGTGAAAAATCACCTTCTGTTATTTCAGAAAACGACGCTGCGATCACAATGTGTCTCGCGTCTCTTGTGGTGCGCACGCCTGTTACGTTGGCCTCTGGGTCGGGGATGTTGACCAAGAAAACGTGGGCGGTGGTGGGTAACCACGCGCGGAACCCGGTTGTGGAGCGCATTACGGACAGACTAAAGGCGCACGGCAAGGAGGTACACAGGGTAAACTCTCCCGGCAAAACGAATCCCCCCGCCGAGTTCAACTTCCTTGAAGAGGTGCCTGGTACTGTGGACGTGGTTGACGTGGTGTGCAACCCCGCGATGGGCTTGAAGGTGGTTGAGGAAGCCTCAAAGCTGGGAATTAAGCACATGTGGTTCCAGCCAGGCGCGGACGCTGAAGAGGTTGTCAAGAAAGCGAACGAGTTGGGAATAGAGACCCACTGCGGGTGCTTGTTAGTAGATCTGCCGCCAAGAGTGGCGAATCTATGACGGACTACTCTATTGAAGCTTGTTGTAATAAAATAATCCTACCCATCACCTCAAGCAGCCTCTGGCTTCGCGAGGAACCTTGCCATGCGAATCGACGCCCTCATCGCGTTTCCCGCGTACGCCACGCGTCCCTCCGCTTGCTCCGCCGTCGCGCCCGGTCCGATGATTCCCATCCCCACCGGTTTACTGTATTCAAGCTCCAGTTGTTTGAACACCAATGAACACGTGGCGCCCATTTCCTGGCCGTGCAGCGTTGATCCCTTCTCGATGTACCCCAACACACACACCGCGTCCAGATCGGACTCGAGCATCTTTTCAACTACTAATGGCGCTTCGTACGTACCGGGGACCCACACGACTTCGTCGATCGTGGCGTTCATGGAAACCGCCGCGACCCGCGCGTCTTCCAACATGCGGTCCATCAGCGTGTTGTGGAACTCGCCGATCACCACGCCGACCCTTACCGGGGCTTCGGAGTCGTCCCCGACATGAGTGATGATCGAACCGGTCCACTTCGCCCGTTCCTCCAACTTCTGGTGCGCGAACACAACCTCGTCGTCGGTCTCTTGTACGCTTCCCGGGGAGTGGAATTCGTAACTCTTGGGGAGCTTTGCTTTTTCGCCTCCAACGGGCGTGGGCTCCTTGGCCTTATCGGACTTACCATCGGACTTACCAGCGCCGGCCTTCGCGGCGTGCGTGGTGATAGAGCGGCGCGACCGGGTGGTGTGTTTAGGCTGTTTGGAACGATTTGAGAGGGAGACAATGGGGTTGTCAGACGACGATCTCTAAAGCACATCATGAAACTCTTGGGCGGATAACAAAAGATCGTGTGACGCGACCGGCGGTTGATGGCGCGGCGTTGCGTACCTTCGCGTTGCGACCAGCAAAGGCACGCGTTGGCGCGGAAAGCGCGACAGGTGCGCACGACATCGTGTTACACTCGGTCTCGTCGAATTGATCGACGAACTCCAGGCTCGGTCGAAGTGAGTGGGTCGCACCGGGCGCGCGCTTTTTCCTGGCGCAGGGCGCTCGTGAAGATGAAGATTTGCCAAAGGTACTCTCCAGAAAAGTCGCCACTTTTGACCCATAACTAACGTTTACATGCACAATTATTAGGAATATAAACGCCCTCTGCCCCATAGGCAGTACGACTGTACTTTAACAGGATTATTGCTTCAGTTCGTACACCCTTATCAGTGTTCTTCAAACATTGACAAGCTCCTCATGGCGGAAGAAGATTTAAGCAGTGGCAGGCTGAGCCGGAAGTCCGCCAAGGCGGGTGGTCGAAAGATCAACCGCCTTGGCTTGATGATGGCCCCTCGACATCATTCCAGTCAAGGCGGACGCCTGCCGCTCGTTCAGACGTCTTTTGCTCCGGGGGGGTTGGGGGGTAAGGAGTGCGTGCGAGGTGCGCAATCTTTTTGTGTGTGAGGGAAGTGAAAAGCGGCGCTTCTCATCAGTTTTCGAGCTCGAAACGTTTTTGCTTTTTTCGAGCGAAATGCCCTCTTGTGGGTCACAAAACATGAGTTATAACTCGTCGCATCTGCGGAAAAGCGAATTCGCCGAAAATCCACGCTCCTTGAGTTATAATCCGTCACTTTCCCTCGACGTCGCTGGGAAAATGGTCACGGCTGCGATGAAAGAGATTTCTTTTGACCGCGAATCAGGCAAATTTGTCGAGTCGAGGAAATGGTGGTCTAATAAACCCTTAAACATCATTTTCGTCGACCCGCCCGCGTTGGGTGCCTTCACGAAACGACGTTTAGTGGTTGAAATGCTGAGATTTGAAGTCCTATCCGCAAGAGTTAACCTTTTTCGCGCTTTACTTTACCTAAAAGTAATTGGTTCCTCCGTCGCGCGCCAGAACCCGCGCGCCGTTCCTCGACGCACGCACACGCGAACTTCGGTTGCCACACCGTCGCGTACCCTCACAGCGCCCGCGCGCGGATCCCGTCTTTCTCGCCGGGAACCAACACCTCAGCCACCCCACGGCTGTCCATCGCGTTCGCGTCGCAGAGCTCTTCACAGCTCGAAATGCTGGCGCATGGCCAGACGGTCCGCGTGACCGCCCCGTCCCTCGCGCGCGCGCGCCAGGGCGTCAAGGGGACCCCCCAAGCCACCGCCGCGCGGATCACGCAGGTACGTACGGATGCCTTCTTTGTGAACGCGGGGAAGAACAGGCGCGCGCAATACGAACCCACCGGTTGGGGTAATCTTGATATACAGCCCCGCGCTTTTTGATGACTGTGTCAAAACCAACAACAGAAACCCCTTGGGAGAATTCAACGTGAAGAGTGTTCAGTCACTGACCTTCTTCCTTCCTTTCATAAACCTTTCCAATGATTCCCTCTTCTCCAACAGCGCCGCAAGCCCCTCTCTGCCTCCCGCCGCTCCCGGGGCGTGATGCGCAGTGTGATGGAGCCCGAGCCGCAGCCGTCGGCGCTTCAGGAAGCGCCCGGCCCGGCGATGCCCCCCGGCGTGCAGCTGCAGGATGCGCAGCCAACGGCTGTGGACGCGGCGAGAGCGGCGCACGACCATGCGGCTGCGCTTGAAGCCGAAGCCGCGGCTGCGCAGGCGCAAGTCGCTGCGGCACAGGCTGCTGCTG
>TARA_B110000977_G_scaffold5182_1_pt1 | contig 19231 bp, 16 predicted proteins | sample TARA_B110000977 | Tara Oceans TARA_B110000977 (sample SAMEA4397798) | marine metagenome | biome: Polar Biome; feature: [SRF] surface water layer (ENVO:00010504); material: water (ENVO:00002006), including particulate matter (ENVO:01000060) such as... | depth 5 m | reverse complement strand
TAAAAGTATATAATAAAGGTAGTGATGAGTTTTATTACAAACAAATATTATACGAAACTTATGATAAGATTTGTCCGTCTATAAAAAATTATATCTATGAGAAACCAAAAGACTTTAGCATTGTAACTCTAGGTCAAATGCACCATATACTAGAAGAAGGTTGGAATGGTTGGTGGTCTAATTATCTATTATCTCAAAAGCAACTTTAAGAGTATCAATCTTGTTTTTGCATTGTCTTAATTTCTTTTTCAATTCATCATTTGTAGAATTTGTAATTGCAGGCAATTCAAATAATGCTATTTTTAAAGCAAACAATTGATCTGTATTTTCACCTTGTTCAAATATTGCTGTAATCAATTTACCGTAAGAACTACTATCTATTTTAGTATCATCTATTAATAGTCCATCTTTTTTTGCAATCTCTATAACCTTTGTTTCAAAGATTTTTTGCTCGTCTTTCTTTTTTTGATATGTATTCTCGTGTAATTCATCAACAGTTATGATTGAAGTTAATTCTTTAAATGAAGGATTGTTTTCATCAAAAGGCATTATAGTAGGTATTATTTGTTTCTTGTCTTCACTTGTTGTTAGCACTTCTATATTTTTTCTATCGTTATCTATAAAATAAGCACCAATTAAATTTTCTTTAGTTATCATAATTATCCTTTAAGTAATCTAGTAAGTTTGTTTGAGGTATCCAACCCATATTAGATAGTGTACCAATTTTAGCAACATTATCTTTTCTTTCGTATATTGTTCCCATTCTTTTATCTTTTATAGTCATATTTATATGGTCAAAAATATCAATCAATTTATTTGAAATACCTGTACCTACATCTACAACTTTTAGTTTTTTAGGTAATTTGTTTACAATTAAGAAACCTACTGCTGTTAGTATATCATCTATGTGAATAAAATCTCTACTATGATCTATGTTAATGTAATCAACATCATTTTTTAATATCTTTGGTATTAACATTTGTTCTCTAGCACCTGGACCATAAACAGTTGTAAATCTCATACCTAAAGCATTATGTGGTGCAATTTGTTCCATATAAAACTTACTCATTGCATATGGATTACGCCAAGGTTCTTTTGCAGTAGATGAACTAGCATATAAAATTTTAGGACCCTTATCAAATTGTTTGAATATTCTATAACTTCCTACAACATTGTTAGTCCAATAGTCAACAGGATTATCTAAACTATCTCTAACACCAGAAAGACCTGCTAGATGTATAACTAAATCTACATCATAGTCTAAATTACAAGTAACTAAATCGTTACCTGTTAATTTATCTAAGCAAATTAATTGATGTTTGTCTTTTAGGAATGATTGTAGGTGTTGACCTATGAAGCCTTCACTGCCTGTTAATAATATTTTCATTATGTTTCATTACGATTTTTGTATTCTCAAATAATATGTGTTAATTGATGTTGGTGTTCCGTCTGGAAATTCTTGTGCTCTGTAATCATCACTTACTTGTTTTGTTTGATAATCACCTGATCCATTTAATCTTGTATCACTCATACCAGTACCTCTTACTTCGCCTAATCCTGAAGTACCTAAATTATAAGTTATTTTATAACCATCGTTAGAATCAGCAGCCGTTTGTCTTATCCAACCTTGCATTAAGCTTTTAAAAGTAGAATCAGCAAATTCTTGTAAGTTATTTCCTGCATTTATATAAAATGGATTTATATATGCAGTATCCGATCCATCAACTCTTTGTAAATAAAAATTTGTAATAGTAGTAGGTTGATCTAATTGTTCACCAGTTGCACTATCTAAACCATCATTTGTATATAATGAAGTATCTGCTCTTGTATCTAAAAATATAGGTGTTGCACTTACTAAAGTTGATCCTGAAATACTAGAAGTTGTGTTAATGTGATATGTTCCACCTTGTTGAGATGATACAATTCCACCAGCAGTTAATAAATCTATTGCAGGATGTAAAAAAGTATCTTTAACATCTGGTAAAGACATTGCCTGAATATTTCCACCTGCGTTAAAGTATGCAGGCCAAGTCGTACCTGTATCACCAGTGGGACTTACATTTGCAATTGCTTGACTAACTTTATCGTAATTTATAGTTACGATAGAAGGTTCTGCTGTTGTTGCCTCATCAGGAAAGGAACTATTTGTTTGAATCATAGCACCTGCCTGTAATCTTGTATCTGTAATAGTACCTAAACTACCACCTGAATTAACAACTGATAATGATACACTTGGATTTAATGAATATTGATAGACTATTTGATTTACTATTTGAGTGACCTCTGCTGAGGACATCTCTTTAACATTTCCACTATCATTTTTTAAGGGTGTTCGGATTGTCATAATATATTCTATGCTATACTTATACGACTTCTAATTATGCACCAGCGCCATATATTGATTTTAAAATTCCTCCAGATGAATTTAATACTTGTAAATTAACTACTGATTTAAGTTGATCTTGTCCTATGGCGTCATCAGCAATTTTTGCCTCGCCTATTGAATCATCTGCAATATCGCCACCTGTTAGAGTGCCAGGAGCGATCATTGTACTTGTAATTGTACCTGTGTCGCCTGTGGTAATTATTGTACCAGTTATATCAGGAAGTGTAATTGTTCTATCTGCTGTTGGATCAACAACAGTTACAGCAGTTTTAAATCCTCCTGCAGTAGCACCATCAAACTCAACATTGCCACTAAAAAGTGGAACAGCGTCAAAAGTTAATGCCTTGCCGGATGCTGAAGAAGTAAATCTTGGTATACTAGAGTTTTCATCTACACTTAATAATCCACTACCTGTTTCTAATTCACTTACTCTTAATGTATCTAAAACAGAAAGTGTATTAGTGTCAACTGATCTAATATTGTTTCCACTAATTTCAAATGATCCTAAAGTATGTGTAGTACCAAGAGCAGTTAAGTTATTTGGTATAGTTATATCATTTGGTAGACCAATTGTTAAAGTATCTGTTGCTGATACAACTGCCTGTATTTGATTAGTAGTACCTAATACAGATAAAGTATTTCCCCCACCAATAATCTGTGTAGATGAAGTTTCATCTCTAATAGTAAACCCAGCAGTTGATGTTGCAATACTAATAGTTTCGTTCATAGCGGCAACTAAATTTGTTGCAACAATAGCGCCTGATAGGTTTGCTATATCACCAAATTGATTAGCCGATAAGTCGTTAAACTCCGTTCTAAACTTTTCTAGTGTATCTGTTTCTGCTATAAATTTTACTGCCATTAGTGTTTACCTAAGTTTTTTATTAACTCTTTAATCTCTCTTAATTCAGTCTTTAAATTATTTATGTCTTTTACTGCACCTCTAATTTCATCTCCTTGATTTTCTCTTGCTCGTACTCTTTGCATATAAACTGTATATTCACTTGTACTAGTATTAACAATAGCGTTTGTTGAAGTATCTCTAACTAAACTATCATATCCTTGTACTTTTAATTTACTCATATTATATCGCCAATGCAATCGCTCTCATATCTCTAATTTTAGGAGGATAAGATGATATACTTCCTGTCATTCCAATTTTTAATTGAAAGGTAGTAAAGTCTTTTAAATTATTTACTGAATATTTGTATTCTCTAAATGAAGAATTATCTTCAGCAGGTGTAACAGTTATATCCTCTTCACCATTTGTGTTGAATGGTATCCAATTTATTTTGTCAATAGTAGTATCATCTTCCGATCCTATAATTCTGTAATACATTTTTACACTAGAAGTTGATCTTACATTTGAAGTCAATCTAACATCTAAAGAAGTTGAAGCAGTTTCTAATACAATTGATTTAGTACAATAAACTGCTGCTGTAGATGAACCTGTTGAAGCATTATCATTAACAAAATCTGGTGTATTGCCTGAAGTAGGATTATTCAATCTATTAGTAATTGTAAAAGCACTCATTCTTTGAGTATCTAATACAGGAGAAACTTTAGTATTTGTTGTACTTAAAGTTACAATATTAAAAAATGATTTATTACCAGACATTTCATTTGTTTCATTGATTGGACTAGCAACTAATTGAGGAGCAGTAAAGTAAATATTATCATTACTAACAACATTTATTTTACCAGAGTTTGCTGTTAAACTAAATTCTGATTCTGCACCGTGAACTGATTTACCACTTGTTGGTCTAATAGCCATAGTTAAATTTGTTTCAGGTAAAGTCATAGTTTGTATACCAGCTAAATTCAATACATCAAACGATCTATTTTGAGTTGCAGTAACAGCGTCACCACCAATATCACCAGTTGTGTTTGCTGTTCCAGTCGTTGTAATATCGTAACTATCTAAAGTTACATTTGAAATACTTGTATATGTTCCATTAATATCAGAATGAACAATTCCATTAAATGTACCAGAAGGTACTCCTGCAATAATAACATTGTTTGATGTTCCGTGCATTCCGTGATTTGGATGATAAACTCTAATTACACCTGAAGAATTTGTTGTTCTTAATGGATTTAGTTTAAGTGTTCTACTATCTAAATCTTTGTTTGCTAAAGTAACTTGTCCAATTACACTTTTAAATTCTGCTCTTTTAATTTTAAATTTTAAATCTTCGTTTTGATCTGCTGACCAAGTAACACCATTTTGTGATTTAAAGAAAACACCAGTGTAAGGTTGTTGTGATATTGTTCTATTAGAACCTAAATTTGTTTGACCTAATCTTGCAACAAAAACATTATATTCTGTTGTGTTTGCCATTAATACTAAAGAATATTCTGTATTCTCTTGTACATAAACTGGACTATCAAAAGTAAATGTAGTTACTGCTGTACCATCTGTACTCGTAGTTACACTTGTTGGATTTAAAGATTTTTCTGAAAAAGGTAATATTGATTGACCTGGATAACCATTAACTGTATTTCTAACTTGTAAAGTTACAGGAATGTTATCATCTTTAGTTGAGAAACATATATCTACTGAAGTTAAGAATACTCCACCAGCGTCATCAATCATAAATGTTTGTGCTAATGGATCGTGGTAACCTACTTGTCTAGCAGCACCTCTTGTTGTACTTGTTTGAACAACATTTTCTGTTTCGTTAGTTGCTCTAAATTCTACACCTGCTGTTCTCGTAGAGATAATTGTATTTTGTACTGTTTCAATAATACCTTTAGCAATATATTCAGCATTTGCTGCCGTATCTGGCGCTGAAGTTAAATCATTTGAAGATGAACTAGTTAATCTAAACACTCTTTCGCCTGTTCTCCATCTTGGTTTTGAAGTATCTTTTGGATCTGGTATTGAAAAAGTACCTGATACAGAACCATTATTGTCTGTAACTAAATTACCACCCAATGAACCACCAAAAGGAGTTACATATATTGATACAGTTTCATTATCAAAGTAAGGATAAACTCTTGTATTTGGTTTTAATCTTGTCGCAACAAAATCAACATCTCTACTTCTAATAAATGGAGTGAAAGCAATAGATATAACTCTATCACCAACATTTTGCGTAACTGTTTTAGGTACTAATACTTGTCTAATACCCATTCGTGTTTTTGTTCCTGTTCTAGTAGTCGTTTGGATATCTCTTTGCATTACTCTCCAACCGTGACCACCTCTTGCTTCATATCTTTCCGTACTATTAGATGTTGATTGACCTGTCCAATGATTTTGCCATTCGTTCCAAACAGTTCCCATTTCAACTGATTGTAGATTTGGATTACCTGATTGTTTAACTAAAGTATCCCAAGTACCATCATCATTTGTAATAGTTAAGTCTGGTGCTCTTTCTGTTTCTTTCCACTCGTCTGTTTGTGGAGTTAATGCAACAGAACCAATCCAAGTGAATATTCCAAATGGGTTAACATTTACAGTTTTACTTGCATAACTTTGATCTATTAAAGTTTCTTCCGTGTAAGGTAAAGTTATTAGATCGCCTGTTTTAGCATAATTAGAAAGTAGTCTATCAGCCGCCTCAATAACTGTACCATCACTATCTCTTTCTTCTAAAGCAATTGCGTCTTCGTTAAAAGTAGGTCTCATTTCACCTTTTGCCATATCCATAGCAACTTTGTAATCTAAATTTCCTGGATCACCTATTGAGTGTCCTGTAAAATTATCTACGACAAATCCGTTTTTAAATCTATCAAAACCATTTGCGTCTTGTATTTGTAAAGTTTGTGCTGATTGTTCTAGTAAAGACAATTGAGTATAGTATTCTGTATTTTCAATTCTCCTTTCTAGTCTACCAATATCTCTCATTGTGTATCTTCTATTATCAACTGATTCAATACCTACATCTGCTGTATCCAATGTATATGATGGAATAAACAATGTGTATAGGTGCATTGCGTTATCTAAAACACCAGGAATTTCTGGTTCTAAAGAACTTGCACCTTTTAATACTCTAAAGTTACCTTCTTTATCTAAAAATACTTTATCAACTCTTTGTAAGTAAAATTCAAAATCTGAAGTTATATCTGTTTCAAATTTAACAATATCATTTATTGAAGCACCTGAACCGTCATAAGAACGATCTTGGTCACCTGAATTAATTGTTGAATTGTCATCTACTCTAGGTCTAAAATCTAAACTATCTCTTAACTCATAAACTCGTCCAGTTGTACCTGAAGTAAAACTAGGTATGTCTTCATAATCTAAAATACCTGAATAACTATCTACATCAAAGTAATCACCAGCGCCGTGTGATAAGAAATCAAAATTAATTAATAATCTTCCTGTTGGCGTTATTGAACCTGTTTTTAATGTTAATCTTCCAATGTCATAGAAGTTATCTCTCATTCCTGTATCTAAATCAAATCTATCTGTAACATCTGTATCGGAAGCAGTAGCATCCGTACTAAAGTCTGCTGCCATATAAACATTGTTAATTTTTAAAATATCTGCCTTACCTAATCCTATTGTACCTGATTCAATTTCTGTTTGATCTGCTTTTTGAATTGTTGAAGCAGTATTTAAAGTTTTTGTTTTTGAACCTGCAACACTTCTATTAATTGTTGCTAATACTTTTACTTTATGTCCTTGAAAGTTAGAACCTAAATCTATTAATAATGTTTTGCCTGTTGGAGAACCAGATAATGTAAATATAGGATCGCCTTCGTGGTTATTACCACTTAAACTGAATACATCACCAGCAACACCTGAAGCACCGGAACCAGTTGCCATAATTGAAACTGAAAAATCTTTTTCTAGTAAAGCAGCAAATGTTTCATTAGTACCTGCTGTTATAGTTGCGTCACCATTTGATGATAATGTTTGTACGAAGTGTCTTCTTACTTTAAAATTTGTATCTGTTATACCAGAATTTATAGTTGTCTTTAATGTCTTAATAGTTTCATAAGGTAGTTGAAATACTGAAACATTTTTTTCTGGTGATTTAATTGATGATCTTCTTATTGTTACGACACCTTTTGTAGAAGCAGCAGCAGTTACACTTTCTAAAATTAAACTAGAATTTGAAATAATAGATTTAATAATTTTAGTTTCTGTATTACCACTATCGTTTGTAAATGAAATTGAATCACCTACTACAAGGTCTTCCGTAAACAAAGTATTAATGCCGGTTACACTTGCTGAACCTGATCCAACATCTATTGATCCTGAAAGAATTTTATTTACACCGAAAGTATTATCTAACGCTGTATCTGAAGTATATGTAGGAGAACCTGCCATACCAATTTGTTTAACTTGTGGGAAATCATATGAAGTTACACCTTTAAATCCAAGAGAATTTGATTGAATAGTAGCAGTGCTAGATGAAGTACCACCTGTAATTATTTCTCCTGCAATAAATGTTCCTTGTACATTTGATACAACTACAACTCCGTGTAAAGCAAGACCTGAAGAAGTGTATTGATTTATATTTGTAGGAGTTACACCATCTGCTCTGTATAATTCAAACTCGTCAGCACTAGGATTTCTAACAACAAATATATCATCTGTTGTTATTGCAACTGTTTGATCTTGTGCCGATATAGCATCAAATTTAATTTGTTGACCTTCTTTAAGTCCGTGAGCAGTTGCTGTTGCAACACCTGGACTTGCAATTGAAATTGCTGTAACATTAGCACCTGTTTGTGTTGATATACTTTCTAAAGTACCTGTTGCACTTGAAGTACCACCAGTTATTTTCTCTCCAGTTGTAAATGCTTGATTTGTTGTAATATTAAGATGAGTAAACAAATTAATATCAAATAAGAAATGTTTATATATGTTTGTTGTTGCACCAGCTGAAGCAAATAAATTACTAACTGCTGTTCCAGAATGATATTCATACCCTTTTGATTTAGCACGACCTATTGTGTTAAGACTAGCGCCTGTACCTGCATTTTCAACTCCACGAGTAACAGTTGATGTGTTATATAGATTAACTCTTTTAAATGCTTCTGTTTCACCAGATACAAAACCTATATCAGGAGAACCATACGAGTTAGTTACATTTACAAAATTACCTATATCAAATCTTGTATTAAAATTACTTTCAGTATTAAACTCTCTTGCCTTATCAACATCTACATATTGAGTTGCTAATTTTTCAACTTCAAAACCTTTTACATATGCTTTTCCTGGAGATAAACCTACTGCAAGTTTATTAGTGTCACCACCAGTAAGTGCTGTATAAATTCCTCTATTATTTGCTGATATTAAATGTTCTCTAATATCAATATCAAAAGGTCTTACAGTATAATCACCAGACTCGTCAAATGTTCTACGAGCAAAAGTATCTTCTAATATTGCATATTCAGTATTTCTAACTTTACTTTGTATTATACCTGTTTTTAATCTTAATAACTCTACAAAGTTTGCGTCATCTGTAGCACCAATAGATTTTTTAGTTAAAGTTAAATCTATTTTAAATCTGTGAGCACCTGGGGCGTTTGTGTTTGAAACACCTTGTGCATTATCATTTAAAGTATTATCTTGTGTAGGAGTTACGAAAGACTCTGAAACTAATAGTCCAACTCTATATGAAGGTGTGTTTGAATATTTGTCTAGTAAAATTGTTTGTTTAGAAACAGTTACCGTAAATCCATTTATGTAATATGAACCTGCCTCTACTTGAGCAGCAGAACCTGTAGCACAAGTATTAACTATTGCAGTTACATTAGTTGAATCACTATTTGTTCCTGTAATTGTTTCTCCGTCAGCAAATTTAAATTCATTATTAAGACTTCCACCAGTTTTACTATATTTTACAAATAAAGTATCTGGGTCTGTTCCGTCTGTTGCACTTTGATTTACAACTGTTCCTGTTACACCCGAAAGTGATCCTGTTAATACAGTACCATTAGTAAAATGTGCTAAAATGTTTGTACTATCAACACTTGAAAGTTTTACAGCATAATAATTTAAGTCATAACCAATCTCGCCAGGAATAACCATAGCACCATCTTTAAAGAAATGGTTACCTAATTTTTCAATTTGGTTTTGTAAGATTGTTTGTGATTGTGTTAACTCTCTTGCCTGAACAGCAAATGCCGGTCTAAAAAGTATTCTATGAAATGATTTGCTATCCGCAAAGTCATCATAGTACGGTGAGAGGTTAAAGTCAGTTTTAGACATTTAAATACCCCTAAAATTCTATGACCAGTTTAATGTTTTCTGTCTGATCTGGTGCTCTTTGTATCGGTGTTCTATTTTCAATATAAAGTACATCGCCAGTATCGTGGTCTATTTCAGGAACTGAATATCCTGAAGTAAACGAAACATTAGAAACTGTTCCTGTTGATGAAGTATCTGGTGTTCCTGTAGGAGAACCACCACCTTGACCTGTAATAACATTAGCACCTGAGAACGCAGTTAAATTACCAGTTGCGTCCACGCCAGCATTGTTGTGTCTTGTTTGAATGTAATATAAAATTTTGTTTGTTGCGTCCCACTCTACAACTTTACCATTTGCACCTGTACTTGCCTGACTAATTTCTTCGTCTGGTACAAAAGTACCTGGTGTTGGAGAATCAGCAATTTTAATTGCCTTTGTTAATCTAGCAGTATTAGCTGTTACAGCAGAAGCTGATTTTGTTGGATCTCTTAATAATGCAATTTTTCTAAAGTCATTGACAGCAGAAAAGTCACCAGAGTTAGCACTTTCAGTTCCTTCTAAACTTGTATTCATCATAACAAAGAAAGCACCTAATTCTTCTTGTGCATTTGCACCGTGTCCACCTTTAGGTGGAATAATTACATCTAATTCTGAACCTGCTAAATTAGTTGCACCTGCAGTAATTATTTGTGCATTACTAATTGTTGCAAAAGTATATCCTGTGCCTGGAGTAGTTACTGTTACTGAAGTTACAGCACCACCGCCAACTACTATTGTAGCAACACCACCAGAACCATCTCCTTTAATAGAAATACCAGTGAATGTTCCGTTAGTACCACCTGAGCCAGCAGTTTTAATTTTTACTATATCTATTGAACCATCAACAGCAGCGGAAATAACATTTGATTGATCTGCACTCGGACTAGAGTTTGGCGAAACTGCCATAAAGTCTGTTGATAAAAAATTTGCTTGTTGAGCAGCAGAAAGTGTGTACATAAATTTCCACTTGTATGAATCAGTAGTTGTAATTGCTGAAGTTGAAACACCAGTTGGTTCATCTGTTGAAGTAGCACCATTGTTGTTATCTAAACATTTGTAAACATTTCTTGCTGAAGATAATACATAAAAAGTAGAATCAAATAAAGTAGTTGCACCACTTGATGATGTTTTTCTTACACTTGTTGATCCTGTTGTATATTCTCCAATGTCGTGTGAATAAGTATCGTAAATTGTACCAGCAGTCCAGTTTCTTCTTGGTATTACAAAAGATACATCTGAAGATTGTACTCTTTTAGCAGCAACTAAATCGTCAAATGTATAAAATTCTCTACCCATTGAATCAGCAGGTGTATTAGGAGCAGCGTCCGTACCTTCGTAATCTGTTCTTCCATCGGCTCTTGTTAAAGTACCAAAAGGTTGTGGTCTTCCAATACCTAAGTAATACACTTGACTTGCTGTTTCAGAAAATGATTCTGAAAATTGTTCAGCATTGTTTATTCTAAATTTATTTGTTATAATTGCTGGCATAGTTCCTTATTCTTTCTTATATTTATACTACTTTTCATTAAGTTATGTTAATTGTTCCTAGCATAGCTGCGTGTGATGAACATTGATAATACAATGTTGCTGGGGCATCCATAGGCACGTGAAACTCAATAACACCAGTAGATCCTGAAGCATTGTTATTAGTAACGCCTGTGCTATATGCACTTCCACCAGCAGTTGATCTAATTTCAAAAGGGTGACCACTACTTGTATTTCTAAAGTAATAAGTTTGACCTTTCTTTATATGTAAATCTGGATTGTCTCCACTTGTACCTGCTGGAAATCCTGCACCTTGAAATAGATATGCACTTGATCCGTTTGCAGTTACTACAAATTGAGATACTGGAGTTTGTCCTATAACCCAACCTGTACCAGTGTAAATTAAAGTATGTCCTTTTTGAGGAGAAGATACTGCTACATCTGTTAAATCGTTAATTGCAAGTGAACCACCTGCAGGAGCACTTACATTAAATCTTCCTTGTGCTGAACTCCAAGCCAAAACGTGACCATCTGCAACACCAGACATATTAACATCTGTGTGTGTAGAAACGGAAGAGTTTTCATCTAATACTCTAACCCAACCACTTCCAGTAGAATAGTAAGGTCTATTACCTGTACTATCATAAGCATACATTCCTATATAAGTTGCAGCTGACGGTAAAGAACCATAACCTGCAAAATCAAATCTCATTTTAGAACCTGAACCAGTTAAATCTGCTGTACCTGTTCCTGATATTGATGATGTACCAGTTAAACTAAAGTTTGATGCTGAATTTAATGTTCCGCCTAAACTAACAACATTACCACCAATATTAATTGAAGAATTGTCTAAAGAAGCATTAGGAATATTTCCTACAGTTAAAGTTATTCTATTATTATCAATAGCAGTAGAAACTCCTGGACCACCAATAATTTCAAAACTTCCACCTAAACCAACATTAAAGTTAGTTGAAGTATCATCACCTATTGTGATTGTATTGTTTACAAGTTTGTCATTTGTAATAGAACCTGTTAATTGAGCATTTGTAATTGTTCCTGATAATGAACTTGTAGGATAATTTGTTGCGTCTGCTAAATCAAAAGCAGGAGTAGCGTCTGTAGCACCTAAGGCAAGTGATATACCACCAAAAGATACAGTAGAATTTAATAAAGAAGTATTAGCAATACCTGTTAGTGTATTAGAAGAACCTGAAATTGTTTTATTCTCTAGTGTGTCAGTAGATGTTTCTGTTAAAACAGTACCGTCAATAGCAATAGAAATTTTGTCTGCTGTTATAGTAGTTGCAATTCCATTACTACCTTCAACTGTTAAAGTATCGCCTAAATCTACTGCGTGAGAACCGGTATCGCCTGTAACAGTAATTGTTGAATTATCTAATTTTGTATTTGGTAAACTTGCTAATGCACTACTTGGAATATTTGTAAATGTATTACTACTACCATTAATTGTTTTATTTGTTAAAACTGAAGTAGAAGCGTCTGTTATATAATTACCAGAAAGTAGAGTTGTACCATCGCCTAAAACACTATATAATTCGTCAAAATTTGTATTTACTTTGGCTGCACCTGCTCTTAAATTATCACCTGTTCCATCATTAGCAGCTGATCCTCGGTTAATAGTCTGTTTTGTCATTTAGTTATATCCTACTTGTTTATACTATTTATAAACTTCTTATGGGGTTGTATCATCAAAAGTTAATATGGTTTGAGCAAAGTTTGTAACAGTATTATCAAAGGAATCCTGAGAAGCCGCAAATTGCGTAGGCATTGCAAAATTTGTCTTTAATAACTGACCATCTTTATTTGAAGTTGCTAAAAATATAGCACCTCTTCCATCTAGTGATGTTCTTGTACCTGTTATCTTTATTTCACTTAATTGCTTAAATGTTATTTTACTTGCAGCTGAATTTATACCAAATATTGTATTTGCGAATTTGTTTAGTGTACCAAATTTAGGTCCTGCATATGCGTACCCTTGTTTAACTTCTACACCATCTATTGTAGCTCTTTTTCTACTAGTCATACTAATTTCAATAGCTGGTCTAGTTAAAGTTATATCTCTTGTATTTGCAGTAAATGGTTCTCTATAATCATCACCAACATCCATTAATCCTTCAGTCATATTATCTGACCTTAAACTTGTGCCATCATCTACTGTTCCTAATCTTCTACCAAAGACAGTTGTAAACAATACATTTAATATATTGAATAATGGAGTATCTATAGCACCTGATATAATACCAGTAACTGGAGCTCTAACTTTTAAATTTAATCTACTAACCAAATCAACTTGACCTGTAAAATAAAAACCTGATGTGTGCATTGTCTTTTTAAATGAGTCTCTCCAATCATTAATTGATTGACCAACTTTTAGTACATAAGAAAAATCTTGGTAGTATTTACTGTCTTGTACTTTCATAGTTTGTTCAGATACATAACCATCTTCATTTAAAAATTTACCATCTGTATCTGCAACAGAAACTACATCTACTATAGCACTAGCAACATCTAATCTTATTGCTGTTGCTGATCCACTACTTGATGATGTTATTGTTTCGTTTAGAATAAAATTAGTATTTAAATCTTTTACTTTTAATAAACTTCTATCTGCGTCATAACTTGCAAGTGTACCAGTTGCACCTGAAGTAGAACCTGTAATAGTATCATTAGCATTAAAGTTACCTGACTTGTTAGTTAATAATAAACAGTTTCTAAATTTAATTGTTGGAGTTGGACTATTTTGATAACCTTCTCCTAATTCATTTGTTTTTAATCCTATAACTCTTCCTATATCAGTACCGTTTGCTAAAACATTTGCATTAGAACCTGATGAGGTTATAGTTACTTTAGGTGGTAAATTATAACCACTTCCACTATTAATTAAAAATATATCTGTTATATCATTTAAGTCGGAGTTAGTAGCACCTTCTATTACAATTTTACTTCCAGAGTATTGATCTCCTCTACCAGTTTCATCTTCCATTAAAATGTGTTCAGCACCTGTTCCTGATTCACCAGAGATACCACCATTAACAACAGAAACAAATCCTTCTGCATTAACACCTTCTGTTCCTGTATTATCAAAAACTAATTTATCTCCTACTGAATAACCTGTTCCTGGATTGTCAATAACAATTTCTGATACAGGTCCTGAACCTATAGCACTAATAGCAATATTAGCACCTACACCACCACCTGATACAGTTAAGAAGTCACCAGTAGAGTATAAGTTACCATCATTAGTAATTGTTTTTAATCCCGGTATACCTGTAATAGTTGCTTTTATAAAAAAGTCATCTGTATCACTAGCAGTTCCAGTAATTACTTCGTTAATTATAAATGTTCCAGTCATAGAGTTTATATTAAGTACAAATTCAGAAACTTCTTTATTTCCGATAACAAATTTCTTAACTGATTCTACAACAGCAGTTGCTCCTGTACTTGAACCTTTTATTGTTCTACCAACTAAATCTGTTGTATTACCAATTACTACAATTGATCTTAAAACTTTTTGTGTATTCCATTGTCCGTCTGATACACGCAACATTTGTGTTCTAGGATAAAATGTTTCTGATATTTGATTAAATAATATTCTAAAAAATAATTCGTGTCCTGCTTGTGTACCTTTTAGTCGGTACATTGATTTAATATTTTTAATTAGATTTCTTTTGTCTAATCCTAGTGCTAAAGTTTCAGGTATTGTTTTTAAAAACTCATCTCTAAATTTTGTTAAGAAGTTTGATATAACTTTGTCGGGATCTCTAAAGTTTGTTAAATTTTGAACAGTTGTTACAGGATTAGGACGATAGTTATTAATTACTGCTTGAGCGTCTGAAGTATTACCTGTTACTATTTCATTTCTAGTAAATTTGTCTTGTGCTGATATATAAAGTTTACCATTTGTTAAATCTTCAGCAATAACTTTAGCAGTTGCATTTGATGTAAGACCTGTAATAGTTTCGCCTACTGTAAATTTACCAAATGAAGAATCTTCATAAATTATTTTATCGCCAGTATCTAGTTGTGTTTTTTCTGAAGTTATTTTTGAACCGTCTAATAATAAATTATCTGATAGACTAGTTTCATTTTCTAAAGTTATACCATCTGTATTTTCAATACTTGTAACCTGCAACATAGCAGATTCCATAAATTGATAATAAGTTTTTAAAAATTGGGCGAATTGAGGGTGGTCATCAACTACAAAATCAGGTAATTGACTATTAATGAGTGTTGAAATTTTATCATTAAATTTTGCCATAGGACATTAGTAACTTGAACTAGTTGTGTACCCTACTCCTGCCTCGGAAGAACCACCTATAAAGGTATCTTCAGAAACATTTACGATTGAATTTGAAACATCTATTTCTAAAATTTGATCTCTTACAGGAACAACATCATTTGATAATGGAGAAGCAGTTACCTCAATTACAGTAGAAACAGAACCTCTAATATTAGAAATAGAAGCAATGTCTAAAGAATTAATAGTAATTTGTCCTGTTGCATAATCAATTGTACCTTGTGTAGCATTTTGTACTGTTTTAATACCACTTACAAGATAATAAACTCTAACATTTCCCATACCGTCATCATCTAAAAACATTTCATTAGTATTACCTGATATTTTAAAACCAGTAGATGATAAAACTGCTTCGTGTCCTGAATGAGGATTGTAAATTGCATTTCTAAAGTAAACATCATATTTTGTAGATGAACTTAAAGTTGGTGTAAAACTTTTTCTAATTTTAACAGTTGTAATATTAGATAAAATAGAATTATCTACATCATCAACTATACCCATAACTTTAGAATATCTAAACACACCGTCAAATGCTGTTAAAGTATTTGTATTGTAATTTGTTATTGCTTGTACAATTTCTGACTTCAAAGTGTCTGCTGTTTTAGCAGTAGAGTTTTTATCAAACTTAGCATTAATTACTAATACAACTGAAGTTATTATTGGGTCAATTATTTCAGGTCTTACTGAAGCAACATTGTAAGATTTTAATTTTGTTACTATATCTAATTTTGTGGCATTAGTTAAAGGTACACCTGACTGACCTTTGACTGCAATTTTAACAACACCGTAAATAGGTGTTTCATCATCTTCACCACCCCAAGCACTTATAGAAGTTGCATTAGGATAAATTGATCTTACTAAAGTTTCATAATCGGTTGTAGTAACTGCTCTATCTTGTGATGTGTATTGTAGAGGTGCATTAAATCTAATTGATTCTTTACCTTCAGCTTCTGATCCGCCTTGAGCATTTGTTTTAGTTACAACTGTTACATCTGAAAATCCACCTACTGAACTTGAAGCAACAAAAGATGAAGCACCGTTAGCCTCAGTTTTGTTTCCAACAATATATTCTATAATTACTATGTTACCATCTGCTAATCTTTTACCTATTACATCATCACCAAAATAAATTTGAAATTTACCTGTATCTGTTTCTTGTAAGAAGTATGCTCTTGATGTATTGTTTAAACCTTTTAAACCGGATGCTAATGAGTAGGATGTCTGTGTTGAATCTGCTGAAGAATTTTGAATAGTTACTTTTAATGTAGTTGTATCAGCGTTAACACTTGGTATAATAAATCTTTGGTCAACATCTGTACTATCTACTGTATATCTAAATGAAACTAGCGTCCCTTCATATAAATTTACATCTGAAAATTTGTAAACACCATCTTGTGGTGTCATTGTTATTTTTTCATTATTTACAAACTGATAAGTTAAAGTATCTATTGTTGATGTGAAAACTGTTCCTTTATCCATTGTAACTGAAGAACCAGTAGCATTGTTTAAAGTTACATCAACTGTTGCGAGAGCAGATTTACTAGATGATGGAGTGTACCCTAACATCTTTGCTAATGAAACTACATTTTTTCTAATATCAGCAGAGTCTAGGTACATTTCATTTGCAACCATATTAGCATTGAAACCTAGATAGTGTGTGTTGTATGCTAATGTATCTAACAAGACAGCAAAACCTGAACCTTCAAAATTGTAATCTGAAAACTCTGGTTGATCTTGTAAAAATGATTTTAAATTTTCTTTTATTGCGTCAAAATCTAAATCTGATACTATAAATTTATTACTTGCCATATTATCTTAATCTTTCTAAAAATGTTTCTACTGTTACAGGTTCTGCTACTCCAACAACATAAAATATAATTCTTAATGAGTAGCTGTTTCTATCAATATCAGGTTTTGCTATAATCTGTTCTAACTTAATTCTTGGTTCAAAATTGTTTAATACTTCACCAACTTTTCTTTGTAAATTAAGAGCAGTAAGAGGTGTCATTGGTTCAAACAACATTGCTCTAACATCACTTCCTATTTCAGGATGAAAAGGTCTCTCATAATGATTTGTGTTAATCAAATTTCTAACACTTCTTTTGACTGCCTCTACATCTGTTAATTTGTTAACATCATTAGTAACAGGATTACGACCAAAGTTTAAATCTAAATCTTTATAGATTCTATTTGCTCTTAAAGAGTTATTAGTATTAGTAGCATCGTAGTTCGGCATATCTCTTATATTTATACTCTAACCCGAGAAAACATTAGAAGAACCTTTAGTCATTGCCCCAGCGTCTGTACTATCTCCAATTCTTGCAACTGATAGTCCACATACCCGAACTGTTGAAGAACCTACATTAACTTTTGCAACGTGAGGGGCACAAGGTGGCAATGGTGGAAAAGGATGCGACACAGTTGGATCTGTAATTCTTGCAATTAAGATACTATTTGCAAAAACAGTTGATTGTCCTGGTGTGTTTAGTGTTGTTGTACCAGTACAAGCGTGTCCTGTACTTAAAGTATCCCCTTTTCTACTAACTGCTGGCATTATGCACTTCTTTTAACTGAATCTCTTTTTGCTTTAAGAGCATCTTTTGTTTTTTGTTGAATTATTGCTTGTCTAATTTTTCTTCCCATAGGTATTTTTACTGATTGCTCAACTTTATTACCTTTTTTAGTAATAAACTCAACACCAATCACATTATCCTTAAAATCTCCTTGTACAGACATTACTGCTTTCTTCAAACTCATTTTTTCAACTTCTTTTTCGTCACCTGCTTCATTCCAAAACTTAAATATTCTCATTTTACTCATTTTATAACTCCATTAATTAATATTATCGTATTTTATAGTATCTTTCCAAGAATCATCTGATTCTGCGTGTCGGCAATATGTACAAACTTCAGTTTTTTTGATTTCACCGTAATTTACATAATTTTTTTCGCCACAATGGCAAATATATCCACAATTCTGGCAATTTTTTACTGATTCTACCATAAAACTATTTATCCTTCAAATCAAACACTATTTTTTACTAAAAAGTAGAACAAAAAGAGAACAAACGCAAAAAAAGTTGATATTACTTGATTTTTCGGGTATTTTTTGCTTGACTTTCGGGTATTTTTCCTATATTATAGTATGTATATGATAAACAAAGAAACAAATAATAACAATTTGATAATCGTTAGAAATATCGTTTATAGTTCAATCAAAAAGATCAATAAAAAGATCAAAGAAGAAATAGAAGTAGATCCAACTCTATTGAATATGATTGACATTAATATGAAAAATGCTATTAATAAAATTATCAATAACTACAAAGAAAAAAAACAACAATAAGGAAAAAACACTATGAAAAAACTATACGAATATTTAACAATAATAATGTCAATATCAGGAACACTATGTTTAATAGGTGCTGTTGGTGCAATTGACGGTGGTTACCACGGTATCCCAATGAATAATAATTGGTTGGCGTGTGGTGTATTAACACTATTAGGAGTTGCTATGTACATATTAGCATTATATTCACAAGAATTATACAAGGAGGCGAAATAATATGACACCAGAAAAATATAACGAGTTAAGAGTACAAGAACAACAAGGTCAAATTATGGCTGATGAAACTGTTAAGTCTATTCAATTAAGAAAAGACATAATGAAGTTAGCATTAGCTGAAAGTGCTACTGATTGTACTATCATGTGTGGTACATTGTTTGCTAAGTTTAGTGCTTCAATACACGAACAAATGGCAACAAATTTGAAGAAGACTTTACAGACTTTCTTTGACAACAGAAAAGTTAATGATTGTTATGTTCAAATGTCAGGTACATTACCTGATAATGAATA
>TARA_B110000977_G_scaffold199432_1_pt1 | contig 19233 bp, 27 predicted proteins | sample TARA_B110000977 | Tara Oceans TARA_B110000977 (sample SAMEA4397798) | marine metagenome | biome: Polar Biome; feature: [SRF] surface water layer (ENVO:00010504); material: water (ENVO:00002006), including particulate matter (ENVO:01000060) such as... | depth 5 m | reverse complement strand
CTTTCCCTCTCCCGGCTTAGTGCGTACACCCATATATAACCTTTTACCTCTATATATCTAATAATTTTTTTTTACTATCTTTGCGTTTGACTACGGGGAGTTTATAATCTTCCTTAGATTAATAATTATAAACATAAGATATGGAAAATATGAAGTTTCAAAGTATGGGGGGTTTGACTGTCAAGGATGGTCGGCTTGTAAATGATAGACCTATTGGTGTATCGGGAATTGCTAAAGCGGTTGAATTAAATAAAATGATTCACACGGAAAAAAAGATTAGCATAGTTGCTCAGGGTGTTCTTAGGGCAGATGTTATTAAGGGAATGAAATAGATTTGTTGTTTTATATTTGATTTTGAAGAGAGGGAGTGATTACCCTCTCTTTTTTTATACCTATTAAAATATGAGTTATGCTTAGTTGTGTCGTATCTCTGTCGTTATATGTCGTTTTAATTTTTTTAACTAATTGATAATCAGTACTACTGTCGATAATGTCGTTTTTAAGTTTAAAATTTCTATAGAATAAAATATATATTATAGTTTTCTCTCTCTCTCTATATAGAGAACAATAAAAGACACATAGCATATTAGACCTTTGTTAAACAAGTAATATACTAACATATGTAATGTATATCATATCACATATAATTTCGGATAAATAGGTAAGAACATACGCAACTGCATATAAAAAAGTTTACTATCTTTGTAAAAAATCTAATTAATATGAACGAAATAGGATATTCACCTAAAAATCTAAAGTTCGACCAAGAGGGTCGTGACAAACTTATTAAAGGAATTAGCACTATTGCTGCTGCAGTTAAGTCAACGCTCGGTCCTTCCGGACAGACGGTGCTTATAGAATCGCCAAACCATACTCACGGGATAACTGTAACCAAGGACGGGGTTACTGTCGCAAAAGCGGTGGACCTATTAGACCCTGTCGAGAACCTTGCGGTACGTATGATGAAGGAGGCGGCAGAAAGAACGGCTACCTCAGCGGGTGACGGAACTACAACGGCTATTGTACTGACAGAGGCTTTGGTATTAGAAGGGATGCTACGTTTAAAAGAAGGCGTAAATAAAACTGAGGTGCTTCGTGAGTTGGTCGCAAAGACAAATATTGTCTGTAACAATTTAAAGAGGAAATCAAAAGCAGTAACTAAAGGCAAGTTGAAAGACATCGCTACAATATCTGCAAATAACGATTCAAATATTGGTGACATAATCTCAAAGGTATACAAAGCGGTAGGTAAAAACGGCATTGTGACTGTTGACCGTTCACAAACTTCTGACACACACTTTGAGACCACCAATGGTTTAAAGATTGAGAGGGGATACTCTTCAAACTTATTTATTACAGACCACAAAAAAGATGAGTGTGTCTTTGAGGATGTGCATATATTGGTATCAGATGCCGAGATAAGTAATATCCTTCAAATTGAAAAAATACTTAAACCTATTATCTCTGAAGGCAAGAAGCTACTTATTATTGCACCGGCTTCAACTAACGTTATTAACACGTTGGCTGCAAACGTAATGAAAAGAGACATTAAAGTGTGTGCTATAACACCACCATCGTTTGGTTATAAGCAACACGAACTAATGAATGACATTGCATTATCAATAGGAGCCACTTACTTTTCTGAGAAGACAGGTGATGATCTTAGCTTAATGACTATTGATGACCTTGGATTTGCATCAAAGGTTATTGTAGGTCGTGACGATACCATTATAATTAAAGACGAGACTGCGAACACCGACACTATTGAGAAAAGAGTTTCTCAGTTATGGGACGCTCACAAACTTGCGGCTAAAAAGCTTGACAAAGAGTTTATACTTTCACGTATAGCTTCGTTATCAGGGGGAATTGGAGTTATATATGTAGGAGGTCAGACTGATTTAGAGCAAAAAGAATTGTTTGACAGGGTAGACGATGCGGTATGTGCAGTACGATCAGCACTTGAAGAAGGAATTGTTCCGGGTGGAGGAGTTGCTTTATACCAAGAGTCTTTACGTTTAGGAGATACGCCTGCTGATTTAATTTTATGCAACGCACTTCGTTCTCCTCTTTATCAAATTTGGGAGAATGCAGGTCTTGATAAAAAAGAATTACACAAATTGAATGAGGGTAGACCTAATTTTGGATTAAACATTAAGACAAACACGTGGGGAGATATGTATAAGATGGGAGTTATTGACCCATTGAAGGTAACCAAGTCTGCTTTGCAGAATGCGGTATCAGTTGCGGTAACCATTTTATCAACCAACGCTATTATCACAATGGCAAGAACATACGAAGAGAAATGATAAAGTGTAACAATGAAGAATGTATAGTAGAAACAATTTTAATTTACACAAAATTATGAAACCAATAGGAAAATTTATTTTAATAAACCAAATAAAAGAAGAGGTTGAGACTGATTCAGGTTTGTTATTGTCTGCCGAAGAAGCAGAGCAAATGAGATACAAGAAAGGATTTGTTGTTGAACCCGGATCAGGTGTGACCGTAATAAAAAAAGGTGACACGATCTATTACGACTCAAGGGCAGGGTATACTATGCTTATATCTTCAAAGGCTTACACAATTATTGTGGAGGGAGATGTCGTTGTTGTCGTATAAACAAATTCATTTCTTTAATAAAATTTCGATATACCTTATCGGTATAACTTACATCTTTTAAAAACATAGGATTTTGAGAAGGGCTGACGGGGATTTCTTCCCCGTTCAGTTTTTTATAGATACTACCAATCATACGTCTTCCTTTGTACGATATTTCGTACAATGCTTTATTGTTGCCTGAATTTTTACGGAAGACTGCGACCCATCCATCTCTTAGCAACTTATCGAATCTATTAACGTCCCAAGAGAGGAGGTCATCAAACTCATTAAACTTATCTTTACTAAAGTATTTTTCAGAGTATAAGAACAGGAGCACATCAAGGTCTGATGTGGATAGACCATACTTAGCTTTTACGAAATACCTTATAACCCTCCAATACTTTAGATAGTCGTTAGGGGGCAACTTCCTTTGATTTACCATAAAAAAAATTTACTATCTTTGTAGCAAAGGTAAAAAAAAATATACATTATGACTAAAGATGCAGATAAAAAAGCTGAAGCAAAGAAACAAGAGCCTAAGTTTAAGAAGGGTGATGTTATAAACAATGCATCTCCTGTAGATTTAAACTCAATTAATTTTGCTAACAGAACGGTTACTAAATACAAAGAGATGTCAAGCGGAAAAAAACCACGAGCAACGGCTCCTCCTATTTCAGGTCTTAAAACTCTTGGAAGTGGGATGAAGGGTATGCGATTAAAAGGACGTAGTAAAAAATAAATATAAAGGACAAAGACGATGAAAAAAGTAATTAAACCATATGGTAGTGCAATGAGTGCAAAGATGAAAGGTAAAGTTGAAAAACTCGGTTTACCATCAGATAAGCAAATTAAAAATAGTGTATACGCTAGGTTAGGTAATAAATAATAATGGCGATACCAAATAAAGGTAAAGCTAAAGTAAAGGTTACCTCATCAGGTAAGAAGGTTAGCTATGGTCAAGCCGGTAATGCCAAAGACGGTGGACCAAGGGTAAGACCGGGGACCCCTAAGGGGGATGGTTATTGTGCAAGAAGTTTAGGTATAAAGAAAGGTTTGTCTAGTAAAAAAGCAAACAACCCTAGCACACCGAACAATTTATCACGTAAGAGGTGGAAGTGTTCAGGAAATAAATCTATAAAATAATATAATTATGGCTAAGAAAGTAAGTTGGATGTATGGGGGTAAAAAATATAGCGGGACTTTTATGAGGGAAACTAAAGAAAAAATTTATGCTAGAACTACTAACGGAAAAATTAAAACAATTATAAAAAAATGAAAAAGCTAATGTCAAAAAGTAAACCAAAACCTAAACCTAAAACAACCTCTAAACCTAAAACAAAATACTAATGAAAAAATTCAAGGTACACAATATGTATGGTAAGACAGGTGTTAAAAAAGTAGCAAAAACTGCGAAAGAACATACTGATTTAAAGAAAAAAGGATATACCGATAGTAAAAAGAAGTAAGCGAAAAAAATATTATCTTTGTAAAAAATAAGTATATAATGGGAAGATTCTTAATCTATTTAGGAAATAAAATAATTTCACTTCAATGTGCAATTAAGCAACGTTGGAACAGGTTTATGCTTGTTCTTATGTTTGACATAAAAAGAAAACCTTGTTCAACAAACTGTAAATGTAAAACGAAATGAAATCGAAAGGAGTAGGTGATACCATAGAAAAAATAACAAAGGCAACAGGAATTAAGAGGGTAGTTGAAGCCGTATCTAAAGTAACCGGAAAAGAATGCGGATGTAAGGGTAGGCAAAACAAGTTAAATAATCTGTTTCCTTATAAAGAGCAACAATAAAATGGACATATCAGACGTAAAATTATACATTTTAAACGCAAGTGTGTTTACCATTTCATTTAGCAATACAGATATGGTCCTTAAAATTTTATTATTAATACTCTCTGTTGGGTATACTGCTCAGCGTTGGTATCTGCTAAACAAGGAGAATAAGAAAAAAAATGAGAGCGATAAATAAAATCATTGTTCATTGTTCAGCAACAAGAGAGGGTCAGCACATTGATGTTGACACTATAAAAGATTGGCATCTTAAAAGAGGGTGGAGTGATATTGGATATCACTACGTTGTATATTTAGACGGAACTATAAAGACCGGACGCAACGTTGAAATAATGGGTGCACACACAAGGGGGTATAACCAAGGTAGCATAGGAATATGCTACGTAGGTGGCGTTGAGTTAGACGGCACAACACCAAAAGACACAAGGACAGAATCGCAGAAAAAAAGTTTAATAAAACTTCTTTATATTCTTAAATCTATATATGGTGATGACGTAAGTATACACGGGCATAGAGAGTTTTCTACTAAGGCTTGTCCGAGTTTTGATGCAAAAAAAGAATATAAAAATTTATAACAATGAAAAAAATTATTGATTGGTTCGGAGGAAGCGTAGTTAAAGACTTGCTTTCCGGTTTAGATAATTTATTTACTTCTGAAGAAGAAAAAATACAAGCAACTAATGTAATAAAACAGATTTTAATTCAAAAAGAATTAGAGTTACTAAAAATGCAAACTGAAGTTATCCTTGCTGAGGCAAATGGTAATTGGCTACAAAGAAGTTGGAGACCTATACTTATGTTAGCGTTTGGATTTATAGTTATATATGTAAAATTTATCGCTCCTTTATTTGACTTAAGGATACCTGAATTGGAAAATGAATTTTGGAATTTATTGCAGTTAGGTATTGGAGGTTATGTCCTAGGTAGAACAGGAGAGAAGATAATGGATACTTATGTTGCCAAAAAAAAATAACTTAAAAACTATAACTTTGCAACCTAAGGTATAGGACGTATATATATGGCAAGAATTAATACATACCCTTTAGATACAAGCATATCGGGACAGGATAAATGGATTGGTACAGATGCTTCGTCATCTAATGCTACAAAGAATTTTAGTGCCAATAAAGTTGCAGAGTTTTTGAATTCATCAAATAAGATTGAATCTCAATCTTTGATGTATAAATATCAAGATTGGCAGCTTGGTGATATTCGTGAAAACGGAAGTATATCTTTTGAAGTACCTCAAGTAAATCCTACTAAGCTTTTTAGTTCTATTAAAGATTTAAAGTTTAGTCAGTATACTGTTTCTATGGAGCAAGTTCATACGTTTTATAGTGCTCCATTAATCGGTGCATATGTTTTAATTACTAGAGCAAAAAATGTTTCTGATTGGGCAATATATAAATGGGTAGCAGCGGTAAAAGATATTAACGCTCCAACGTTTTATGATGTTGGATTAGATCTTGTGTCAAGTAATGGTAGTTTAATAAAGGACGAAGAATATTTTTTATCTTTGTTGCAACTTGATATCGGTCCGGCTCCGGTTTCAGACAAAAACTTTGTTTACACACAAGGTGCTGCGTCAGACATTTGGGAGGTGACACATAATTTAAACAAATATTGTGCGGTATCAGTAGTTGATAGTGCCGGAACAGAAGTTTTCGGAAACGTTAATTACGATTCGTTAAACAGGGTGACGATAAAGTTTAGTGCACCTTTTTCAGGGCAAGCTTTTTTCAATTAACAAATTATATAAAAAATAAATTATGGCAATTAGGTATTTAGACAACATTAACTTAGAGGGAAATCAATTACTGAACACCTCTTTACAAAAATTAGCTTCAAACCCAACGGGTTTTCAGGGGCAAATTATTTTCAACACAACAAGTTCCACTTTTAATTATTTTAACGGAGCAGCTTGGATTGCGTTAGACGGCACAGGTGACATCACGGGTGTTACCGCAGGCACAGGTTTATCCGGTGGAGGTACATCGGGAAGCGTAACTGTTTCGGTAGACTATTTAGGTTCTGATAACATTATCAACTCCGCTCCATCAGGAACAGTTGTTGCGTCTGATGTTATAATTTTTACTGACGTTACAGATAACGGAGTTAAAAAGACGGCTATCTCGGCACTTCCTTTTACCAATAACTTAGGTACAGTTACAAGTGTAGGTACTGCTAATGGAACATTTATTAATAGTGCAAGTTCAGCAATAACAGTAGCAGGCACATTAAAATATGACCTTAGTGCAACAGGCACACCAAGTGCATCTACTTTTTTAAGAGGTGATAATAGTTGGGCAGCCGTTGCAGGATATAGTGGATGGACAGTTCGGGGGGATTCCGGAACAGATGTTGTTGCAAGTGGAGATACTGTTGATATAGCGGGAGGGACGGGTTTAAGTTCGGCTCTTAGCGTTGTAGGCACTACAAACACTTTAACTGTTAATCTTAACAATACCACAGTTACTGCAGGTAGTTATTCTCTTGCGAGTATTACGGTAGATGCTCAAGGACGTATTACGTCTGCTGCAGCAGGAACTGCAGGTTCAATGTCAACTTTCAATGTAACAGGTGACTCCGGTACTTCTCAAGCTATTACTAATGGTAATACAATTAGTTTATTGGGTGGTGTAGGTATTGTAACTGCGGCAAGTGCTACGGACACAATAACTATAAGAACTGAATTAAACGAATTACCAACATTAGCTGCAGCAGGATTTGATAATGACATAATATTCTTGCAAGACCAAAGTACTCAAGGTAAGGTTGCAATGTCAAATGTGTCTTTAAACTTGTGGGGTGCACCAACGACATCTTTGTCAATTGGTTCACAAAAATTAATAAATGTTCTTGACCCAACTTTGGCTCAAGATGGGGCAACTAAGAATTATGTAGATACTACGTTTGCGGGTTCAGGTGCTCTTATATACCAAGGTGGATATAATGCAAGTGTTGCACCTCCATCAGCAGGTGTTCTTCAAGGTTGGACTTATGCAGTTACTGTTGCCGGTACAGGTGGTGGTTTCTTCAACCCTGCTTTAGAGGTTGGTGATTTGATTATTGCTAATAGCAATACTCCACTTACTGCTGCGGATTGGACTGAGATTAACAAGAACATTGACGTTGCAACCGCAACGGTATTGGGTATTTCTAATTTCCCAACGGCAGGAGGACTTAGTGTTGCGGGTGGAGCAGTTAGCTTACCTAACGTTGTTACCGCAGGTACAGTAGGTAGTGCTACTCAATCACCAACTATTACAGTTGACGCTAAAGGTAGAGTCACTTCACGTTCAAATAATACAATTCAAATTTCATCAGCCCAAGTAACGGGATTTTGTAGTTCGGTTAGAAGTTGTGAAGCTAATGCTACTGAGTATGTAGAAAGTATTGGGGACGGTGTTTCATTAGCAATCGTGGTGGAACACAAATTAGGAACTCGTGATGTAATGGTTCAGGTTTTCGATAATGTTTCATTTGACACTATAGAGGTTTCTGTTGTAAGAACAAATGCTGATTTGGTAACAATTAATACAACGCAACCATTAGGTGCTAATGCTGCAAGAGTATTGGTTAAGTCCATAGGCAGTTAAATTAATTATAAATAAATCACACATATGCCAATTAGATTCAAAGATGGAATCAGCGTTGATGGTAGTGTAGAGGTAAATGGAGTAGGGTTAGGGGCAAACGCTTTTAACTCTACTACTATCCCTACAAACAACAACCAAATTACCAACGGAGCAGGGTACACTACTAATGTTGGAGACATTACAGGAGTAACCGCAGGTACTAACTTAACAGGTGGCGGTACGTCAGGTACAGTTACTTTGAATATGGCTACAGGTGGTGCAGGAGCAGGAGTTTATGGCTCAACGGGTGACACCACTAAAATTGATACTATTACACTTGATGCTTACGGTAGAGTTACTGCCGTAGGGACGGGTTTAACGGGTGACATTACAGGCGTTACTGCAGGTACAGGTCTTAGTGGGGGTGGTACGTCAGGTACAGTTACTCTAACGAATGCCGCACCAAACGTAAGTACAAACCTTACTACAAGTACTGCTGCTACTACTGTAACAGTTAATAGTTCAGATGGTACGAATGCAATATTACCTGCAGCAACAACTACAGTTGCGGGTGTTATGACGGGTACTGATAAATCTAAGTTAAATGGTATCGCTGCAGGTGCAACTAACGTAAACAATAACAATCAACTTACCAATGGTGCGGGGTATATCACCTCATATGTCAATACAACTTATACTGCGGGAACGGGATTGGCTTTAACGGGTACGGTCTTTAGTAATACGATAACAAACAACAACCAATTAACTAACGGTGCAGGGTACACATCAAACACAGGAGATATAACTTCAGTAGGGGCGGGTAGTTATTTAACAGGTGGCGGTACGTCAGGTGCAGTTACTTTGAATGTTAATGCATCTACGGCTGCAGCACCGAATACAGTTGCAGCAAGGGATGGATCAGGCGACATTAGTGTTAGATTAATTAGGAGTGAGTTTGATACTACTAATGAAGAGATTGGATATATAATGACTCAGGTCGATACTATATCTAATAATTATGTTAGACCTTCTACTCCTACTGAGTTTAGAAAAGCGGTAACAGACGATTATTACTCAAACAATATAGGTGATATCACAGGAGTAACCGCAGGTACTAACTTAACAGGTGGCGGTACGTCAGGTACAGTTACTTTGAATATGGCTACAGGTGGTGCAGGAGCAGGAGTTTATGGCTCAACTACTGACGGTACTAAACTTGACACTATTACGCTTGATGCTTATGGTAGAGTTACAGGTGTTACCACGGGAGCAACAGGAGACATTCAAGGCGTTACTGCAGGCAATGGACTTAGTGGTGGTGGTACGGCAGGTACTATTACTCTTTCTATGTCAGGTAGTTTTACAGGGAACTTTACTGCATCAGGGAACATAACCGCTTACTCTGACGAAAGACTTAAAACAAACATAGAGACCATTCCTAATGCATTAGAGAAGGTTAATTTACTTAGAGGTGTTACCTTTAATAAAGATGGAGAACGTGGCTTAGGAGTCATCGCACAAGAGGTAGAGAAGATTTTACCTGAAGTAGTGATAGAGGGTGAAGAATACAAGTCAGTTGCTTACGGGAATATTGTCGGCGTATTAATTGAAGCAATAAAAGAACTTACTAAAGAAGTTGAAGACTTAAAGAGACAAATAAAATAATATGGCAGTTCCAAGTTCAGGTATACTGACAATGCTAGGGTTAGCACAAGAAAGGAAATTCTCAACTTATGGTTCAGGATTTTTACCAAGTCCTATACTGATGACAGATTTAATTAACGGAGGAGGATTAAATTCTTTCCCTGCATTAAATGCTTCAAGTCCGTTTAAACCTAATACAACTACCCCTCACGCTATGAGTGAGTGGTATGGATATGACCAAGATTATGTACCTGCACCAATTTGTTACGATATAACGCTAAATTATCTATCGAGTTACAAGTTCCCCCAAGATTCTTGTTTTAAAGGAATACTGACAGAACTTCAAACTACTGATCCTGAAAGTTGGTATACTGTTCCTTTGTCAGTAAAAGGTTCAGGGTGTATGGAGGCTGCACCTTCGGGGGCTTACTCAGACAGAACTAATGTATGGGGAGTTTGGGATGGAAAAGATTGGGTTGACGTTGGACTTTGCGAAAAGCCATTTTAAATGTAAATAAAAATTTACTATCTTTGTACCTTAACCTAAATAAAATTTATTAAAATGAAACACTTAGAAGAAATCGAATTGACAAGAATTCAAAAATTAGTTAGCGAATTTAATCAGCTTAAAATTCAGCTTGGCGATACTGTGATTACACAGAATAAATTGCTTACTGATGTTTCTAATTTGAAATTAGAGTACGCTACGCAAGAACAAGTATTAATAGAAAAATACGGGTCTGATGCCATAATCAATATCCAAACGGGAGAGATTACTGAGCCTGAGCCTGATGTAAAAAAATAAAAAACAATGGCAAAAATTAGCACATATCCTATTACGCAACCAACTATTAACGATATTTTAATAGGCTCTGATGTCGATAACATAAATGTGACTAAGAATTTTTTGCTTGGTGATATCCTTCAATTAGTTCCTGTTGCCGGACTTAATGTTCAATCATTAAATACTTTAACAGGAGCAATTACTTTATTACCCCAAGGCGGTATTGCAATTACTCAGGTCGGGAATGATATCGTTTTAGACACTTCTGATGTAGGAGAATTCCGTAGTTTAACAACTACAGGTACTTCAGGTGCAGCCACTTTAACAGGAGGGGTGCTTAATATCCCTGATTATGATAACACAGGAATTACAAGTTTAACAACTACCGGGACAAGCGGTGTTGCTACATTGGCATCGGGTGTTCTTAATATTCCTGACTATACAAACACAGGGATTTCAAGTTTAACTACTACAGGTACTTCAGGTTCAGCAGCTACTTTAATCGCAGGTGTATTGGATATACCTACACCTATTATACCAACTGTCCCTTTTACTAGTTTAACAACTACAGGTACTTCAGGTGTAGCAACTTTATCGGGAGGAGTATTAAATATTCCTGATTATGACAACACAGGAGTTACAAGTTTAACAACTATAGGAGTAACAGGATTGGCTACATTGTCAGCAGGAGTGCTTAATATTCCTGATTTATCGAGAGAATATATTAGATTGGTTGCACACGTTGTAAATGATATAACTGCTTCCCAAACATTAAATTTAAGTAGATTTGTGTCTGTCAATATTATTGATGTAATCAATCCGGGTTTAACTATTACTATTCAGTTTCCTCCAACACCTGTTGAAGGGCAAATATGCGAGTTTACAACCCTAAGAAACACAGTAACTATAGTTGCAGGAAGCGGTAATTTTATGCCTCTTTATTCGGGTGCTCCCGTAGCCGGTTATAGTGTCACATACGTTTATAACTCTGCGAGGGGGATGTGGTTTAGAATCAGTTCATAACTTTTAGTATATAAAAATAATTATATGGACATAAGAAAAATTAGTATTGGTCCTGACTATAAGTCAGGGGCAATGCATTACATAGTTGGTCAAGAGATTTTAAATGCATCTCACTCTATTCATTTAATTAAATTTGATTCTGAATTAGATTCAATAAAAATTTGGATTATAAATGAACAAGAAGAGGTACTTTTATGGAAAGAATTTACAAGCACAATGCCTATGTCCATTGAGTATAATGTAAACTTTTAAAATATTGAAATGAAATTAAACGGAGTCAAGCCAATAGATACTTATATAGATTGTATTGGTTGTGGCTCGTAAATTAAATTATGAAATCACCATTTTTTTTTATTGCAAGTCCTAAGCAGGATAGGAGATATAATAACACAAAGGATATTGGTGGGGTTGAATTCATTACAAGCACCTCTGAAGAAGACCATAAATTTTCAAACAGAGAAGCTATAGTTAAAGAAACACCCATAGGCTACAAAGGTCCGATTGAAATTGGAGATACACTCCTTGTTCACCACAACGTTTTTAAATTCTATAATGATATGAGAGGTCGAAGAAGAAGCGGGAGAAGTTTCTTTAAGGACAATCTTTTTTTTATAGAGAACGACCAATTCTTTTTATTTAAAAATAAAACGGGATGGCATTCACACGATAGGTTTTGTTTTGTTAAACCAATATCTGCAGAAGATAGTTATGTTTTTAAACCATTCTCAGAAGAACCATTAGTAGGGTTAATTAAGTATCCAAATGAATACTTAATTAGTGAAGGTATTAATAAAGGCGATAGGGTGACTTTTAAGCCGGATAGTGAATATGAGTTTGAGGTTGATGGGGAGAAGTTATATAGAATTTATGACCACCAAATAACTATGGTTTTATGATAGAACACTATAACAATGTACTCTCAGACCCCGACCTATATGTGAATGATATATTAAAAAATGGTTTCTATGATTTTCAAGATGGGGACAATATATTTAAAAATGTATGTTTAAGGGCAGAGGATTTATTTTCTTCTTTTTTAAACAAGAAATATCCTGATTATAATGTGGCGTTAAATTTTGTTCGTCAATCGCATATAAATCAAGAAGAACCAAACTATATCCATTCAGATGAAATGATGGGTGACCTTACTGCTATTCTATATTTGAATAAAATTCACCCTAAAGATTACGGAACAACATTATACTTTGATAATAAAAGTATTGAAAATATGTACTTGGCTAAATATAATAGTTGTCTTGTCTTTAATTCAAATAGATTACATTCTCGGAACTTAGAAAAAAATTTTGGAGAAGGAGATGATTCAAGATTGATTCAGGTTGTGTTTTTAATAGAAAAAAATAATGTCTAATAATTGTTTTAAAGATTGGGATGATATGTGGAACGAAGAAAATATTCCATTAAAAAAAATAAAACGTATCAAGGATGAATTTAAAAGAAGTAAAATTAAGAATAATAGACGCAGGTTACAGGGCGGTGGAGCAACTGATAAAGGTAGCGAAGGAAGAGATTATTAAGCACGACCCTGAAGATGAGTTATCTGCAGACAGATTGAAGAATGCTGCAGCAACAAAGAAGTTAGCAATCTTTGATGCGTTTGAAATATTAAATAGAATAGAAGCAGAAAGAGAAGCTATAGAGGTTTCAGAAAGAGGAGCAAGTAGAACAGATACAAAACAAGGATTTGCAGAACGAAGGTCTAAATAGATTATACAGGGTTGTACAAGATTACGTACCTAAGAGCGTACTTAGCATAAAAAATAAAGCTAAGTCGTGGGGGTATGGATATGACTCAAAGTATGACCTTATTGTAATATCTAAAGACGGAACGTTAGGAGATGTAATTGAAATTCAAAACTTAAAAATAGGGTTGCCTCTTGTTTCTAAAAATTGCATACAAAGACACAAAAAGAAAGAGCAGCAGTATTGGGAGCGTCAAGAATTACCTAAAGAACTTTCTAAAATTCAATCAATATTCCAATGGAATGAAATGTCATCTGAATTTAAAAACAGATGGGTTGACTATATTGAGAATGAATTTGATAATAGAGAAGAAGGCATTTGGGTTATGTCTAACGGAACTCCTATTTACATAACAGGAGCACACTATATGTATTTACAATGGTCAACTATTGACATAGGGTATCCTGATTTCAGAGAAGCAAATCGTTTATTGTTTATTTTTTGGGAGGCTTGCAAGGCTGACAATAGAAGTTTTGGTATGGTCTATTTAAAAATTAGACGTTCCGGATTTTCTTTTATGTCATCATCTGAGTGTGTTAACACTGCAACACTTGCAAGGGACGCAAGAGTTGGTATATTGTCTAAGACAGGGGGTGATGCAAAAAAAATGTTTACAGATAAAGTTGTACCTATAAATAGTAGACTTCCGTTTTTCTTTAGACCTATTATGGATGGTATGGATAAACCTAAAACTGAATTAGCTTTTAGAATTCCTGCATCTAAAATAACAAAAAAAAATATGCACACCGTAGATTCAAATACCCTTGAAGGTCTTGATACTACAGTCGATTGGAAAAACACAGACGACAACTCTTATGATGGAGAAAAACTATTGTTATTAGTACACGATGAAAGTGGAAAATGGATTAAACCAAACAACATTCAAAACAATTGGAGGGTTACTAAAACTTGTTTAAGACTTGGTAGTAAAATTATAGGAAAATGTATGATGGGGTCTACTTCAAATGCATTAAGCAAGGGTGGAGATAATTTTAAAAAGCTATATGAAGATTCTAATGTAACAAAAAGAAACTCAAACGGTCAAACTAAAAGCGGTATGTATTCACTTTTCATCCCTATGGAATGGAATATGGAAGGGTTTATTGATAGATTTGGAATGCCTGTTATAGAGGATGTCAACGTTACAACAAACGGGATAATCGGAATAGATGGAGAACGCATTCACCAATCAGCAGTAAACTATTGGCAAGGGGAAGTCGATTCTTTGAAAAGCGATCCTGATGCACTTAATGAATTTTATCGACAATTCCCTCGAACAGAGTCTCACGCATTTAGAGATGAAAGTAAGCAAAGTATTTTTAATCTTACTAAGATATACCAACAGATAGATTATAACGATAGTCTTATAACAGAACATCATTTAACACGAGGTTCCTTTTATTGGAAAGACGGGATAAATGATAGTAAAGTTATTTTTAGCCCTGACAAGAGGGGGAGGTTCTTAATAAGTTGGACTCCTGAAGTAGGATTAAGAAACCAAGTATACACTCGTAATGGAGTTAAGTATCCCGGCAACGAACACATAGGTGCTTTTGGTTGCGATAGTTATGATATATCAGGAGTAGTTGGCGGTGGTGGGTCTAATGGAGCACTACACGGATTAACTAAATTCAATATGGACAATGCTCCAAGCAATCAATTTTTTTTAGAATATATTGCAAGACCACAAACTGCAGAAATATTTTATGAAGAAGTATTAATGGCTTGTGTGTTTTATGGTATGCCAATACTTATTGAAAATAACAAACCAAGATTATTATATCATTTTAAAAATAGGGGGTATAGAGGATTTTGTACAAACAGACCTGACAAGCATTCAAATAAGTTATCAAAAACAGAGAGAGAACTTGGAGGTATGCCTAACTCAAGTGAAGATGTAAAGCAGGCTCACGCCTCAGCTATTGAATCTTATATTGAAAAATATGTTGGGATGGATATGGATAGCACTTATAGGGATTCAGATGAAATGGGAAGTATGCCTTTTATAAAGACTCTTGAGGATTGGGCAAAGTTTGATATTACCAACAGGACCAAGCACGATGCTTCTATTAGTTCAGGTTTGGCTATTATGGCAACCCAAAAACACCTTTATCAACCCGAAAAAAAACAGTCAAAAATAATGGTTAACTTTGCAAGATATAATAACAAAGGGAACATAAGCGAAATTATTAGATGAAAGATGTCAAAGTAAACATATCATCGGCAGGATTTCCAAGTCAGTCCGTATCCGATGCAGAAAAAGCAACGGATGAGTTCGGTTTACAAATCGGACAAGCTATTCAATATGAGTGGTTTAAGAAGGACGGAAGCGGATGTAGATTCTATGACCAATGGAAAGGGTTCCATAGGCTTAGATTGTACGCACGGGGGGAACAACCTGTTGGTAAATATAAGAACGAAATAGCGGTTGATGGAGATTTGTCTTATCTAAATTTAGATTGGACACCTGTGCCTATCCTTCCGAAGTTTGTAGATATCGTTGTGAACGGTATGTCTGACAGACTTTTTAAAGTAAAGGCTTATGCTCAGGACGCAATGTCTCAGAGTAAGAGAAGTAGATTTCAAGATATGGTTGAGGGGCAGATGGTCGCCAAACCTATACTCGAAAAAATACAAGAAAAAACAGGGGCTAATCCCTTTGTTACTTCACCTGAAGAGTTGCCTAAAACAGATGAGGAATTGTCATTATATATGCAACTCAACTATAAACCTGCAATTGAAATTGCAGAAGAAGAAGCTATCAATACTATTCTTGAAGAAAATCATTATTATGATTTAAGAAAAAGAAGTGATTATGACTTAACAGTTATAGGAATAGGTATTGCTAAACACGAATTTTTACCGGGAGCAGGAGTTGAAATCTCTTATGTAGACCCTGCCAATGTAGTATACAGTTATACTGAAGATCCACATTTTAAAGATTGTTTTTATTGGGGAGAAATTAAAACAGTTCCAATGACGGAACTTCTTAAGATAGACCCTACGATTACAAAAGACCAAATGGAAGAAATTTCCAAAAGTGGGCAAAGTTGGTATGACTATTATAATGTTTCTCAGTTTTACGACAATGATATTTTCTATAGAGATACCGTAACCTTAATGTACTTTAATTACAAGACCACTAAAAAAATGGTGTACAAGAAAAAGACATACGATGGTGGGTTTTCTAAGATGATTGAAAAAGATGACCAATTTAATCCTCCTATCGAAATGATGGAAGAGGGTAAATTTGAAAAGTTCTCTAAGACAATTGATGTATGGTATGACGGTATAATGGTAATGGGGACTAACTACTTATTAAAATGGGAGTTAGCAGAAAATATGGTAAGACCTAAGTCTTCATCACAACACGCTTTACCTAATTATGTAGCGGTTGCACCAAGAATGTATAAAGGAGTAATTGAGTCTTTGGTTAGGCGTATGATTCCTTTTGCTGATTTGATTCAGCTTACACATTTAAAGTTACAACAAGTTATATCTAAAGTTGTTCCTGATGGGGTATTTATTGATGCAGATGGTTTAAATGAAGTTGACCTTGGAACAGGTAATGCCTACAACCCTGAAGATGCTTTAAGATTATACTTCCAAACAGGTAGTGTTATTGGTAGAAGTTATACAGGGGATGGAGAGTTTAATAATGCAAGAGTTCCTATTCAACAGTTGAGTTCAAATTCAGGTGCAGGTAAGACTCAAATGCTTATTACCAACTACAATCATTACTTAGGAATGATACGTGACGTAACAGGCTTAAATGAAGCGAGAGATGGTAGTACGCCTAATCCTAACTCATTGGTTGGATTACAAAAGTTAGCAGCATTAAATTCTAACACCGCAACAAGACATATTCTTGATGCAAGTTTGTATATATACAGAAGCATATCCGAAGGATTAACTTATAGGATTGCCGATATTCTAGAGTATGCGGATTTTAAAGATGACTTTGCAAACAAAATTGGGAAGTACAACGTAAGTATACTTGGTGATATTGCTGATTTATATATTTATGATTTTGGAATATTTATAGAAATAGCCCCGGACGAAGAACAAAAAGCAATGCTTGAACAAAACGTTCAAATGGCTTTAGCTAAAGGAGACATAAACCTTGAAGACGCTATTGATATTAGAGAAATAAAAAATCTTAAACTTGCTAACCAATTATTAAAAGTTAAGCGTAAAGCTAAGCAAGAAAGAGAAGAACAGATGCAAATGCAGGCACAAGCAATGCAAGCACAACAACAACTCAAGTCTCAAGAGATGGCTGCACAGATGGGTATGCAAAAAATTCAAATGGAAACTCAAGCTAAAATGCAAATAAAACAAGCAGAGCAGCAGGGAGAAATGCAAAGACTTCAAATGGAAGCTGAATTAAAATCAGTTCTTATGGATAAAGAGTTTAACTTAAATATGCAACTAAGAGGTGTTTCAGAAAGACAATTGTCAGATAGAGAGAAGCAGAGAGAAGACGCAAAGTCAGGAAGAATTAGCCAACAAAATACAGAACAAAGTAAATTGATAAACCAAAGAAAAAATAACCTACCTCCTATGAATTTTGAATCGAATGAGGATAGTTTAGATGGTTTTGACTTAGCAGAGTTCAACCCAAGGTAGGCTAAAATGCTTATTTTTTTTATATTAAATTTGTAACTTAAATTAAAATTAAATGGAATACAAGGTAAGAGTAGTAGATGGCATTGAGCCAAAAGGAGTTCAAGAGGTTGAAGGGCAACTTCTTGATAAACACGAAGAAGAAATTAACCCACAGGTTGATCCGCAAGGTGGAGAAGTAAACCCACAGGTTGACGAATCTAAATCTTTGGAGTTAAATGAAGAAAGCGTTCTTTCTTTTATTAAGAATAAATATGGTAAGCAGATTAATTCTGTAGAGGAGTTGTGGGCAGAGCGAGAGCAAAGCCAAGAAATCCCCGAAGATGTAGCCGCTTATATGAAATATAAAAAAGATACAGGTAGAGGTTTTAGTGATTTCTCTAAATTAAATAGAGACATTGATGCTGAAAATCCTGATAAATTATTACGTGACTATTTAACCGCTACTGAAAAAGGTCTTGATGCAGATGACATTGAGTCAATGATGGAAGATTATTCCTTCGATGAAGACCTTGATGACGAGACCTCGGTTAGAAAAATAAAGTTACAAAAGAAAAAGGCGATTGCTAAAGCCAAAGATTATTTTGAATCTGAAAAAGAAAAATACAGTATTCCCCTTGAGTCAAGAGGGAACACTATTTCCGAAGAAGAGTCAAAAGAATTAGAGGAATATAAGCAATATGTCCAAAAGTCGAGTACTAACGAGGAAGAAGTTAAACGCAAAACAGATTGGTTTGCAAAAAAAACGGATGAAGTTTTCGGAAGTGAATTCAAAGGTTTTGAGTTTACTCTTGATGGAAACAACAAAGTTTTCTTTAACCCCGGTGATTTAGCTGAAGTAAAAGGTAGACATCAAAATCCATCAACTTTTATACAAAAGTTTTTAGATGACGATGGTTTGCTTAAAGATGCAGTTGGATACCACAAGTCTTTGGCGATGGCAATGAATCCTGAAAAGTTTGCTTCGTTCTTTTATGAGCAAGGTAAATCAAATGCAACAGAGGGGGTTGTTCGTGGAATTAAAAATATTAATATGACGACACGAAACGCACCTGAAGTTACAAGTAAAGGTGGAATGCAAATTAGAGAAGTAAACCCTGACAACGGGAAGGGCTTACGAATTAAAAGTAAAAAATAAACATTAACATTAAAAAATTTAGAAATTATGGCAGGACAAGTAGCCTTATCTCCGGGATTTGCATTGCAGCCAAGTGCTGAACAAGTTCCATTATCGACTAACTATATAACAAACTTTGACTTTTTAAATCAGTATCTTCCTGATACTTATGAAAAAGAATTTGAGCGTTATGGTAATCGCACAGTCTCCTCATTCCTTAGAATGGTAGGAGCAGAAATGCCTTCTAACTCTGACCTTATTAAATGGGCAGAACAAGGAAGGTTACACACTAA
>TARA_B110000977_G_scaffold131107_1_pt1 | contig 19259 bp, 12 predicted proteins | sample TARA_B110000977 | Tara Oceans TARA_B110000977 (sample SAMEA4397798) | marine metagenome | biome: Polar Biome; feature: [SRF] surface water layer (ENVO:00010504); material: water (ENVO:00002006), including particulate matter (ENVO:01000060) such as... | depth 5 m | reverse complement strand
CTATGCGAGTCGAACTATGCGAGTCGAACTATGCGAAGCCTGACCAACCAGCGTCAGTCGCGACGTTTGGCGTTTGTGGCGAGGGTTGGCCGCCAAACGCGTCGCTCGACGGCGCTCGCCGCGGCGTTTGCGTTTGCGGCTGCGGCGCCGTCACTGCCGCCGCGTCATCCCTCCCCCACGTACCCCAAGAAAGCTGCACGGAGTCTATGCCTTCATCCTCCACCGTGGTCCAGTCCGCCCAGCTCGGCAACGCCGCGAACGCGTGCGTGGCCTCCGCGACGCGCGCGCGCAACTCCCGAAGCTCCGCCGGTAACGACGCCTCGGTCGCGCTTCCGTTCGCGAGCGCCGGTCCCGCGATGGAAATCTCACGAAGTCGTGTCTCGAGACGGATTTTCTCTTGCGCGGCATCACCGGAAAGCGACGTCGAAGCCTCCAACTGCGACCTCGCATGCTCCATCGACGTCGTCGCGCTCGCCACGCGCTGGCGAAGCTCCGCAACCTCTCGCTCCGCGCCGCGCGCGACAAACGCCGCTTCTTCCGTTTTCGCTTCGCACCGTCGCTGAAACAGCACGAGCTCCTGAAGCTGTTGCGTCAAGCTCGCACTTTGCGACTTCGCGAGCGTTGCCGCCGTTTCACGTTCCCACAAAACCCTGTCCGCGGCTTCCGCGTCCGCTCGCGCCGCCCTCACGCGGTCCGCCTCGGCGCCGCCCCCGACCGCGACCAAAGTTTGAGGGCCGCGAAACGCGTACTCAGAGCCGCCGGATATTCCAGATGCCTGAGCGGTCATCACGGGCACTGGCGCCGGGTCCGGGGGCGGCGGCGGTGAGAATGCGTTCATGACAGGCGCGGTGCCCAAACCTCCGGTCCATCCACCGTCCGCGCCGGTCGCGCTCGGACCAGCCGCGAAGTTCGCGGCGCCGCCGTCGCTGGCGCCAAACGCAAACGCGTCCGCGCCTCCCACGGCGCTCGCGCTGGGCCCCGGCCCTGCGGAGAAGAGATCTTCATCCAGCGCGGCGAAGGCTTTTCTTTCCACATGCTCGGGCTCGGGCGCTACGGGCTGCATCGGCTGCTGCTGTTGCGTCTGTGCGATTGGCGGGAACGGCCCCGGCGGCAGCGCTTGCGGCGGTTTACGTCCGTCTTGCGCGCGCTCCGTGAGGTAGATTGCGACGATAAACTCTTGTTTCGTGAGCTCGCCGTCCCCATCAGCGTCCGCGAGCGCCCAGATATCTTTAAGCACTTCGTTTGGCGCGTTTAGGGCCATCATCATGGGCACCACCTCTCCGCCGCCGAGCTTCCCGTCGCCGTTTGTGTCGTGGTGCTGGAAAATCTGACTGTATCGCGCCAAATCAGAGGGCGACGCGGGGGGCCACGGCTCGTCCCCAGCCACAGACGCTGAGTTCTGAGCGCCAAAATCTCCAAACGAGCTCCCAAAGTCACCGAAACCGTTCCCAGTGGTCTGCGTTTGCGGCGCAGGTAACGCCGGCGCCTGCGCCGACGGTTGCGTGTAGTGTTGATTTTGCATTCCGCCACCCGAAATCATCTGATTTCCGTTGCCCGTTGTCATCATCTGCGTCGGTGCCGCTGGGGCGTTGGATAAACCTTGTATGTTGGGCGCTGGGTACGACGCATACCCGTTTGCAATAGCGTTGGCCTGCATTTCATTCATCTCGCCGCCTTGTTGCGCGACGTAGATGAGCTGCAGCGCGACGTCGAACTGCTTTCTCTCTAAGAAGCCGCGCGGCGGATTGTCAACGAGCTGCCAAAGCGTCGCGAGCGACGCCTGCGGAAGGCCAGCGCGCGAGAAAAACGCAACCGCCTCGCCGCCGCTGACGTTGCCGTCCCCATCCGCGTCCGCATGCTCGAACCACCCAACCGGTATCGTGCTCATCTTGGCGCCCCACGGCCCCTCGGGCGCGCGAACGACTAAATGCCGATTTCGGGCAATGTGCGTGAAATCCTCGGATTTGCAAACGAGTTGGTGACACGTGTTTATTTTCAAGGCTCTCGGGCGCCGCGTCTCACTTCCCCCACGCGTCTCGAGGGACACTAACATGGGCGACAATATCACAGAAGAGCCGCTCACGGCCACGCAGACAGAGGTGACGGCGCCCGTTGTGTTCGACGTGAACACGACCCTCACAAGTGCGCGCTCGTTTCCCTTTTCTCTTCTCCCTTTTCAAACTCTGTCCAAACTTTCGCGCCGCCAGACGTGGCCGCTGACAACCCCCTTCCTCCCTCAGCGTGCGATGCGTGGTACTGCGTCAACACCGCGCGGAGCTGGGAAGACATCTCCTCCGGCGCCATCATGTCTGCCGTGGTGGGCGCGTGTGCTGTGGTGCTGTTCAGTCTTCTCAGGAACCGCGTTCGCGTGTACAAAACTCGGCTTCTTTTGAAAGAGGTCTCCACCAAACCCCCCGACGTTCCCGGGAACGGCGAACACTTGTCTTTCATTTGGAACTGGGCGGTGCACGTGGTTCGTGTTTCCGAGCGGACATTGTACGATACCGCAGGCTTGGATGCGTTGTACTACGACAGGTCTAACAGGTTAATCCTGTTGGTTTCATTCGTCGTCGCCGCTCTGAACCTTGGCGTCGTGATGCCGGTGAACTACAAACTCGGCTCGGTGATAAACTCCGCGGAGGCGGTGCAGTTTGGAGGCATGTCACTTATGGACCGGCTTTCCATGACGAACATACCGCCCGGATCACCCCTACTGTGGGTGCACACGCTCGTCGTGGTACTCACGGTGGCGTTCGTTTCGTTCGTGCTGTGGATACATTTCGTAAATTTTCGAGCCGATCGCCAAGCGTTTCTAGGGCACATCGTCGACGCGGAGTTACTGTTCCCGCCCGCTTCCACTTCCAGGCAGTCATCTCTCGCGGACGAAGAAGACCTGGAGGGGGACTCACTTGAGGATGGCGACGATAAAATCGCGCGCACCATGAGCGGGCCATCCAGACCCACCTCCCCGACTCCTCTAGTAGCTCGAGTGGGGTCTCTTCTTCATCGGCGACTGTCCGTGCACATCGGCGAACGGGAGATGGAGATGTCAGCGGGAGTTTCAACTGGAAACGTTTCGCTGGATGTCTCGGAGGTGCACTCTCCCGTTTCCGTGTTCCACCGACAGCACGTATCCGTCACGGACGGGCTGAACCCCACCGGGTCGACGGTCGCGGTGAAAGCGCAGCAATACGCCGTGCTCGTGACGAACGTGGATCCGACGTCTCGGTCGATTCGAAACCCGGAAGGACTGTTACCGAAAAACCGCGCCGCCGAACTGGAGATATCAAGAGCCTTTGCTGCTCTATTCCCTGATTTTGTCGCCACCGTGCCCGCGCAGTGGCACCGAAACGTGGATACGCTTCTGTGCGAATTGGACAAAAAACAAGTGATTTTAATGCGCGTCCAGGAGCGCATCGAAACCATCGGGGCGACGGACGCGAGCGCCTTGAGCAAAAGCGCGGCAAAACTCTGGAAGAAGCACGACACGTTAGAGCGCGAGATCAAACAGCTCGCGGCGGATATCACGCTTCAGAAGGATTTAGCGATTGGTGACCCTCGCAGTGCGTATTCGTTTTTCGTCCTTTTCAAAACGCAAACCAGTGCCGCGATCGCAGCACAGACGCTGATTCAGGAACCCGGCGGCGAACTCGCGTGGAGCGTTAGGGAAGCCCCCGCGCCCGACGACGTGGCGTATAGCAGCCTTTGGAAAACCCCACGAGAGAAGTGGGCGCGTTCCACGTTAGCCAGGCTCGCCGTCGCCGGTATCGTGGTGTTTCCCATCGGGGTGTTCACCTCGTCCATGCTGAGCTTAAGTGCGGCCCTTTGCAGCAAAAACAGTGGGTACTACTGGGGGTGGTACTGCGAAAACCAAAACACTAAAAGCTTAAACGATGGACCTACGTTTTTCTTCCGTCTACTCACCGCGTGGGTTCCTTCCTTGTTGCTCGCGGCGTGGAACAGCATTGTGGTGCCGTACGGGCTCGCGTTCCTCGCGTTGTTCGAAGGCACCGAGCCGACTTTAAGCGGCATAGACCGAAAAATCTTTGCATGGTTTTACCTGTACGCCTGTCTCAACGTGCTGCTCGGTGGAATGCTCGCGGGCACGTTATTTTCGCAGCTGGAGAACATCATCCGGTCGCCATCTTCTGTGTTCGTGCTGTTGGGACACGCGGTGCCTCAATCGAGTGGATTTTTCCTCGCGTACGTATCGACACAAGCGCTTATGTTGGAACCGGTTCGTTTGCTGGTGCCGCATACCGGCGTGCTGCGATACTTGTTCACGGGATGCGGCGAGCAAAACAAGTGCTGCGGTCGCACCGAACGCGACCGCAAAGCTTCTTGGGCGCCTATGAGTTTACGTTTAGGCGCGCACTACGGGTCGCAACAATTAATTCTGCTGGTGTGTCTCGTGTTTTCCACCGCCTCTCCGTTGATCACCGCGGTGTCCTTAGTGTTTTTCGCGTTTTCGTTCCTGGTGTGGCGCCACCACATTTTGTTCGTGTTTGTTCGCGCGTACGAAAGCGGAGCCACTATGTTCCCGCACCTCTTCTCGCGAATCATAAACTCGCTGTTCATGTACCAGATGTTCATGAGCGCGTACCTGTTGATAAAGCAAGCATACACCCAGGCGTTCGTGCTTTGGATTGTAGTTCCGCCGTTCCTGTTCCAGTTCAGAGCGCACTGCTTAGCGAGGTTCGTCACGAAGTCGGCGTATCTACCCTTAGCGGTTGCCGCGGAGATGCCGACAGCGACCGTGCCGAGTGAAACGTTCGTAGCGCCGCAGATGAGGGACGGGTTCGGAGGGTGGGGGGCGCAGGTAGGAAAAGTGTGGCAGGGCTATGGGTCGTACGTAGCGAAGTTTGCGTGAGCGTTGTTTGTGTTCTACATTCGATTTACAATCACTCCGCCGCTTTACTTTTTCTGCCAAACAAAAAATAAACGAGCAGCAGCACGGCGCTCACTATGAACATCCCGCCGTACACTAAAATCGCATCCATCCTTTGTCTCCTGTCGATAACCCGCAACAGCGACGATGAAACCCCAACAGTGTTTAGGAAATCCAACATCCTGTGCTGCGCGCCTTTCAGCCGCTCGCGCTGGTCCCCGAGCGACCCCACGATGTTCCCGGCGTGCGACAAAAGTTCGTCAACCATCCCCCCACTTCTTTGCAACGAGATCTTCGCCCCCGCTTCTGCGTCGTACTGCCCCACTAAAAGCCTGAACTCGTCATCGTTAGTCACCCTTTGCATCAGCTCATCCCGGTCTTTTTGCTCTGCGTTTCGCCTGTTTTCCCGAGACTTGAACCGCTCCAGGGAAACCCGGTACTGGTCGCCATCCTCCACGATTTGCTCAACCTTCCTTTTCCAGATGTCTCGTTTCCCTGTGGTCTCTTGGACCACCAAAACCCGCCACTGGCTCTCCACCTGCTGTGTTATCTTCGTCAGCTCACGAAGCTTCGCGTGCATATCACGGGACAACGCCGTGCTGGACTGAAGAGTACCCCGGGCCTCAGCACCCTCCAGTTGTTCCAGCCCGCTTCGCATCTCCATGGTTAATCTCCGGGCGACGTTGTACAAATCAGTCAGCGACGCCATCTTTGCCCCTTCCGCGTCCCCAGGTCGTGGTACCACACGCGCGCGAAGTCCGAAGTTTCGGGTGGCACCGCCCCCTCCCCTTGTGACGAAGCAGGGGAGACGCAAGGCGTTAAGGGATCATTCTGAAAAAGTGCCGTCTCACACAACGGTCGTGTCAGCGTCGAGAAAGAAGCCAACTGGCGCAAAAGCGTTCAACACTCGTCATACCCGGAAGGCGCAGGGGTTCTCTCACTAGCACGCTTCGCTCGCCGAGCGCTTCCGCGCCAGGGGCGTCTTTCTATCTCGCGGCCGAAGCGACCGTGCTCTCGTCGACCATCCCGCACACGCATTGAACCGTCCCGTCGCGTGAATCTAGCTAGAGCTCCGGTCACCTCGGTTTCGCACGAAAAAATATCTTCGGCTCGAAAGATGGCTATGCGGGCGCGGTCCCTCGCTTCGCAGGATGGCCTGTCTAGTTCCCCCGAGCGCGTGCGCTTGACCACAGCGGAGGACGGGATCTGCGAGGAACCGAGCACAGGGACTCGTGTGCGCCTGAAGGTTGACGGCATGACTTGCTCCGCGTGTTCCGGCGCCGTCGAAGCGGCGTTGCTGGGCGTCCCCGGGGTGAGCCGCGCGGCAGTGTCTGCCGCGACGGGCGATGCCGCCGTTGAACTTCGAGTCGGCGCGGTGGTACGGATTGAGGCATTGAAAGAAGCGGTCGACGACGCGGGGTTTGACGCAGCGCACGTGCGCGACACGGAGGTGTCGCGTTCGGTGGTGAAGCTGCATGTGGATGGCATGACGTGCTCTGCGTGTATGGGCGCGGTGGAGAACGTGCTGCGCGGGGTGTCGGGCGTGGACGAAGTCGCGGTGGCTCTCCTTCCAGAAGGATCCGCGGAGGTGTGCTTTGACCCCGATTTAACCGGCCCTAGGGAACTCATAGAGGCGATCGAGGATGCGGGATTCGACGCGCTCGTGTCGTCGTCCGATCGCGGCAGCGGAGGCGCTCGGTTGAAATCGACAGACGCGGAAGCTAGCCGGTACCGGTCGTTGTTTTGGACCAGTCTGGCGTACACCGCGCCTCTTTTCGCGATAAACATGATTCTTATGAACATACCAGGGTTCGAGTGGCTGTACGACGATGCGGTCAACCACGTGTCCCTGGCGAGTTTCGCCAAGTGGGCGCTCGCCACGCCGGTGCAGTTTCACGTTGGCCAGCGGTTTCACACGGGGGCGTATAAAAGTTTAACGAACGGCGTGGCAAACATGGACGTTTTAGTTTCAATGGCCACGAACGTGGCGTACTTCACGAGCATTTATCTCATCTCGCACTGCATTGTGACTGGGCACAGCTACGGGAAGGACTTTTTCGAAACCAGCACCATGCTGGTGACGTTTATTTTGCTGGGGAAATATTTAGAATCAATAGCGAAAGGCCAAACATCAGAGGCGATTAGTAAGCTTTTGGATTTAACCCCAAACACGGCAGTGCTTTTGGAAACTGGCAAGGCGAAAACTCCGTCCGTCGAGGCGATTGTGGACTACTCGCAGTACACAGAGCGCACGATTTCAAGTACGTTGATTCACAGAGGCGATTTATTGAAAGTGTACCCGGGGTCTCGAATCGCCGCCGACGGCGTGCTCGTAGAAGGCCACAACGTGTTCGTGGACGAATCCATGGTCACGGGAGAGTCCCTTCCCGTGACGAAAACGCAAGGCGCGGACGTGGTGGGCGGGACGCTCAACTCGGGAAGCGCCTTCGTGATGCGTGCGACGCGCGTCGGCGCCGACGCGTCTTTGTCGCAAATCGTGAAACTAGTAGAAAACGCGCAGTTGGCGAAAGCACCAATTCAAGCGTTTGCGGATAGAATATCCGGTGTGTTCGTGCCTTTCGTCGTCGCCACAGCAGCGGCGACGTGGTTCGCGTGGTACTTCGCGGGCGAAGCGGGGTACTATCCGGATTCGTTCCTTCCGGAAGGAGAGACGAAGATGGTCTTCGCGATGATGTTCGGAGTGAGCGTGCTCGTCACCGCGTGTCCGTGCGCGCTCGGCCTCGCGACGCCCACGGCGGTGATGGTCGGTACTGGTGTGGGCGCATCAAACGGGATTCTCATCAAGGGCGCGGACGGATTGGAAAGGGCAGGGCACGTCACGGTTGTCGCGTTTGATAAAACAGGAACCTTGACGGTTGGAAATCCGTCGGTAGTCGACGTCGCGATTTTTCGAAGCGTCGTCGCGGAAACGCAGTTTCTTCGCGCCGTCGCCGCCGCGGAGTCTCAGAGCGAACACCCCATCGCGCGGGCGGTGTTGAAATACGCGAACGGGCGATTAAGTGCTCTCGAAGGAAACGATAACGGTTTGAAGCTGCCGAAAGCCTCGGACGTTGAAATCATTCCGGGCGAAGGCTTGCGGTGTCGCGTGGAAGGCGTCGAGGTCTTTGTCGGAAACAGGAAAATTCTTGACGACGCGGAAATCGAGGTGCCTAAGGACGTCGCGATGCACGTCGGGCGCATACAGCGTGACGCGCACACGTGCGTATTGGTTGCGATAAACAGACACGTCGTTGGGGCGCTGGCAATCACCGATCCTATTCGACCTGAAGCGGCGGGTGTCGTCGCCGCGCTGAGCCGCATGGGCGTGGATTCGCATTTAGTTACCGGGGACAACTGGCAAACAGCGCGCGCGATCGCTGCTGAGTGCGGTATCGTGTCTGTGCACGCGGAGGTATCTCCCGCGGGGAAGGCTTCGAAAATCGAGGAGCTCAAGGCGCCGCCGGTGAAGAAAACCGTCACGGGAACTGTCAAAACTGTCGCGCGACGCAAAGTTCCCGTGGTGGCCATGGTGGGCGACGGCATCAACGACGCCCCCGCGCTTGCCGCTGCGGACGTGGGCATTGCCATCGGCGCAGGTACCGATATTGCCATCGAGGCGGCTGACTTCGTGTTGATGCGCAGCGACCTGGAAGACGTAGTAGCCGCCGTCGACCTTTCTCGCGTGACGTTTCGACAGATTCGACGCAACTACGTCTGGGCGATGCTGTACAACCTCCTCGCGATTCCGCTCGCCGCGGGCGTGCTGTATCCCCGCACGCGAATACAAGCCCCGCCGTGGGTTGCAGGAGCGGCGATGGCGTTCAGCTCCGTCTCTGTGGTGTGTTCATCGTTATCGTTGCGATATTACGAGCGACCGACGCCGGTGATGCGAGAGATTCGAACAGTCTCCGATAGTAGCGATGTCGAGCTGATGCCCATGTTAGGACCGAAGAGTTAGTTTTTAGATGCGTTTGGGTCGGGTAGCGCAGAGCTGTAGGTTTAGTAATGCTTTGTTATTATCAAGTAAACGCTTAGGTATTCTAGTCCTGTTATTTCTTCTTCGGTGGCGGGGGCACGCGAGCCGCCCTTTGCCGTCTGGGCTTCTTCGCCTTTTGGCGAAGGTCCAACAACCCGGGCGGCGGCGTTATTTCGATGACTTTTTTCGCGACGTCCACCGTGGGCACGATATCCTTGACGAACGGCACAAACACGTGCTCTTCCGGCTGGAACGACGGCGCCTCTTCTCCCTCCGGCGTCGGTAACGGCGGAACGCTCACTTTCAGCAGGTCGTGCGTGCCCGCACCTCGAAACACGTCAATCACCGTACCCACGCGCTCCCCCGTTTCCTGCAACACCACGTCCAACCCTTCCAGCTCGGACGAGTAGAACTCGTCGTCACCGGAACCCACCTGCTCTTCGCGCAGTTCCGGTCGCTCAGAAGCGAGAACGTATAGCCTACGTCCGATGAGCGCTTCGGACGCGTTGCGGTCATTGACACCCTTGATTTTGACGATGCATTCGTTGCGGCCTTTGCTGGTAACTTCGCGCCCCGCAACTATTCTCACCTTCGCTACAAAGCCTGCAGGTTTGTCAAATTCCCCGCCCGCGGAGCTTCTCCCTTGAGCCTCATCCTCAAGGTACTGCGTGCAAGGTGAAAAGAAACGCTCCTCCACAAAGTCGGTGAACGGCATCACCCGCACCTCACCCTTCAGTCCATGAGCGCTGACGACAGCACCGGACTGCACAAGCTCCTCGGCATCGAATGCTTGTGAACCATCCGCCGCCGCCGCCGAAATGGCCTTTGCACCTCTGCCGGACGCTGTAGTGCGAAAGGCCCTTCCGTTGTGCCGACCGCTTATCACTCGCGCGGCGGCGGTCACGCCCGAAAGAGCGTTCGCGGTAGCGAACGCCATTTTCCCCCTTGCGTATTCGGTTGTTGCGGGGAGGTGGAGCCCCAAGACAATAAGGGCACTCTTGACGAAAACTAAATGCCCTTTTTCGTTCGTCCGACCCACACTGCGTTGCGCGCCTACAGACGGCGTCGGCCTCGGCGCCGCGTCTGTGTGCAAGGGTTTTGGAGCGACATGGGGCGTGGCTCGGAGAAACGGGGTATAGTTATAGGAGGGGGCTTCGCAGGGCGCAGGGCATCTAGACTTCTAAGATCTGGCGGACACCACGTCACGTTGATTTCTAGCTCTGGCTTCTGGGAGTATACACCCGGTGCGCTGCGATGCTTAGTTGAACCCGCGGCCGCGCGGCGGATGGTCCAGGCGCAGCCCCGCGGAACTTTGCGCGCGACCGCGGTTGGGCTCGAGACAGCTGGCAGCGAAACATTAGCGACGGGTGTAAAATTGAACGACGGTTCGAGCTTGCCAGCAGACTACGTCGTCGTCGCGACGGGATCGTCGTACCCGGACCCGATCAAAGCGTCCCACGATGTCGCGTCAAGCCCTGAGGAGCGTCGCGCGCAGATTGAGATTGCACACGCAACATTGGTGTCCGCCGCGAGTGTGGTTATCGTCGGGGGCGGCACGGTCGGCGTGGAGCTAGCCGCCGAGGTTGCGGGCACTTGGGGTCGACACAAAGTAGTCACGCTCATCACTCCGCACGACCGTCTTCTAGAACGCATGCCCCCCCGTGCTGGGAAGCTTGCCCTTCGCTGGCTTGAAAAAAAAGGTGTGTGGGTGATTTTAAATGACCGAGTCGCAGAGTGGGGTGGGGCTCCGAAGGACGCGGCGAAGCTTCGTCCAGGCGGCGGCGACTGGAAGCTTCGCACGGAACAGGGCAGAAAGCTTCGCGCGTCGATAGTTTACCCGTGCATTGGGGGTCGTCCGCTTGCAGGGCCGTTGGAAACACGCGGGTTTGGTCCTCGTGGGGAAGTGCGCGTAGACACGAACGCGGGATTGCGCGTTGAGGGATTTGATAACGTGTACGCCGCCGGGGATTGTTGCGGGACGAATGAAGAAAAAAACGCTTTTACGGCTGATCTAAACGCCACGGTTGTCGCTCGCCAAATACTCGCCTCGCACAAGAGGAAACGAGTAAAGTTGAGCTACCCGAGGTCTGTTTGTGCCCGGAATACAACGCCAAGCATATCGGTGATTAGTCTGCACAAGTGGAGCGCGGTGATGCAGTTCAACGGTCTGGTCCTCGGCGGCCCGCTTCCCGCGTTTGTAAAATGGCTCATCGAAAAGTTACAGGTGCACAGCGCGTTGGGAACGCCCGGAGTGACATTCATATGGGATGCTGTCGAGACCATAAACGTATTTCTCGCTAGATTTCTGTTTTAATCAAAGGATGTATTGTCCTCTTTCGATTCCATCGCACTAGCTAGACATCTGATGAGTTCCTCGAGGCTTTGGCAAGCCCGCGTAGACATACACTAGTGTGCCTTTCTTGGACTTTCCAAACTCATTCCCCTTGAGTTTTGGCAACACGCCGCCAATAAAGTCGTGAGATCTGCTACGGCCACACACTGCACTGCGCCCGAAGCACCGTCACCATGGTGTTCAATATCCCTAAAGAGCAGAGAGATGACCTCGTCAACCGCATGGACGAGCACCTCGCTGCTATCGGGTTCCACCTGTACGGCCAAACCTTCTCCAGTACCCTTGCCAAATCTCAAGAGATTGAAGAGCGTGCCTTCAGCGTCGCGGAAGTGGCGAGCATCACGACCGCCGAGGGTTTTTCCGAAGGCAGTTTCAAGGCTAGCAACCGCCCGGTTGTCGAGCTCATGAGGTTGTATATCAAGAAAGCCGCAGAGCTGATGAAGGCTGAGGCGGTACGCCTCGGCGAGGTCGCCGCGGAGTCCGGCGGTGCGGGAGATCAGGAAGTAGCAGACGCCGACAACTTCGATCTGACGAGCTCGGACCGAGAGTTTTACACTCAGAAGCGCGCGGAGCAAGTGCTCGCGCCGTTGATGGCAAAGGGTGCCGCTTACTGGACGGTTAAACTCTGCACCAAGAGTTACGGTATCGACGCCGCCAACGTGGTGACTAAGGCTTTCGCCAACATCGCATCCACGCTCAAGGAGGTGGACCTCAGCGACATCATCGCGGGGCGCCCGGAGGAAGAGGGCCTGAAAGCGATGCAAATCATCACCGACGCCACGCTCGGCGCGAATATCACCGCCGTGGACGTTAGCGACAACGCGTTCGGCGAGAAAGGCGTTCGCGCGTGTACGAAGATGTTGCAGCAGCAAAAGGGTATCGAGAGCATCCGCTTCATAAACAACGGCATCTCTGAGCAAGCGGCGCGCGCCATCCTTGAGCTCATTGCTTCACCCCAGTCCTTGAAGAAATTCCACCTCGGCAAAAACATGACGGGCGATGACGGTACGGAGCACGTCGCCGCGCTGCTTGCCAAGGCGCCCAACATGGAGGATTTCATGATGTACGGTTCTAGGTTCACGGCGGATGGCGCGGCGGCGCTCGCGAAGGGTCTGGCGGCGGGAACCTCGCTGAAGAAAATTGACCTCAACGACAACAACGTCAACGAAGAGGGTGGTTTCGCGCTTGCGGGTATGCTGTACAAGCAGCCCAACATGCGCCACGTAAACTTTGAGGCGACCAGCCTGGGGCCTGACGCCGCGGGCGCGGTGGCATCGGCGCTGGCTGCTGGATGCCCGCAGCTCGAATACCTCAGCCTTACCGCCTGTGATATCACCCCCGAGGGTGTTCCCGCCATCGCTAAGGCCCTCTCTGCTATGAAGAACCTCAAGGTTCTGCACATTGCGGAGAACGAACTCGGCGACTTTGGCGTGGCGCAGATTTGCGTGGCGCTCAAAATGTCCGGCTGCCCGCTGCAGGAACTGGACGTCAGCAACAACGAACTCGTTAACGCCGGGGCTGTCGCCGCCGCACGACTCGCGGCGTCCAGGCCGGGATTCGCGTCTCTCAACATGAACGAAAACTATATCTCCGACGAGGGTATCGAAGAGGTGAAGAGCGTGTTGGAAGCCGCGGGGTTGAGTAACGTGCTCGGGTTGTTGGACTTGAACGACGCGGATATGGCTGACGAGCCTGAGGATGAACTGGCTGCCGCGCTGGAGGCAATGCTCAACCATATGAAGCTTTAGATAGAGAGTGAGAACGGATGAAGACTGAACGTTAGATTACTTTTGTAAGACGCGAAGAGCGACTTGCACCAAATACCCATCCATCACAACTCAACTCGAAACCGGAAAAACGAAATGTGGGCGAACCGAAAAAAAAAAATCAAAGAATGAGAACGGGAAGTTCGTATAAAAAAAAGAAAAACAGTGCCGACACAAAAACCTCGCCCGAAACTCATTGAGCTGGTCTGCTCGCCTGCTCGGGGGCACCGTAAGCTCGATGCATTTACCTCAGAGATGATCGCTAAAGCCTTTAGATAAGTGTGCACGAAGCTTTGTTTGGGCGAGGCAAGAGCGGGGTCGAGCATTACTCCATAGCACAACACAAACCTTCCAGCGAGGTTCGGGAAAAAGAAAAACATCGTGGATTTGAAGTAGGGTATGAGGCAGGCTTGCACACGACTTGCGTCTCGCGCACTCGTCAGTAACATGGTGAGCATGATAAACCAACTATCGTTATGTAGATTTCGTATCGACAGACTGATGAACACGTCTGCACATAGCTGTGCCTTGCCGCGAGGCGGCGAAGTTGGTGGAGATTTAACTCCCACCATTGATGACCTTCTCGAGCGCGCCGACCGGCAATGGCGTGTTCCAGATGACCCTAACCACATGAAAGGTGTGCTGCAAATGCTACGTTACTGTCATACCATCACGCGGAGTCTTCCGAAAGCGCTCACACTTCGGCTCGTGTTGGCTAGGGATGGAACAGATGGAAAACGCTGGGTTATTCCCGACGCTCAGGCTGTGTATCCGGGGCGCGGCATGAACGTGGTTCCGAGCCACGCTTCAATAAAACAGGCTCCAAACTGGTTAAAAGGAGGCTTTAAGACCAAGAACGTACACGTACCGGATACCTTTGCTTACCTAGTCGAGGCTCAACTGTTACGACACACCCAGAAGATGGTCCTTGACGCTTGCCTGAGTGCGACTTCGGCAAAGTGGCTTCCAGCGAGTTACTTTGAGAAGGGTGAAACGAGTCAGGACAAGGAAAGCGGCGATGACGGTTCCTTCCTGACAGCCCTAAACGATGGTATGTCTGACGCGATGACGAGACATGGAAGGCGCGCGTCCGAGGTTGACACGAACGCCGAAAACTCAACATCTTGGGTGATATTCATTCACGAAAACGAGACCGATGATGACCTGTTGTACCTCGGCGAGAAGGATGATTTCCGTCATTATCGAGTGTTGCACAGCCTGAACGCGAATGAATTCAATGACGCGCTTAGCACTGAATTTGCAGAGGATGATGCGCGTTTAAAAAATCATTTCGCTGACGTGAAAGCGAATTTACTTGACAGCGTTGGTAAAATTCAAAGCGAAAGATCCCAAGGTGATGCCCTTGTGCTCGAAGGTGTGGACAACGTAACATCATTCAGGTTGCAGTACGCGCAACTGCGTCTCCACATGTACCGGAGTACGTCTAGAGCGGAAGCGAGACGGAAATAGCTTATAGATTAAAGAAGCAGCTCGAACGAATAAACAAATAGCTGACAGATAAATTCACCATGATTCTTCGTCTACTCTGCTACTGACGAAGTGTGTTCTTAAATCATTTATCTTTGTTCACAGCGCTCTTCATTCATTTCCCGTGATATTCTAATGCTGGTGAAATCGTATTGAATTTTTCACAGCGCTCATATATAGCTCTTTGAGTATCGTCCACGGTCGAGCAAAACCGTGTAGAAAGATCGGTGTAGGTTGCTGGCAATGTGGCCCGATGTGAAGGTATACCCTAAATCTTATTGCGCGCGCGTTGTACGCAATTCCAGTAGTCGGAGACGACAATTTCCTGACAGTACGAGATTGATTCAGATGCATTCGGCGCTATAATTTTCACTAATGCACGTTTAAAACGTAATCGCTGAATGCGTTTTTGAATTATTACGCCGGGTGTTGGCTTTTGTCACTCATAACGTTCAGTTCAGCAGTATATGTTTGTTGATGCTTGCACTTTCACTTCTCAGTTGCGTGCTTGTCGTCATGCTTTAGTTCCCGCTCTACCTATTCTTCTATTTCTGTCGTTGTCGCTTGCTTTCGGTCGCTTGGCTCAGAGTTAATTGCAGCGCAGATTGCTACGCGACCTCACTCTCTTCTCAAGTGTCACGTAGCTCATTCGATGAAAAATCGATGAAGCCTGCGTTATGTTTGGCCTCCGTTGAAGACTCGCGAGAGTTAATTTCAACATTGATTAATTTTTTTCGAGACTTTTAATTTAATTTTTTGTTGACACGTGTTTCCACGCCCATTCCTGACTATGGATGAATATTACAGAAAAGACACAACGGCGTACTGTAAAGTTAAAACTGATTCACCACTGCTCATGCGGCCATGCCCGTCTCTTGCTTTTTGAACACTCCTGATCTGTTTATGTTGTTTTTATATTCGAGTGTCACTGCGTCGAGCTTCACCGCGGGCACGTCTGGATACTCGCTTCGCAGCTTCATTTTATACGGATACGTTTCCTGGTGCCAGGTTTCCTTGGCGCCCGCGCACTTGTCTTTAATCAACCCCGCGATGCCCTTCGTTTCCTTCCAGCCCAGCCGATCCAGCGCATGATCCAGCATATATTTGCTGGAATACGTGGTGTCCAACTCCTTGCCGCCCACTTCGGGAAGGGCGTGCCCCATCTTGAACTTCAGGGTGCTGAACGGGAAATCGCGCGCGTAGTACCCCACGCCCTCGCGCTCGACGAGCATGCACCCCAGCAAGAACGTCAACAGAAGCTTCATACTGGAATCAAGCGTACCTGATTCGATGTCTGCTTCGATTTGAGGGGGGTGAATAGTCGTGTCGCTCCGCATACCTTGCTTCCACTTGCTCTTCTCCTTCGCGGACAACCGCGCGCCTGAGAATTCGCCCGGGAGGGTGAACGCCAGTGTTTCGGTTTGCAGACTGTTTTCGAAGGGCGGGTGGCCCTCGACAGTAACCACGGACTTGAGGGGAGTGAAACTCCCTCCGTAAATGATCGGCTTTTCGTCTTCGTCTCCTCCTGCACATTCACATGCACAAGAATCATCGAATCTGTCGCGAATGGTGATGTGCCATGCGCCGGTGGTGCTGATTAAAACGTCCACTGGTTTGGCGTCGGCGTCGTTGGACGTGAACACGAGTTGGCACGTGGTGCGCCACTTCATTTGGTAATCCTCGTACAAGTCCGGCTGGTCCATGCCGTCGCCGACATGCATGCCGTCCACGACATGGCAGTCGGGATCCGTGAAATCCGAGCCCCACTCGCACCCACTGCGTTTCTTGTCGAACGCCACCCGCCACAGCTTCTCTGGTTTGTCTGGCTTGACTTCGCAATTGATCAGCGATGCTTTCGTGCCGAAGATCCACCCAGGGCCCATCCTCGCGGAGAACGCGTTCCCACTACCCTTGACGTACATCCACCGCATGTCATCAGGGTCAGGGGCGGGGTCCACGCCGTCCACGTGGACGTTCTTCGGCTCAACGCTGACGTCGCCTTTGAAAACCTGCCAGGTGTCGAGGTAGTGTTTGTTGAGAATGCGGAAGTACCCGGTGAACGCTTCGTCCTTTTCGGGGTTCGGGTTGATCACCGAGGGGGCTTCGCGTCGCCGGACAGACCCACCAATGATAAACAGGGACCCATGGTGAGAACGGGGGAGTACACGTGGGTGTGTATGTGGCGCAGAGCGCGTGAATGTACGACGATGATCGGACTGCAAACACGTTTTGTCACGATCGATGGATGTCTTAAACCGTTTTGTCACGTCCAAGAAACAAACTTTCACAATGTCCTTAATTTTTATGAATGGAAAATCTTAAAACAAGTGCTGACTGAATCACTCCGCCCTTCCCTCTCTCTGGTGATGTGATTGTTTCATGCAGAATTATCGAATCCCCCTCCCCTAAGTCATCGTTTTCGTCGTCGTGTTCATGGCAGAATCAGTCTCCCTAGACAAAACATTTAATACAGAAAAGCCGCGGCGGCGAAGATACCGGCCAGCCCGAATTCGCTCACCACCGCGGAGGGCGAAGAAAGCGCACCAAGCGGGACGATGTCAACACGCAACCATCCTTGCACCAAGCCCCCGATGGCGGCACCGCCAGCCAAACCGAGGGTAGCGAGGGAAATGGACCGGCTGAGCTTAAGATTTTTGTTGCGCAACAACCAAACCGCGCCTAGCATCGCGACGGACAACTGAAGCCCCGGGGGGTCATCCACCCCGGGCGGCTGCGTGCAACCCTGCGCCAGGATCAGCGCGGAGAGCACAGCGAACGCGATCCCACCCTGGGTAAGTATTTCACCCTCAGGCGCCTCCACAGCAGGTCGCGGGGGCAGCTTGTTAGTCATATCCCGTGCCCAAGGGGGGAGCTTCTGCTTTACCGCGGCGCCGGGACTCAATACGTCGGCGTACTTCACCTTGTTGTCTGAAACCTCACCCTGGCTCCTCTTCATGAGGCTCCTCATGAGCACGACGTCGTACGCCGCTTCAACCTACGAGAGATGCGCGGGGTAAATATGATTGGGGTTTGGTTAGTAAAGGGGCAACGAAAATGCTAAATCCCGTAAGGACAAACATCATTCGGGTGGCCGAGGGATTGACATTGAAGGGCTGGAGTACCGAAATTCTATTTTTCAATATCCGCGGGTGACTCACCTTTTTCAGCTTGTCCTCCTCCTCTTGGTACCGCGAGATCATCTGGTTCTTAGCACGGACCATGTCTTCAGACGACGCGCCCTCGTTCAGCCCGAGGAACTTAAGCGCGCCCTGGTAGTCCATCGTGTAGCTCTCAGGCGCGCCGTCAGCCGCCCTGACCACAAATGCCGAGCGGTTCTTCCTGTTGTTGGTTCGGAAAGTAGTGCTGAGCGCCCGGACGGTTCGCGAAGCGGGGCTCCTAAGCTTGCTGCTGCAGCGCGCGGACGCGCACGACGCGCGTCCTCCACACGATATAGACATCATCGTTAAGTCCTCTGTAAAGCCGGCGGTGTGTCGCCAACTCCTCGGCGCTCGCCCAAGTGAGACTCGTGACACGGATCGTACGCACAACAACTCAAGATATTATTCCCGAAAGCCACGACCGGAACTAGTCAACAGACCCTCATTCTTGGAGTCAATAGAGGGGACACCGCCAGATCCAGCATTCCAGATTTCCCGAAGGCTCGACAATTTGAGTATTGAGATCCCTTCAGCACAAATTTCGGCGCGGCGCCGACTCCGGCGGAGTGAGCGGAAAGGAACTGTCAAGATGAGTGATGTGAAAAGGGCCAAGTACTCGTTGTCCGTGCAAGGCCAGCCGGACTGGTGCCACTTCTGTAAGTGTTATGTGCAATCCCATTCCAACTCGAAGCGCAGTCATGAGCAGAGCAACGCGCATAAGAAAAATGTAGAGCTGAAGATGCGTGAGATTCGCAAGCAGAAGCAGAACGAGGGCAAGGAGGAAGAGGCGAAACAACGGATGATGGCGAACATCGAATCGGCGGCAGAGAAGGCGTATAAAGCGGATTTGGCGCAGGCGGAGGCAGAGAAGGGGGCGTGGAAGTTCGATGACCGCTCGAACTACTACTGGCACGCAAAATCTTCATGCTACTTTGACCCCAAATCTGGGATGTTCTTCAACACAAAGACAAACGCGTGGTCCAAAGAGGCACCCGCAAACTGCCCGGCACCGCCCGCTGCGTCTGGTCAAACGTCTACCGCGACAGAGCGCGCTGCAGAAGGGGAACAAGGTCCAGGTGGAAAAACAGCAAGTACTATTACGGCCGCAGCCTGTGGGAGCGGCGCGTTGGGTGTTTCCGCGGGTCCAGCGAGTGGTGTTGCGGGTTTGGCAAGCGCCCCGAAACCGAACGCCGCTGCGGGCACCACAAACGCCAAAAGCTTGACGAGCATATTCAACCTCGGGTACGGTACGAATCACCCGAAGTATGAAGCGGCAAAGGCTAAAACACAAACGTCCGCACTTCGCGCTTTGGACGGCGCGGGTGGGCGAAAGTTTGAAGCGACTGACGCGAAGAAACTCGGAGTCGTCACGGGAACGGGGGACAACAGCAAACGTAAGCGCGCTGACGGTGCAGCTGGTGGGAAAAAGCCCAAGGTGAGCAAGGAAGAAGCCGCAGCCCTCGCGAAGAGGGAGGCTGCTCGAGCGCGTGTCGAGGCGCGGACCAAAAAGTCCTTTGGCTTGCAATAGTTATTTAGTTTTAGAAATAGTCACGGCAACAATCGTTTTCTAGCCCTCCTCCCTTAAGCGGCGGCGCCGAATTGCTTTTTCAACTTTTCCCGCACCTCAGGC
>TARA_B110000977_G_scaffold68_1_pt1 | contig 19289 bp, 20 predicted proteins | sample TARA_B110000977 | Tara Oceans TARA_B110000977 (sample SAMEA4397798) | marine metagenome | biome: Polar Biome; feature: [SRF] surface water layer (ENVO:00010504); material: water (ENVO:00002006), including particulate matter (ENVO:01000060) such as... | depth 5 m | reverse complement strand
TACATTGGGTAATCCTACAATTCCTGCTTTCATTTAGTATATTTTTTGCAAATATACAATCTCTATTTTTTGCCCAATATGTAAATATTAAAAAATTCAACTTCAATAAGTTTTTTAGTTAAATTTAAATAAACACGCCCGGTTCGATTACATAAAATTAACAATTATATGTTTTTTTGAATCTATCCTATTCTTCTGAAGGAATAATGAAAGGAGTCCATCATTCGAATAACTTATATTTAATGGTTAATGTGAATTTAATTTCTAAGTATTTAGATGGGTTATGGTTTAGGGAAGTTTGCTTAAACTATTTGCTAACTTTCAAAAAGCATTTAAAAGTAAAACAACTTTATTTTATTAAAAAAAAATCATAAATTAGCTTTAATATAAATTAAGCCTGATGAATGAAAAACCAACGGTAGAATTAAAACTGCCTATTTTAAAAAATATGGAGCTTGTAGCTACTCAGACAGCTGAAGTAGTCTCTAAGCACATGCAGCTATCAGAAGAAAAGTCTGGTGAGATTTCGATGGCTTTGATTGAAGCGTGTATTAATGCTTTTGAACATTCCGAATCAAAAAGTGAAGTTTATATTCATTTTATGATTGACGATCAAAACTTGACAATTAAAGTGATTGATAAAGGAAAAGGTTTTGATGAATCAAATGTAAAAATCCCCAAGATTGAATCAAAAATTAATACTGATGAAAGAAAAAGAGGTTGGGGAATTATGCTGATAAAAGAATTAATGGATTCTGTTGATTTTGAATCTGATCATACAGGAACAACTTTAACGATGGTTAAAAAAAAGGATACAAATGAATAAAGTAACAAAAGTAGAATTAATAGGTAATGTAGTGGTTATTTCTACTGAAGGTTATCTCAATAAGGATCTTGGAGAAGAAATTCAAAACGCTGCGCAAGAACATATACAAAATGGAGTTAATAAAGTTTTAATAAATCTTGAGCGTTCTAATATTGTAAATAGTATTGGAGCATCAATTTTAATTGAAATAATTGAGCAACTTCAAGATACTGATGGAGTCCTTGCTTTTTGCGAATTAGTTCCAATAATAGAAAAGACATTTAAAATAATGGGGCTAACTAAATATTGTGAAAGTTATGAAACTCAAGAAATTGCCATTAGCAAAATGTAATAATCATTAATTTATTTTTAAAACTTTAATCACATGGTCAAATTTTGACATTTAATAATAAACTAAATTATCTTAAAGGTCAACTAGGACTATCAAATATTCAGTTTGTTTTTTTTAAAAAAAAAACAAGCTTTAAATCTCTAGATTTATTAGAGTATTATAATCAGAATTTTCCGTATTATCATATTGAATTAGAAAGATTTAAGATAATTAAAAGAAAAAACGACAAAGAAAATCAATTTAATTCTTTCTTTAATTTTTACTCATACAATTCTGCTTTACTAACAAATATTTATCTTAATCATAAACCTATTGGTTTAATTTTCTTTCCTTTAAATAATGAAAATTCAACTGAAGTACGTTCTTTAATTATGGATTTCAGAAGTCAAATTGAAAACCAATTAATTATTAAAGATCTAGAGCAAAAGCTTTCTATTACAAATAATAATCTAAACAACAAATTACTTGAAATAGAGTCTCTTATTGATGTAACCGAAATTATATATAATCAAAGCGGATTGAAACAAAATCTATTTGAAAGCATTTTAATTACTATACTTTCTATTTTAAATGCTTCGAAAGGTATGGTCTTATTAAAAGATGAAAAAACAGGCTTTTTTAATGTTATTTCATCCTTTAACATATTAAAAAATCAACTCCCAAACAAGATAATAAGAATTACTAAAGGAGTTTTAAAAGAGCTCAATAAGGATAAAAAAGCTAAAATAATTGATGAACCTCAGAATTACGAGATCTTAAAGGCTTCTGAAAAAAACTGCATAATTAGCCCTATTATTTCAGGAAATACAGTTGAGGGAGTTTTTTTATTATTTGATAAAGAAAGTAGAAATGGACTTATCAAATTTACTCAACAAGATTTGAGGCTTTTCGATAGTCTGAGTAAAAAAGTTAGCCTTGCCTATGACAATATAAGACTAATTGATTCACTTAAAAACTCTAATAAGTTAGTTGAAAATATAATGTCTTCTATTACTACAGGTATTATTATGATTAATATACTTGGAGAAATTGAGTTTGTAAATCATTCAGCAAAAAATATATTTAGAGTTGATCAAGAGGATGTGATAAATAACCATTATTTCATCATTTTTCAGAATAATTTAGATTTAATTCAATTACTTGAAAGTTCTGAAGCTAAAAATGAAATTATTTATGAAGACAATTTTAAAATTCAAGATAGTGAGGGAAATCCTCATGAGATTAACTTAACACTTTCGCCTGTTTATAATGAAGATAATGAAAGGTCAGGAATTGTATTTTCTTTTGAAGACCTTTCTGGAATAAATAAAATTAAATCAACATTTAAGAAGTATGTGTCAGGTAATATTGTAGATGAACTACTTCAAAATGAAAGCTCTCTTGAGCTTGGAGGAACCCAAAGCGAAGTTTGTGTTCTTTTTTCTGACATAAGGGGATTTACAGCTCTTTCTGAAAAAATGAAACCCTCTGATGTAGTATATTTACTCAATACATACTTTGAGTCAATGATTGAAGTTGTGTTTTCTAATAATGGTACATTAGATAAAATAATAGGAGATGAGTTAATGGTTTTGTATGGTGTTCCTTTAAAGAATAAGAATGACTCCCAAAGTGCAGTAAATACAGCAATAGAGATGTTTAAAGCGCTAGAGGCTTTTAATAGAGAAATTGAAAAACATGATTTACCTCAATTAGAAATAGGAATAGGAATTAATTACGGAAAAGTTGTTTCGGGAAATATTGGTTCAAAACGACAGATGAACTATACTGTAATTGGAGATGCTGTTAATTTAGCATCAAGACTATGTTCCCATGCAAAATCTGGAGAGGTAGTTATTTCTAAAAGTGTTTTAGAGCGTTTGGATAATTTTGAGGGATTTAAAGAACAAATTCCTATTAAAGTTAAAGGAAAGTCTCGAAAAATTGAAAATTGGATTTATAGTATGGTCTAATTAGACTTTTTAACAACAACAATAGTAATATCATCTGGATTCATAACTCCATTAGACCATTCATCTGAAAGCAAAACAAGTGCATTCTTAATTTCAACTGCACTTAGTGTAGCATATTTCTTAATACAATCATTTACTTTTTCATAATCTAACAAATCATTCGAGGGGTTTGGCAATTCGGGTAAACCATCTGAAATCATAATCATAACATCATCTTGATTAAATTCCTTCTTAACACCATCAAACTTTTCACCTTCAAGACCACCTAAAGGAAGGTTGGGCACTAATACCTCTTCCACTTCTTTCGTTTTAGAAGAATAGAAGTAAGTCGGGGGCATAGCTGCGGAACTAAGTTCAACAGTATTATCTTTAAATTTAGCAACACTTAGACTCATTCTAAGTCTGCCAAAATTAACTCGTTTAACAATTCTATTGAGTTGTTCTAAAATAATCGAAGGAGTACCCATTGGAATCCCGTTAAGTCCAGCTTTAGTTACAGACACCATAATTCCAGAAATTACACCGTGCCCTGTAGCGTCTCCACAGATGGCATAAAAGTATTCTCCTTTTTCGTAAAAGAAATCATAATAATCTCCACCAATTTCAGTTGCAGGTTTTAAGTAAGTACTTATTGAAAAACCATCAATGTTTGGTAATACTTTTGGAAGTAAACTGTTTTGAAGCTCTTTCGCCTCTTCTAATTCTTTAGACTTCCTCTCACCTTCCAGCCGTTTCTTCGTAACTTTTTCTCTGTATTTAACAAAAAACCAAACGAAAATTATCAAGAAAACAATGTAACTAACTATGGATTCAATTCTTAACCACCAGGGTGGTGCATTATATATCGAAAATGAAACAACATTTTCACTTTTAACTCCATTTCCATTTATGGCGTAAAAACTTAAATTTGAGGTGTAATACGGAAGTGTACTCAGTTGTATTTGATTGTTGTATCCATTTTTAATAACCTCATTATTGTCTCTTTCTGCGAAATATTGAATCTGATCGGATTTATAGGTACTGTTTGTGAAAAGATCAAATAAAAGAGTTTTTGTATTGTAGTCTATGTTTACTGAATTATTTTTTATTGGTATTATTTTTCTATTATTTACTTCATCGATACCAACTATATTAAAATTATTTATCAAGAATTGGTTTTCAGAATCATCAATAGACAGAAATGGAACCGCTTGAACAAATTCATTACCTGTAATGAGTAAATTATCTGAATTAATATGAAGAGATTCTGAATGAAACATATCAGGAATAAGGCCATCTTCAATAGTTAAGTTTTTTATAGTATTATTTTCAATAAAATTTATACCCGTTCCCGATTGAAAAAATAAACGATTAGGTGTCTGTAGAAAATCATAAACATTATTAGATAACATTCCATTTTCTAAATTTAGGTTCGAAAAGATTCCTTCTTCAATTTGATATTTAAAAAGTCCAGATCCAATAGAACCAATATAAAGTGTCTTCTCTTTATCAATATACATTAGTTTAGTTGGAGTAGACGATGATAATGACCTGGAAGAATTTCCATCATATCTGAAATTTCTAACAAAAGAACTAAAATTTCCTTTATATACTGATAAACCAGATTGTCTGTTTGTTAAATAGTATAAATCACCAATTTTCTCAATGTCATTAAAACCTCGAGGAGCATTTATATTTAACAACTCATTATAATCATGGAAAACAATTGTTTTATTTATTTGTTTTTGTTTTAGTGAGTCAGAACCTGTAAGTAAATATTTAGGAATTTGCAATAACCCATTATTGTAGGAAGCAAATAGAGTGTCGTCGATGATTTTAATATTGTTCATAAAATTACCATTAAAAGAATTGTCAGAAAACACATTCTTAATTAATGATTTTTTATCTATGTCAAAAACATTCAAAGAATTACCTCCAAAATATATTAAATTTCCATCTGTTTCAAAAGACATTTTGGAAAAATCAAAATTATATTTCTTCTGAAAAATTTGCTCTCTGTTTCCCGATGCATTTCTAATTTCAATTGAATTATTATAAAAATTTAGGATGAAATTTTTATACACATAAAAGAAAGAAGAACCTTTAAAATTATTTAATTTTACTATTTTATTTAGTTTATCTTGAAGTGTTTTAACACCTTCATTTGACCCTACATAAAGATTACCATCAATAATTTTTGCAAAATTTATATTACTCTGGATAGCATAGGAGACTTTATTATTAAAATTAAAATCAGTTTTAATTAGTGATGAGGATTCTGTATTCCAAAAGAAAAAACTGTCGTTAGAAGAAATTATATTGTTGTAGTCATTTAAGGGACTTAAATTAATTTTATTAAAAACTAATTTATCATTTAAAGAGTTTATTTCAAAATTTGAGAGTTCAGTTCTTAATAAAAAGGTTTCGTTTTTAAGTTTTATTAAGGATTTTATCGGTGATTTAAAGGCATATATATACTCAAAATCAGAATTTTGCTCATCAAAAATAATTATCTCATTTTTGGATGCTACAATTAGTTTGTCATTGATTTTTGTGATTCCTATTATTATATTCGTGGTTAAATTAGACCGTTTACCTTTAAAATAACGTTTAAACGTTTTAAGTTTTTTGTCAAAAATATTAACTCCATTTTTTGTAGCAATCAATACCTTAGAGTTTTTAGAAAAAACAATCGAATTAATGTCATTATCTCTTAGGTTAGAGGTCGATATTGAAAATGGATTTAGAGGATCAAATGTATAGTGTCCGACAATTATAAAGTCTTTATCTAAGATATAATAGCCCGAGTTTTCTGTTGCAATCCAATGATCTCCTGTTTCAAAATCTTCAACCAAAGAAACCGGTTTAGATAATAGTTTTATTTGGGTGAAATTAAACTCATCAGAATTAAACACACTTAAACCATCTTGGGAAAATGCAATAAGTTTATTTTTTAATGTTATTCTAACTTTGTGAACTTTTGAATTTAGTAGACTTAGAGAATCCTTAATGTTTGAATAAAAGACATGTTTTTCATTATCATAAAAAACATTCAGCCCCTCGTCAGTAGCTATCCAAAAAAGTCCATTTGACTGTTTTTCAATATCTTCTATGTTGTTTGAACTTAAGGGTAGATCTAACTGCTCAACTTGTCCTCTAACGAATGAAATTGTTAAAAAACTAACTATTAAAAATAATCTCCACATATTAACTCTTATAAATTTGTTTTTATCTGAGCTTTTGCTAGATTTTTTATTATTGCATTCTGCCAAGTCGCAAAATTATCATTTGCTAATTCAATAAAAACAAGTTTACTTGCCTCCTCTTCTCCAATAGCTTTTTTTGCTAAAGCTAAAAAATAAGAGTGATAGCTATCACCTGTCATATCTTCTTTAGAAAGATTAGAATAATCATTTATAGATTCTTGAGGATTTCCTTCCATAAGATTTAAATATCCAGAAAACTTATAAAAACTATTTAATGCTGTTGGATTGAATTCAAGTTCAACCTCAGACATTACTTTAAATTTGTCTATTTGAACACTTGCTTCTTCATAATTTCCAAATAAAATATTAAACCAGATGTCAACTTCTATACTTGAATTTATGAAATTTGTCTCAATCCTTTGTTTTTCAATTTCATCTTGGGCGCTTGATAACTGAATTGCCATTCTAGAACTTCTTAAGCTTTTAATTCTCTCAATAGATTCTTGTGTTGCATTTTGTTGGTTGCTGTGGCCAAAAGCTAAAAATTTATTAAACTCCAGTTCAATTGTATAGTTTATTTTTTGAATTTCCTCTAAATCAAAATCACTAACTTGTCCCTGAACTTCATTAAGAAGATTTACAGCGGCAGCGAAATTTTTTTGATATAAATAAGTATGAGCTTTCAAGGCATTAATTGAAACCATCCAATATTCATTTGATATTGAAATGGCATTGTCATAATAACTTCTTGCTTTTTCATATTGTCCTTGGAATGTATAAACATGACCTACCATTAATAGAGAGTTTGCATATTGATTACTTTTGGTTCCCGTTTCAAATTTCTCAATAATCTCTAGAGATTTATTATACGCAGACAAAGCTTTATCAAATTCACTCTGTGCACGATATACATTCCCAAGAAATCTTGGAGGTCTGGAACTTTCAGGAAGTATTTTCTTTGCTTCATTCAGAAGCATTTCTGCTTTTTTTAGATCACGTTCGTCAGTTGACAACATATAAAAACCATTACCTGTAGGAAAGTGAAGAAATGCTAAGTTTACATAAGCTTCAAATGAGTTTGGATTAACCAAAAGAGCTTCTTTATATCTTTTTTCAGAAGCTTTTACATCAAGTTGATTCTTAATATCTCCAGACCATATATAAAGTTGGAAATATTGAGGATAATCTAGGATTAAAGAATCTAGAATTTGATCTTGTCGATTTATATTCCCTTTAATTCTTCTTTCATAATTTGATTCAATGAAACGAGATTCAAGATCACTTACCTTTTCTCTATTATCATAAGCAAGCCTTAAAAGCCTCCTACGTTCTTCATTATCCTTAAATCCATTGAATAGCTTGGGGACAAAAAAATCAGGATCTAATTTAGCTATTGAATCAAAAATAGTCTCTTGTGTTTGGGGCTCCCAATTTCTATTCTCTATGTTGATTAAAAATTCTTCAAACAAACCCTTTGCCACTTCTGAAGATGAAGTCCATTGAATTCTTTCAGACTTTTCAGGCTCTGAACAAGAAGTTATAACCATTGTTACCGCTAATAAAAGTATTAATTTTTTCATTGTTTTAGTATTTAATTAAAAAAGTTTCAAAACATAAATTGCAATAATATATGCTATAAAAAATAATATTGATTTGATTAAAGATTTGATTGCAATATTTACATGTTTAAATTTAGTAAACGCAATATTTCCAGTAACATATACCATGTGTGATAAATGTTTTCTGTACTCTTCTGGGTCTTTTCTTAATGATTGAATTTTAGGATAATATTCAGAAAAATCAACATTGTCCATTGCAATATCACCAAAGAAAAGGGGTGATTTTAAAGCTGATTGTTTAAGTCTTGGTAAAAAACATTTAATACATGAGGCAAAAGAAATACAAGTAAAGTATAGGCCTGGAAGTAAAATTAGTAAGCTAATATAATCCCAAGAAGTATTTAAATCTAAACTATAAACATTTTCATCATCTATGATATCAATTGTGTAAGCTGCAGTAAAAAACAAACTGTATACAGATATCACTACACTTGATTTAATTTCCGCATATCTTATTTGATCGTAGTTGTAATTTATAATTTCCCAAAAATCAAGAATTGTTTCTCTCTTATCCATATTATATATTTATTTCGAATCCATACATAAAATCGGTATCGTTTTTAAGGCTTTTAACATAGTTAATAGACCTATAACTAACAACATATTTTATATAAGTACTAATCTTCTCATTTATTTTAAATCTAATATACTGATTTGCAAATACACGAACATCTCTTATTTCATTATATTTCCACTGACTGTAAAGTGTTGTTGCTGACGTGATGTTTTCAAATAGCTTAACTGAAGAGAAAATATTAAATGAAATCCTGGTTGTTTTTTGACTGAAGCCATCGAAATTTATATTTTCAAATTTATATTCGGGATAAGATTCAAACTCATAAAAAGGTCCAACGGCTATATCAAAATAGTTTTTATCTTTTTTATATATATGTTGCCTAAGCCCAATGCCAATTAGAGTTCTTTCATCAATAAAAGATCTTTTACTTTCGCCAGTTTGTAAAAACGTGAAAAGACTAAAGTCTTCATTTAGCATTTTATTCCACCTAAATTGAAAGTTCATTTTTTTATCAAAATTATTTCCATTAAGTTTTGAAGAAGAGTAAGAAAAAGTGATTCTAAACAGATCGTTTTTGATTCTTGATCCTAAAGTAATGTCAGACCGTAAAAAATTAAATTTAAAGTTACCAGTTTTTTGATCTCCCATGAAATCTGCAAAAACATGAAAAGTTGAATCTATTTTTTTTAAACTGGATTCAGTATCAATAATAGCTTGTGAGCAAATTGTATTAGAGAATAAGATTGAAAAAATAATACATAAACACTTGTTTTTCACAATTAATTTTTTTTAATCAACCGAAGATAAAATAAAAATAAAAAAAACAATCTTTTTATGCTGCCTTTTTCAGAATTCTATGATAAATTATTTTAAACTATAGATTTTCAAAATCAGTTACTATTGGTTTAAATTAAAAAAAGATACTCGGGTGAATAAACTTTTTTTATCATTTTTATTTAAAACAAAATTTATTCTGGATGCATAAAACGCTGCTTTGCTAAAAGCGCTTCTTCAGTTTCTTCATGATCTTCATCAGGTACACAACAATCCACTGGACAAACAGCTGCGCACTGAGGCTCGTCATGAAAACCTTTACATTCGGTACACTTATCGGGTGCTATATAATAAAATTCATCAGAAATAGGCTCTTGAACTTCGTCAGCATCTACTTGCTTCCCATCGGGCAATACCACAGTTCCTTTTAAAGAAGTTCCGTCTTTATAACGCCAGTCGTCAGCACCTTCATATATAGCAGTATTTGGGCATTCAGGCTCACAGGCTCCGCAATTAATGCACTCATCTGTAATAATTATTGCCATAGTAGGATTTCTTTTAGTTAAATTTGCCTCAAAAGTAAGACCTTATAGTTTATTCTACAAATAATGATCCAACTACAACAACGAATTTTTGCATTTAATCGCTTAGGAGACTTCCTTAGAAATATAAATGCTGAAAATAAAGACTATAATGCCCTTTTTGATACAGTGAGTCGAGCAAAAGATAACAACGGATGGTTTTCAAAAGAAAGCGTTTTACACGCCTTCAATGCCTGGGGAAATTTACTTAATGAAAAAGATTTATTACACTGGACAAAAGACTATTTTTTTGAGAATGAAGAACCGAAAATAGTTGGTTTAGTCCTAGCAGGAAACATTCCTTTAGTTGGATTTCATGATGTTTTAAGCGTTTTAATCAGTGGAAATAAAGCACTCGTAAAATGTTCTTCTTCTGACCCGCTATTGATTGCTTTTTTAGTACAAAAACTTCAAGAAATTGAACCTGGATTTAAAGATTTGGTAGAATTCACCAAAGAACGTTTCACACATTTTGATGCAGTTATTGCAACCGGAAGCAACAATGCTGCTCGATATTTTGAGTATTACTTTTCTAAAGTTCCAAACCTGATCCGAGCCAACAGAAATGGTGTTGCGGTTTTAGACGGAAACGAAACCAAAGAGCAACTCGAGGCTTTAGCGCAAGATGTAGTTCGCTACTTCGGTTTAGGTTGTAGAAGTACATCTAAAGTATTTGTACCTGTAGGATATGACTTAAACTTAATCTTTGGAGCACTTTACCCCTTTGACAGTTTAATGGCTTCTGCAAAATATGCAAACAACTACGACTACAATAAGGCGGTTTATTTGATGAGTCAATTCGACCTTTTAGATAATGGTTTTTTTATGCTTAAAGAAGATGAATCCTACACCTCTCCTGTTGCTTGCTTGCATTATGAGTATTATAGTGATTATAAAAATTTGGAGGAAAAGCTTAAACTTGATCAGGATTTAATTCAGTGTATTACTTCAAATCAAAAAGGAAAAAGCCATTTTGAGTTTGGAAAAGCACAACAGCCAAATCTTTGGGATTATGCAGATGGAAAAAATACACTACACTTTTTAAACATATTAACTTAATATGTTGAAAATTCAATTAAAAAATGCATAATTATTAGTCTTTTTTAAGTGGGTAATACAGATATTTGCACCTTAAAATAAAATATGAAAAAACATAATTTTAGCGCGGGTCCTTCAATACTTCCTGAGTCGGTGATGAAAAAAGCTTCTGAAGCTGTTATCGAGTTTAACGGTATGGGGCTTTCTCTTATTGAAATTTCTCATAGAAGTAAGGAGTTTATCGCTGTTATGGAACGTGCGCAAGATTTAGCACTTGAATTAACGGGGCTTAAAGGAAAAGGATACAAAGCTTTATTTCTTCAAGGAGGAGCTAGTATGCAATTTCTAATGGCTGCATATAATCTTCTGGATTCTAAAGCTGGTTATATTAATACTGGGGCATGGTCTAATAAAGCAATCAAAGAAGCCAAACTATTTGGAGAGGTTTTAGAAGTTGCATCTTCTAAAGACAAAAACTTTAATTACATCCCTAAAGGTCATCAAATCCCTGCAGACCTAGACTACCTTCATATTACAACAAACAATACGATTTTTGGTACACAGTTCCAGGAAATTCCTGAAACTAACGTTCCATTAATAGCAGACATGAGTTCGGATATATTTTCAAGACAGATTGATTATTCAAAATTTGATTTGTTTTACGCAGGAGCACAAAAAAATATGGGTCCTTCGGGAACTACACTTATTATTATCAAGGAAGATATCTTAGGCAAAGTTAACAGAGTCATTCCTTCAATGATGGACTATCAGGTTCAATTAAACAGCGACAGCATGTTTAACACACCTCCCGTATTCCCAATATACACTTCGATGCTAACCCTAGAATGGTTACAAGAAAATGGCGGTATTGCATCTATTGAAAAGCACAACCAACAAAAAGCAGCACTTATATACAACGAAATTGACAGAAATTCAGCTTTTGTTGGTTTTGCCGCTAAAGAAGATCGTTCCTTTATGAACGCAACATTCAATTTAGCAGACGGAATTGACGGAGCAGCATTTGATGCTCTTTGGAATGAAGCAGGAATTAGTGGAATAAAAGGACACCGTTCTGTAGGCGGTTACCGAGCGTCTATATATAATGCCTTACCGATGGATAGCGCAAAGCTTTTGGTTGATGTAATGCAAAAATTCGAAAAAACTATATAAATATTATACATGAAAGTATTAGCAAACGACGGAATCTCTCAAAATGGAATCGATGCCCTAAAAGCAAGTGGCTTTGAAGTAATTACAACCAATGTAGCTCAGGAACAACTAATATCGTATATCAATGAAAATCAAATTACAGTTTTATTGGTTCGAAGTGCAACAACTGCACGTAAGGATTTAGTAGACTCCTGCCCTTCTCTCAAAATAATTGGAAGAGGTGGTGTTGGAATGGATAACATTGACGTTGCTTATGCTCGTGAAAAAGGTCTTAAAGTAATCAACACGCCTGCATCTTCATCTGCTTCAGTTGCTGAATTAGTTTTTGCTCATCTATATGGTGGTGTTCGTTTTCTATACGATTCAAACAGAAATATGCCTTTGGAAGGAGAATTAAATTTCAAAGGATTAAAAAAAGCCTATGCTAAGGGTATTGAGCTTCGAGGAAAAACGATAGGAATTATTGGATTTGGGCGAATTGGTCAAGAAGTTGCTAAAATTGCTTTAGGGGTTGGAATGCGCGTTATTGCTGCAGATAAATTCATGGAAGATGCAACAATTCAGGTGGTCTTTTTTGACGGACAAACTGTTGATGTTACTATTAAAATACAATCACAAGAATCCTTATTAGCAGAAGCTGATTTTATTAGCCTTCATGTACCTGCACAAAATGATTATGTAATTGGTGCAAGAGAAATAGAACAAATGAAAGCTGGCGCAGCGCTCATAAATGCTGCTCGTGGTGGGGTTGTAGATGAAGTTGCTTTATTAAAGGCACTAGAAGACGGTAAACTTTCTTTTGCTGGATTAGATACTTTTGAAGAAGAACCTAAGCCTGCAATGCAAGTTTTAATGCATCCTAAAGTTTCTCTTACCCCACATATCGGAGCTGCAACAGCAGAAGCACAAGATAGAATTGGTGAAGAATTGGCTCAACAGATTGCCGAAATACTTCTCTAATGAGTTATTTTAAAAAACTGAAAGAAAAATGGGACGTTAAGTCAAACTTTCAGTTTCTTATTATTTTTATAGTTTTTGGAATAACTGGATCTTCTTCAGTTGTTGTAGCGAAGCCTATTATGGAGGTGTTGGGGATTTTACCTGTTTATTTCGAAGATATCTTTTTAGGAAATGTAGTTTATTGGATGTTAAGAATACTAGTTATATTTCCTGTATATCAAATATTACTTCTACTCTTTGGAACATTATTTTTTCAATTTAAATTTTTCTGGAATTTTGAAAAGAAAATTTTAAGTAGAATGGGCTTTAAACGTTTCTTTACTAATTACTAAGACAAGTCAGAAGTTACCAATTTCAAAAATTCGTTACGTGTATCTGTTTCTTTAAAGGAACCCCTAAATCCAGATGTAATGGTTGTTGAATTTTGCTTTTGAACGCCACGCATCATCATACACATGTGAGAAGCTTCAATAACAACAGCAACTCCAAGTGGTTTGATTGTGTCGTTGATACAATCTAAGATTTGTTCTGTCATACGTTCTTGAACTTGTAAACGACGAGCAAAAACATCTACCACTCTAGGAATTTTACTTAAACCAACAATATGACCATTTGGTATATAGGCTATATGAGCTTTTCCAAAAAAGGGAAGTAAGTGATGCTCGCACAAAGAATAAAACTCAATTTCTTTTACGATTACCATTTCTTTATATTCTTCCTTAAACATAGCTCCTTCAAGGATTTGTTTTGGGTCCGCAGCATAACCACTTGTCAAAAATTTCATTGCCTTGCTTGCACGCTCAGGAGTTTTAATTAGGCCTTCACGGGTAATTTCCTCTCCTAAAAGAGAAATTATGTTTGAAAAATTTTCTTTAAGTTCTTCAGTTAATTTAATTGTTTCAATGTCGAAGTTGTCGTTAATCATAATTATTTTAAAAGGTGTTGATAATGTTGCTTTAACTTTTGAATTTTAGGGTCTATTATGTAAGAACAATAAGGTTGGTCGCTATTGTCGTTATAATAATTAAGATGCTCATCCTCTGCCTTATAAAAAGGAGTTTCGGGAAGCAATTCGGTGACAATTGGAGCATCAAAAGTTGTCTTTTCTAATTCCGCAATACGTTGTAATGCACATTCTTTTTGAGCTTCACTTGTATAAAAAATAGAAGAACGGTATTGAGAACCCACATCGTTTCCTTGACGATTTAGCGTTGTTGGGTCGTGAGTGGCAAAAAATACGGATAGAATTTTATTGAAAGAAATTATAGAGGGATCAAAAACAACGCGAATTCCTTCAGTATGTCCTGTTCTACCAGAACAAACTTCTCTGTAAGCAGGATTTTTAACAGTTCCTCCCATATAACCCGAAACTATTTTCTGAACACCATTTAAGCGTTGAAAAACTGCTTCAGTGCACCAAAAACATCCTCCAGCAATATATGCTGTCTCTAATGAATTCATATAAATACTTTGTTTAACAAATGTATGTATTTAATGAACAAAAAAATACTTGTTTTCTAAGTTTAATTGATTTATTGAATCAAAAAGCAGAATAAGAACAAAAAACAAGAAGCAAATCTTCCAAAAAAACGGATTAAATAGTACTTTGTAGTCCATATGAAAAAACTTATTGTTGCACGTAATATTCACAAGCAATTAGGAGATGTTAAGATTCTAAAAAACATAGACTTAGAAATAAATGCAGGTGAAATTATAGCAATTGTCGGACCTTCAGGTGCTGGAAAAACTTCACTTCTACAAATACTAGGTACCTTATCTTCGCCAGACAAAGCTCCTGATTTATCTCTAGAAATAAATGATACAAACATTCTTAATCTTACAGAAAATGAGTTGTCAGATTTTAGAAATCAAGAACTAGGTTTTATTTTTCAGTTTCACGAGCTACTTCCAGAATTCAATGCACTAGAAAACGTAATGATTCCTGCTTTCATTAAAGGGACTTCAATTAAAGATGCGGAAAAGCGAGCAACTAGCCTGATCGATCAATTGGGTTTATCGGGAAGGTCATCACACAAACCAGCTGAGTTATCAGGAGGAGAACAGCAACGTGTTGCTGTAGCTCGAGCTTTGATGAATAACCCTTCCATTATTTTTGCAGACGAACCTAGTGGTAATTTAGATAGCCAAACTGCTGATCAACTCCATCAGCTATTTTTTGATTTAAGAGATCAATATGGACATACATTTGTTATTGTAACTCACAATAAAGAGTTAGCAGAAAAAGCGGATCGGAAAATTGAACTGATTGATGGAAAAATAGTTAGATAAATGAAGTTTGATGAACTTAAAGAATTCCTAGATCTCAAGGCAAATCACTATCAGTCTCAAGATTTTATAAGTGCAGATCCAATTCAAATTCCTCATCGTTTTACTAAAAAAGAAGATGTAGAAATAGCGGGTTTTCTTGCTGCGACAATTGCATGGGGAAATAGAACCAGCATCATTAAGAACGCTAATAAAATGATGAAACTTATGGATGAAGCTCCATTTGATTTTATTGTCAACCACCAAACAAGTGATTTGGATGTTTTTGATGGATTTGTTCACAGAACTTTTAACGCAACAGATTTAAAATACTTTGTACAAGCCATCAAAAATATATATGTGAATAAAGGAGGTCTCGAATTTTGTATTACTCAGCATGTTTCGAAGATGCCTTTACAAACAGCTTTACATCATTTTAAAAAAGATTTTTTTGAACTCCCCCATGAACTGAGAACCGAAAAGCATTTAGCAGATCCACTCAAAGGCTCGGCTGCCAAACGAATAAACATGTACTTACGATGGATGGTTAGACCTAATACTTCGGGTGTAGATTTTGGTCTTTGGAAAAGTATGCACCCAAGAAACCTCTCGTGTCCATTAGACGTTCATTCGGGAACGGTTGCCAGGAAATTAGGGATTCTTAACCGAAAGCAGAATGATGCCAAAGCGGTACTTGAACTCGATAAACAACTGCGAATTATGGATTCTGAAGATCCAGTAAAATATGATTTTGCCCTTTTTGGATTAGGCGCTTTTGAAAAATTTTAAACCTCCTGCAATTTAAACCTTTAAGATTCCCTTTAGTTTTGTACTTTTGTGTACACATTTGGAACTTGTTTTACAATTAATGAAAATACTCCTTAAAAAAGCGACTTTAATTGACCCTAAAAACGCATTCCATTACTCCATTAAAGATATTTTAATAACCAACGGCATTATCACTGCAATAGAAGATGATATTGTTGATGAAACTGCTGAAGAAATAAAGTATCCTAACCTCCATGTTTCTAGAGGTTGGTTTGACAGCAGCGTTTGTTTTGGTGAACCTGGCTATGAAGAAAGAGAAACACTTGAAAATGGCCTCAAAACCGCTGGAATTAGTGGATTCTCTCAGGTTGCAGTTAATCCGAATACCAATCCAATAACCGACAACCAATCAAGCGTATCATATTTAAAAAACGCAGGAAATAAATTTGCAACTCAAATATTTCCAATTGCCTCATTCTCAAAAAATCAGGACGGTAAAACTTTAACTGAACTGTTCGATTTAAAACAAAATGGAGCTGTAGCTTTTGGAGATTATAAAAAACCCATAAAAAATGCAGAGCTATTAAAAATTGGCTTACAATATGCACAGCGATTTAACGGTCTAATTGTTTCAAATCCTACCGACACGAACATTGGTGTTCAAGGGGGCGTTCACGAAGGAGAAATAAGTGCCCGCAATGGGCTATTAGGATCACCCTCTCTGAGTGAAATATTGCAGATTCAACGTGATGTAGCTGTTTTAGAATATACAGGTGGTAAACTACACATCCCTTGTGTATCATCTGCAGAAGGGGTTGAATTGATAAGAAAAGCTAAAAAACATGGTCTTAATTTATCCTGTAGTGTAGCTCTTGCAAATTTAGTTTTCACTGACGAAGAGCTTATTGATTTTGATACACTTTACAAGCTTGACCCTCCCCTACGTACCGCTAACGACAGAACCGCACTTAGACAGGCTGTAATTGATGGTACTATCGATTTAGTAACTTCCAATCACGAACCACTAAATATTGAACTTAAGCATTTAGAGTTTGATTTTGCAACTTCGGGTACTACTGGGCTTGAAGCTATGTACGGAGTTCTTTCAACCTTATTTCCTGAAGAAAAAGTAATTGCTATTTTGACTAAAGGAAAAGATATTTTTGAAATAGAAAACACAACAATTGAAGTGGGGCAAAAAGCAAACCTTTCCTTGTTTAATCCTTCTGGAAACAACACACTGAAAGAAGAAAACTTAATTTCAACTTCTAAAAATTGTGCCTTTATAAACAGCCCAATACAAGGAACTGTTTATGGTGTTATTAATAATTCGCAGACTACCCTCAAATGAATATAGATTCCAATCAAATTTTAGAATACCTACATCAAGCTCCAATCGAAACAAGTGAAAATTCTCCCATTTTATTTTTAATTCATGGCTACGGAAGTTATGAGGGAGATTTATTTTCATTCGCTCAATATCTCCCTAAGAATTACCACATAATTGCTCTAAGAGCACCTATTGTATTAGCAGAAGGAAGTTATGCATGGTATACAATTACGTTTGATGAGGATATGAACAAATGGTCAAATGATGAAGAAGGGATTCAGTCTCGAGATTTAATTATTTCAAACATAGAACATCATTTAAAACGTTTAAATTCTTCTAAAAAGAACGTCGATCTTCTAGGCTTTAGTCAAGGTGCTATTTTGAGTTGGTCTTTAGGAATGTCCTATCCTAAATCAATAAATAGAATAATGGCTTTAAGTGGATTTTATAATCCTAAATTAGATCAAGAATCATCAGAAAGTAAAGCAGATTTGAAATGCTTCAGTTCCCACGGGATTATTGACCCTGTAATACCTGTAACTCATACCCGCACAGGAATTAACAGCCTAAGAGAAAAAGGAGTTTCTGTAGCTTATAAAGAGTATGATGCCCCACACACTATTAGCCCTGACAATTTTAGAGACTTATTGCAATGGCTTCAAAGTAAAAAAGCTTAATTTGTTGGGTAAAGAAAATGTTCTACAACATTAAAAGTAATAGAAGCATCTGCTGCTATGGTATATTTAATAAATAATTCCCCTCCGAATGTTCCATTAGAAAAATTTGCAATAAGCCATTTATGGTTTAACACTTTTATTTTATTGATTAAAAACTTACCTCCCATTTCTGCATAAGGGACTAAAGAAGCATCCGCCGACAATAGATTTGTGTCGTAAAGAGCATCTTTTATTTGAGTTGAATTTACATCAAAACCTAAATCTCCGAAGTACCCTGAAGCAGCTTGATTTGTATCTAGTGAAAAATATACGTTATCGAAAAGTCGTAGTTTTTCAACTTTCAAAGAATCCTTAAGTGCATTGACTTTGGCCACTTTTTTCTCCAAACGAGTTTGTTGATCTGTCATTATTTTATTGCTATTGACTACTTGAAAAATCAATATTAATGAAGCAAAAGAAAAGAGATAAACAAATATATTTTTTTTCATAAAAGGGTGAATTAGCTTGATGTTATTTCTAATGTATCGTATGCCAAGTGAATGTTTGAGGGTAAACTAGCTTCAACTTCATCATGAAAACCTAGTAAATGACTGATGTGTGTAAAATATGTTTTTTTTGGGTTGATTTTTTTGGCTAAGATTAGAGCTTCTTCTAAATTCAAATGAGAGGGATGTGGTTCGACCCTCAGTGCACTTAAAACCAAAACATCGAGGTTTTCTAGTTTTTTAAGTTCTTCATCCGTAATAGTTTTTACGTCAGTCAAATAGGCGAAATTTCCAAACCTATACCCCATTACTTCAAGTTTGTGATGCATAACTTCAATGGGGGTTATGAATAGATCGTGGAGTTTTAATTTTTCGTTTTTATTGACTAAATTCTTGTTAACTGAAGGAGCTCCTGGATATTTATTCGCATCATTCATAATATAATAGAAGCGTTTGTCTAAAGCAGAAAAGACTTTCGGAGAGGCATAAAAATCAATATTACCTTGTCTAAAGAAAAAAGGTCTTATATCGTCTAATCCTGCAGTATGATCTGCATGCTCGTGCGTAAATATAACTCCATCAAGTCTGGGGATTGGATTGCGTAAAATTTGTTGCCTAAAGTCTGGTCCACAATCAATTACATAAATAAAATCAGCCCAAGATATAGCAATTGAAACCCGAAGTCTCTTGTCTTTAGGATTTTTGCTTAAACATACGGGATGTTTACTTCCAATTATTGGAATCCCCTGAGAAGTTCCTGTTCCTAAAAAAATAATCTTAAACATGATTTCAAAGGTAGAAATTTGTCTCT
>TARA_B110000977_G_scaffold140719_2_pt1 | contig 19310 bp, 13 predicted proteins | sample TARA_B110000977 | Tara Oceans TARA_B110000977 (sample SAMEA4397798) | marine metagenome | biome: Polar Biome; feature: [SRF] surface water layer (ENVO:00010504); material: water (ENVO:00002006), including particulate matter (ENVO:01000060) such as... | depth 5 m | reverse complement strand
CTCCGCGCCCCCAGGTGGGGTCGCGGAGCCGTCGCGATTCAAGTGCGATGTGAACAGTGTTGTGATGAATTACATTTGCGCTATTGGTGTCTTTTTCGTTTTCAGTGTCTTCGTCTCTTCGCGCTCTTTTCGTCGCGGCCGCGTCCCCGGGGCGAGCCATAGTCAACCTGATTCATTCTCTAAGAGTTGAAGATAAAGTCCAGTGTAACTAACAACAGCGATCGTCTCGTTCGAAGTTCCTAACTGCTCAAAACATTTACCCCACCGTTTTCATGATGCTTTCAGTGAAAGAGATACCGAAGCCCTAAAACCTAACACCAACACTACTGTGCGTTTCTGAGTCTTAGAAACGCCCGATAGCTTGGGGTGAGGTTTTGGGTCTTCTTGCATTTCTTTCAAGGCGGCATCTTGACTGAAAACGTGACCGCGTTACGGTCAGGTACATGCTTTGAGCAGTTACGGGAAGCAAGTAGCTAGAACGCGATTCAATACATCCTCTAACCGAAGTAAAATACGAATGACCGTGGCTCGTACCCGGGGACGCGGCCGTGTACCCGGGGACGCGGCCGCGTCGGTCTAAATTTTCTTTTTTGTCTTCATACAAAGTACATCTTATCGTTCAGGGCTCGGTGCAGCACGATGGGCGTGGCGTCCGCGTCCACGCCTAATTGCGTACCGCTAGACACAGTGGACGAAGTGTCACTCGCCTCCGCCGCTTTCGCGAACGCCGTGCCTCGAGCGGCGGCGAGGTGCGCGTAGTACACGGGCGGAACCAAAGAAACGCTTCGAGTGCATCGCGAGTACAAATGCGACAGCGCGAACGTGAGCCCCTGAATCGCGTCCGCCCCGAACCCGTTCTCGTCGCACAGCACGTGGTAGTGCACTGGCCGCGTGGTGCCTCGAATCCCGGCGTGCGATTGGAGGAAAAAGTCGTGCTCCGTGGCGTGGCAGATGTTCGTGTCCACCACGGTTCCGGCGGGGACGTTGCCGTTCCGCCCGTCGCCGTCCTTGCCCGGGTTCTCCACGAACAACCGAGTTTTGTGTCGCTTCTGCGCCACTACGAACGTAACAGGCGGATTGTAGGTCCCATCCCCTAACTTGGCAAACGCTTTTCGCAACGCCTTTAGCTCGTCGTTCAGCACGATCTGGAACTGGCTTTCGCTAACGCCGTCTCGGTAGAAAATAACCCGCTTGGGTTTGGTTTGCCCGTTTGAGCGGTAAAAGTTTAGCGCGATTTCACTCGCCATGAGTTCCAAGTCCTCGATGACCTCGACTCGCGACGCTTGCGAACTTAATCGGGCGACGTACCTCGCGCAGTGGTCGTCCGTGTTCCCCACGACCGCGGCGACGGAGTTCAACGTCGAGCCAGGCGCGGCGTGCGACACGTCCGCGCCGTAAATCAACGTGGGGATCTTCATCAAGCTGCGGTCGTTAACGGAAGGGGTGACCTTGGCGTTCCTGCCGCCCAGCTTGGCGTTGATCTTCTGAACAATGTTTGCAATGACCTGGTCGTTCGGACCGCTTTGAGGTTGACAGCCGCGACCGCCTCTGCCTCCTCTTCCACCTCGTTCACCTCCACCGCCGTTGCTACTCTCACCTCCTCCCTGTCCCAGTCTCCACTTGTTGATCAAGCACTGCGTTTGGACGCCGATATCGAGCTCCGCCGCGCTCTTCACGCAGTTGTAGACGCGCGTGGTGTCGAAGGGTGATAATACGCATACCACTAGTGTGGCGCCTTTGGACGCAGCTCGTCTGACCGCGTTCTCTACCGGTTCGCCTCGGTTGCGAACCCCATCCAACGCCGCAGCCCCGGGATCTCGAAACCCGCCAAACTTCCGCATCCCGCTCCGTAGTTGTTCGCCAAGGTCTTTTAATGAATCGTTTCCGATTGAGCTGTCCAAAGTCACTAAAGCCCACTTCATCAAAGGCACAGGCGGCGGGTCCAGTAGAACGTGGTCGTTTAAGTTCCACGCGCCCCGGCTTGGCGTGGCGATCTTGTTGTTCTTGTACACCACCATAGGGGGATTCAGAACACGTCCTTGAACAGAGACCATGTCCTTCCCTACGCCGACGCTGAAGCCCTTCTTGTGCAACGCGGTGGGAGTCGCGACGTGTTGTCGCACCGTCTGTTCGATCGCGGCGCGGCGCTCAACCGGAGGCGTCGCCGTGGCTCGGATCATATCCGCGGTGGCTTTGGCGTCTTCTAACAGCCGCTTTTGCTGTTCAGGCACGTCACACACCTCCATGGGGAAGTGGATGGGTTTTTGAGACGTTCCGGCTATGAGGCACGGCAGTTTCGGGTTCAACGCTCCAACGTTAGGGTACTTGCTCTTGAAGTACGTGACCACGTTTACCTTTCTGTTGTTGTCGTCCTTGAAAAAAAGCTCGCCCGCGGAAACTTTTGAAAAACCCCTTACCTGCTTCCGTCGCTTCTGCCCGGGGAAGTGCGTCAGCGTTACCCTGATGCCCTTGAACGCCGCGTTCGCGATGTCGAAGTCGCGCTTGCGTAGAGGGAGCTGGGGGAGAGTGGGATTGGAAGAGGTGGAAGGACCTCTGCCTCCTCTGCCTCCTCTTCCGCCGCCACCCGTTCCGCCGCCCGAGTCCAAAACAGTACAGAGCCTCTCTACCGCGGACATGTGCGCTATGAACGCAGCGGCGACTCGGTCGATCACCAGGTGGGTCCCTCCCTGCGTCGGGCGCGCGGATTGCGTGTATCCGAGCCAAACTTCAAAGCCGCCGGAGATTCGTTTTCTGGAAGAACCATTTAAAAAACCTCGCCCTACTACCACCCAACTTGGGTCGTTCGCCCTTTCCTGACGCATCACCGCATCCAGGGCTTGAAGCGCCGCGGCGGGCATCACCCCGGGGGTTTCGCCTCGTGCGTGCGCGTCAAGGGATGCGGTGATATCGATCGTCCCAGAGTACTTGACCTTGACCGTGAAATCTCCTTCGCCGGGTATATCGGTAGGACGGGGCACAACTAGCTCCACGCCCGAGGAGTTATCAGCCCCGGGGATGGCACCTGACGGGGCTAACAGCTGCGTCGCGCCGTCGTACGCAATCGCGGGCCACTTTTGCTTCAAAGAGAGATCGCGCACCACCGCGCGACACAGACGCGGGGGCAGCGACCGAGCCGCGTCTTGAGAAGAAGAGGGCTTCGCGTTCCCGTTCGTCGTTGTTCCGTTCGTTGTTTTCTGCACTGGGGGAACCATAGTCACGTGGTACAACGATAGCTTCGGGACGCTCTTGATGTCGAGCGCGAAGTGGTTCGCGCGGAGGCGGATCGGTTTCCCGGCCTTGCCGAAACCGGGACGCACGGGGAGGGGGATCAGCGGGAGCTCAGCGGTGGACATGCTCGCGTCGTGTGTTGTGGTGCGTGGCGAGAGAAAGGACCACGAGTCGTTGCTTTTCGTTGGAACGTTGGAAGAGACGGCACAAAAGTTTCGTCTCGGACGAGGCATGGAAAGTCATCTCTTCCTCCCTTCCTCTCTCCGATACATCGCCAGACCCTAAACGCGCGCCTCACACACCCCACCCCAACTCCCGCCATGGACGTCAACACCAACCACACCAGTACGTTCAACGAGTTTCTGCAGAAGAAGTACAGGATCAGCGTAGGGCACGGGATGTTCTACGAGTCGTACGTCTCACAGGGACCTCCACATAAGCCGACACACTCTTGCACGCTCCAAGTCAAGAGCGCCGACCTCGGTTTGGACCACACCGTGGTGTCGGAGTACTGCGACACAGGTACGTGTGTGGCCCGAGATACACGTCACAAAAGATGTCAGTTCGTATGCGTACACCCTCTCGTGTGTTGTTCCGTGCACTAGCTAGTAACCCCAGCCTTTATTTTTTCTTCTCCTCCTGATATTTTTCCCTCTCCCTCTCCCTCTCCCTCGCAGTCAAAAAGGCGAAGAAGGCTGCATGTCGTTTGATGCACGACTGGTTCGAACACGACAACGGCTCGAACATCCCGATCCAGTCAATCGATTCGCACGCGGAGGTTTCCGTAGATGCGATGCTTGGCGACTGCGTTTTGAAGTTGTTGCTTCTCGAAAGCGCCGTCGCGCCGCGCGGTGATTCACCCGGGAATCTCCACGACTGGGTCAAAGAACGTTCCACGAACATCTTTCTGTTCGACCGCTACAGGGAGCTGAGCGCTGCTGACAAACTGCCTGAAGGGTTGCCGAAAGTGACCGGGCAGGCGCACGCGGATCCCACGAGTTTTGAAGCTTGGATCGGAAGGGTGTGGAACGAAAGTGGCAAGGACCTTCAAGCGACGGCGGCGAAGGTGATGCCCGCGCTCGGGCTGAGAACAGAGATCAAAGGGTAAATGCTTCGCCGCGGTGGCGGTTCTCAGATCGTCGTGATGATACACGGCAATACCGTCACCGTGAATGATTTCCAGTCTTCAGACACTATCGCCACCTTGAAGGCGAAGATTCAGGATAGACCAGGTATTTTTGACCCGGAGTATGTTCGCCGTATTAGCTACGCGGACAGGTTTCTCAAAGACGACCGCACTGTGGCGGACTACAACATCCACAAGGAATCCACGCTTAAAACTGGTGCTGAGAGTTTAATGATACTACGCAAGCTTCATATCCCCCTCTTGTCTGCCCTCAATGCGATGGCAATGCACACCACCCACTCCCACCCGCACTCTAAGAAATTTCCAGTGGCCAAAATAAATGTTGAACAAAAATCGAACGATACCAGAGTTTCCCGAATTCGACATCTGTGTGATGAGAGCTGTCGCGTGCTCCCCGACTGTCACTGCGTCACGCGCCAGGCTGGGCGGGTACCTCCCTGGTGTCCCGGGAGGTGTGCGGGTCGTCGCTGCGGTCGACCGGGGGCTCGGGCCGGTGTAGTGGGTGGAGGCACCGTCGGGAAAGTTGACCGGTCGTTTCCTTCCGTTCGCGACGAGGAGCGGTCACGTCCTGACGGTGACATGGCTTTCGCCCCGCCCCCCCCGAGCGCGTCGATGCCCAAGGCGTACGCGCACCCGCCTGTGTCGTTCACAGTGAACGGGGGGGACGGGAACGGCGAAGCTAACTCGGACACGAGGGGAGTTCTCAAGGTACGCAGGGAGAGCACTGGAACACTCGATCTCGTGTCGAACAGTCTCGGCACATCTTCCATTTATGACTCATGAGTTGACCACCGCCTGACCCATACATCTTCCCTCCTTTTCCCCCCATCTGACCAGCTCTCGAGTGACTTCGAAGGCGGCAACTTAGGTACCACAAAGTTGCTCACCGAGAACGAGTACGAGCTCACGGTCCGGCCGGACACGAACGCGAAGCGGTACCGCGTGTGGTTTCACTTTTCGGTTGCCAACTGGAAACCAAACCAAAAAGTTTTATTTCACGTGAACAACTTTTCCAAGTCCAAAAGCCTGTACAAAGACGGGATGAGTCCTATATTCCGGGCCCGGGGTAATGAGGGTAATGGAGGTATAGAAGCAACATCTACATCTACTTCCGGTAACGATTCACAATGGGAACGCGTACACCCTAAGAACGTCTTTTACTACCGCAGCAAGGAGGGCGTTAGGGTTGAAAAATTAAAGCGAACAGATTCTTTACGTTCCGACGATAGCGTCGCGTCGGGCGATGGCTCCGGCGACGAAACCGGCGAGCAAACGAAACGCCCAAGGAAGCCGCATACTTTGAGCTGGACGCACGTCTTCCCGAGTACCTGTGATGACGGTGAAACCGTTGAGTTTGCGTACTCGTACCCGTTTACGGTTTCGGAGCAACAAAACATCCTGGACGAACTTGACGCGAAAAACCTACCCCACGTCCACCGGCGCATCCTAACGCACTCGCTTCAAGGCCGGCGGTGCGACGTGGTTGTGGTGGACGGAGGGGATGATAAAGATGCGCCAGCGGGGACGTCACTGTCACCTCGTAGGGTTGTTTTCATGACGTGCAGAGTCCACCCGGGTGAAACACCGTCCAGTCACGCTTTATTCGGATTGATGAATTTCGTCGTGTCCGACCACCCGCACGCTCAACAACTGCGAAAGAAAGTAACCTTCGTGTTCGTGCCTATGTTGAACCCCGATGGGTGCTTTGCAGGTAACTACCGAGCCGATTCAATGGGAAAGGACCTGAACCGTCACTGGAGAGACCCTAGTGAGAAATACGAACCGACGTTGTACCACGTGAAACTGTTGATAAAGTGGTACGCGCGAGATCCGTGTCACGAGCTCGACTTTTTCATCGACGCGCACGCGCACACGAACTCGAAAGCGAGTTTTTTATATTGTAACCCGCCCATGGGCAGTCTTGACAGCAGCGATGAGGAAGGCAGTAGTGAGGATGAGCAGGGGGGTGGTACAGCTGCAGGTGCGAATATCACAGCTGCGTATCAAGACTCTAAAAGCTCTAAACATTCTCACTCTTCTGATGAGTCTGACGTTACGGATGAAATGAGCAACGTCGAGAAGCTCGCTCTTTTGCACCGTGAGAAGTGCGAGTTTGCGTTTAAATGGGAGAGGGCGGCTGCTTTGCCCAAGTTAATGGAACTCAACTGTGGTGCATCGCTGGGGTTTTCGTTGGCAACCTGTCGCTTCTGCGAAAACCCAGAGAAAGCGGGCGCGGGGAGACGAGCGGTGGGCGCCATGTTACGACGGTTGACGCGAGACGATTTGGAGACGACAGAAAGTTTGGGTGATACCAAGACTAACTGCTCATTGGAGGATAACAAGAATGGCACTGTAACACCTAACGTAACACCCCGTCTCCCTCCCGTAACCCTAGGCCTCAACCGAGGCCCTGGTGCCATGATGTGCTACACGCTGGAGATGAGCTTCTACGGCATCAATCCGAATAGAAGAAACTGGAGTGCCCAAAACTCCAACGAAATTATCTACAATAATTTCGGAAAAGGCCTCGCTTATTCGTTTCTGGATTACTACGGCCTACGACGAGATTCCGAGTCTGAAAACGTAATCAACAAGGTGATAAACTCCGCAGCGACTGGAGACGTGACGCACCCGGACCGGATGTTCGGCGGGTTCGACCGGAACGGATTGGGCGCCGCCGAGCTCCGCGAAAAAGAACTCGTCAACTTTGTGGTGAGTTCTGGAGAAAAAGAAACAAGCGATAACTCGGCCAATTCGAAAGACAAAGATTCAAACCAAATGCCATGGCTTCGGAGTAGTTTCAAGGACAAGGACAAGAGAAACTCGACAACCCCGTGGAAGGATAAGACGCAAAGGTCCGCTGGTAACTCCCAAAAAACTCTTTCCAGGAAGAACAGTGGAGGTGACAAAAATTATAAACCGGTAAAAAAAGTTGTGGATCTCGCGGACGTTTCCCGCGCGATCGCGAACGGGGATGGGGAGCTAGATGGGAGCTTAGGAGTGGTTACTGCTAAAATGGTTGGAGGTGTAACGAATGGTTTTAAGAATGGTGTTACACCGGGAAAAACGAAAACGAGCCGGACGAAAAGCGGACGCGAAAAGAACAGAAAAAACGCAGACGCGAAAACCGAAAATGAATCGGACGTTCAATCCAGCACCGCGCCCGGCGCTTCGTTCAGCACGTTGAAGATGGAGACGTTGGGTTCTGATTTAAAACCCCAAAACAAAGGCATTGGGGGTGGGCAGTTCAAAGGAACGGGTTTGGGGTTTAATAACCCAGCAGGCGGAGGGGCGGGCGGCGGAAAACTCGGAAGGTCGTCGTCGTTGACCAAAATGTTGACTTCCAACACCCGGTCAAACTCGGCGTCGAAAACTTTGTTGGGGTCATTTCGAGTTCCCGGCCTAGGGGCGTTCGGACATGGGTCGAAAGTGGCTGGGGCTAAGGGTGTTACGAATGGTTCGTATGAGCAAACAGACACAGAGACGTTTGGTCTCGCCGCGGATTTTGAAAGAGCCGAGATTGGAAATAGAAAAGAATAGAAAAGAGGAGTGAGAAGAATCCTCGACCTGTATGAGTAGTATGAGTGATAGCGTAAGAAGTGAATGATAAGTAAGATTTATTTAAGGCGGCACGTAGAACGACTCGACGATTGCTCGAAGATTAGCCTCGCCCGATTGCCATTGCCTTTCGTTGCTAGCAGACGCATTAATAACATACAACTGCCCGTCAGTCACCGCCGCGGCGATTAAATTATGCGGCTTTGTAGTTTCGTACAAGTAATACACAACCTTGTCTTTCGTGAGTACTTTGGTGTTTAGAAGCGTACCGGCGTTACCCCCGGGAACTCCGAATCCGTTTTCGTTCCAAAACGCGCCTATTAACTCGATGAACCTTTCTAATGCAATTTCAGGAGGTCCCACGTCTCGCAGACTGTCTTCCCCAACGAACGGTAACACGTGCGTACAGACTTTACCTTCCGTTGGATTCGAAAACCGCAGATCCACGCCATACAACTTGCCGTCGTTCAAACTCACGATGTCCGGTTTCCAGCTGTCCCTTGGGAACTTGAACTGGTAGTCGTGCGTGCCCGCGGAGATTGACGTTTCGAAGCGTTCGCGGAAAGATCGCTTGTAAATTTGTAAGTCGGACGATGCTTTGGATGCCGTGACTCCACCGTCAGACCCTCCATTAGCTGTCTGCGTCTCGTACGCCGCTTGGGCATATTGTGGTGTGAAAAGCATTTGTGTGAGAGTCGTTGCCGCCACAAGGCCTAGGGACTTGCGTCGGGACAGAGTGACTTGCGACTCGTCATTGTTCTGACGTGCCGGGACCACTTTTGGGGTGGCCTTGTCATCAATCGCCCGGCAATGAGTGTCCCTGAAGGTGCGGACTGCGCGTTTCGCCGACAGCGCACGTCGGTCACTGACCGTGCAAGGCGCACGGAACACAGGCGGGGGGGACGCGATCGCGCGCATCGTGGATGCCAGTCGCGCGCACGAAGTATGACATGCTGACGCGGATCTGATTACAGGAAAATCATCCCCGCACGAAAAGCGCGCTTTCTTCGTTTCGAGTGCTTCTCTCAAGTCCAATACCACATCGCCCTCGCGCATGCGGGTGTGCTTGACGGACGCGATGCACTCCCAAGCAATGCGCGCGACATGCCTCGCTCGGATCCCTACCGGTTTGTGTGGAGCACGGTTAAGAACGCGTCACACCGGGGCGCGCGGCCACTGCAGATGGCAAATTCGACCAACCGCCGCTCGAACGGCGGCGGTAAATTCGACAGTCTCATCGATGAGCATCGACGACAGCGGGGATGACGATACTGGTGACACGACTGATAACACCAGACCACCCAACCGCGCACAGCTCTCCAACGTGTGTTTCGTGCTGTGCCGTCCCCAAGGCCCAGGGAACATCGGAAGCATCGCCCGCGTGATGAACAATTTCGGCATCACGGATTTGCGAATCGTGACGCCAGAACCCGGAGCATTGGAAGCACCGTATAATGAACTACTAGACGACGGCAGCGACAGAGCCGTGTATAGCGCTGCAGAACGAGCCAAAGCCCCATTAGCGGACGAAGCCCGGATAATGTCCGTACACGCGGCTGAGTTATTAACTCAAGCGATGCGGTGCCAGTCCGCAAAAGACGCGATTGCAGATTGCGTTTACGTTTACGCGACGACGGCTCGGCCACGCGAAAATTTACAAATCCAATCTGTGCGCGATTGCGTGACCAATACTTTGTCCGACATTAGTCAAACAGGCAAGGTTGCTATTCTGTTCGGCAACGAAGCCACGGGGCTGACGAATGAAGAGTTATCGCTGGCGAGTTTGGGGGTGATGATTCCGACCGCCGGGTTTGGAGTGCCGGAACAGCCGGGCGTAGAGACGAAAAAAAAACAAAAAAGATATACCGGTGGGGTTGGTCCCACTTCCCTGAACCTCTCCCAAGCCGTCGGGGTGATGGCGTACGAGATACATGAAGCCATCGGAAACAATCAAGTCACTGGGTTCTCCTCGCGGTTGATGACCACGGAGGAACGGATAAGGCTCACGGATGAGCTGCACGCGGCGAGACGATCGCTGGACGTGCTTGGGGGAGAAACTGATGATGGTGACAAAATAGATGACTCTGACTCGCCAGAGTCCTCTGACTCTCCTCGTCGCTTAGAACACCTAGAAAACGAACGCGAACGCCGAGCGGTTGCGAACGTTTTGAACGCCGGGCCTATCGCCACTCGCGATGCGGCGGCGTTGTTCACATTGGCGCGAAGAGTGCAAGAGAGTAAAAAGTATTCGAAAACGGACGATGCCGTGCTTGAAGCCGCGAATAGGTTTCGAGAAGAGAAGAGAAAAAAATCTGAAATCAACGTCAAGGCGTTGATCAAAGCCATCAGGGAGGAGTGCGGGGTGAGCATGACCACGCGGGAGACGGAGAAGGTGATCAAAGCAATGGGTATTGGGGAGAACGAGCCGTGATTTATTTGGAAATTGCAATAGTCTGTCTCTTTTTATTTTTCACCTATTTGTCTGTCTTTTTGCCTCCTCGATGTCTTTTGTCTTTGTCTTTCGCATCGACACCTTACGCACCCCCACTCGATCTTCGCTTCTTCCTGATCACTTGTTGCTTTTTGGGTTGTACCTCCCCATCCTCGTCACGCCACGGGAAGCCGTTCGCTCGGAGCCAGGCATAAATATCGGACCATCCGCGGTCCAACGCGTCCTGCGACATCCGTAATCCCAAAGCTTCGTCGCACGGGCATTTTTTCGCTATCGCCCACTTCAGCAACTCGAAATGCCAGTTGAGATTAAGTCTATTCTTGTCACTCGTTTTGTCCCACTGACAGCCGTTGTCCCTACTCCACTTCAAACACACGAAGTGCCCGTTCTCCGCCGCGTTGGCGCACGTCCAGCTGTCTCAAGGGCAGCTGTTTGCCCTCGCCCACTCTAAAATCTCGAGGTGTCCTCCCTTCGCCGCCCACGCGCACGTTTGCTCGTCCATCGGGCACTGTTGCTTGTGCAACCACTTCAAGACCTTCAGATGCCCGCCCAACGTGGCGTGCGCACGCGTCCACATGTCCACCGGGCACCCGTGCTTGCACGCCCAGTTCAGCACCTCCTTGTGTCCGTACTGCGCCAGTGTTGAACCGACCCAGTCTGGCCAACTCTCGCGGCTTTGTTTCAAGCGCTTATGCTCGCTCTTCAGGTCGCCCAAGCACCCGCGTCTCGCAGCCTCGTAAACATCAACGCGGCGTGCGTTGGTATCACCGTTGGCGGGCATCGTTCGTGGTGGGTTTGCAAGGCGTTGGCGCGTGTCGTTGTGGGCTTCAGGGGGTGTGCCGGCCTCGGGGAATCGGTAAGTTTTCTAGGAGCGATAAGTCACTTCTTTTCTAGGAACGAACGAAACTTCGCGAAAAAGCTACGACGACTGCTGCTCGTCACGAATACGGGCGCACTTCGTGGCGCGCGGAGTGACGCCGCAGTTGAACGATGGGAAGAAAGAGATACTTGCGAGGAAAGGAGAGGCGCAAATGTGTGGAGTGCAGCCCGGGTCCTCATGGCAGGCTGCAAGACAGCTGCGCGGCGTGCAAGCCCTGCCCTCAAGGCAAGCTGGAAAGCCAGTGCGCGGCGTGCAAGCCCTGCCCTCAAGGCAAGCTGGAAAGCCAGTGCGCGGCGTTCACCCCCTACCCTTACGGCAAGCACAAGGACAGCTACGCGGTATGCACCTCCTGACCCCACGGCAAGCAGAAGCGTATCTGTGCAGTGTGCAGCCCCTGCTCTCATGGCAAAGTGAAACAGAACTGCAGGGAGTGCAAAGCAGCACGCCAAGATCCGCCGAGTTCAAAGCGGATCGCGCGAGCCGGAGCGTTCGCCCGAGATCAAGCTCGAGCCCGAGATCAAGCAAAAACCCTTCACTATTCAAGGCAACTTCGGTTTCGATAAGTAACGTGAGTGTGACACATTGCAGTTTGCGAATACAAGAAAAGACACCCTAAAATCTACCCCCCCTCCGCTAGATTGTTCGCCTCAACTTTCTTCAACCGTCGTTCGTGGCGCTGTAACGAAGCTTCAATACGGTCGAGCCGCTCGTGCATGGACCGGTCAAGAGACTGAATTAACCCGATCAAGCGATCAAAGTCGTTTGGTTTTTGGGGTGCCGAGTTTGGCGATGTATTCAAAGTCTTCAAAGTTGAGTCGAGTTTTTCTGTCCCCGGCACCGCCCCCACTCCGGCTAACCTCGCAAGCGCTTCGTTGGAAAGAGGAGGAGGTTTTGTGTTTCCAGACTGACTTGCCATACGACCAGTACCTATACCTGCGAACGTTTCCACATTCTCCTGACTAAAACCCCTCACCTCGGAAACACTCAACCGGAACGACGCGAGCGACGGCTTTGATTTTTTGGCAAAGCCGCCGCCGAAAATGGACGTAGTCGTTTTGATTTCTTTGTCCGACACCAACACCGTTATAAACATGGATTGGCTTTCTTCCCCAGTGTCTACACGTCCCTGCACTCCAACAGCGCACTCCACGTGCGTGATCGTGTCGGTATCTCCTGTTCCGTGTGGGTTTTTAGTCTCACCGCTCAGCGGCGCGTTTCCTATTTTTGTGAAAAGCAATTCATTCAAGTGAAGCTCGACCACCGCGACGGACGCCGCGCTCGCGGGACCGACGTCGACGATGCCGAGACGCAACGTATGAGTATTTAGTCTCGTATTTAGTGCGACATCAGGATCAGGTCTCACATCAGGTACCACAATCTCGGGCTGTGTAATACTCGGGGATAGGTCCAACGAGGTGCAGGAAAGGACCCCTTGTGCGTCAAACGCGAAGGCTTGAACAGTGGCGCAAACGCGGGCCGCACGAACATCTTCCCTTTGTGATGTTTCAACGCGAAGCTCAGGAGAGAGGAAATGTGTGACCAACGAACGCAGGGTGTCATCTTTCCTATGCTGTGCTTCCATGTACCCTACGTTCGCACGGAGAAACGGGATTGCCGCGGCTGAACCGTCTTGAATTGATTCCGTGAGTTCACTTTCAGAAATCGAAATATTTCTCAGCCCGCTCTCCGCGAACGCAAAGTTCACGGGTTGGCGTTCACTCGCGCCGAACGAAGGCAACGCCGTGTTCCGCTCGGTGGTGACGAAAAACACAGCACCGTGTGTCGATACCGATCTCACAGGCCCGGGTGCGTCGATCAAAATGCGACGCACGACCGTGACGTTGTTTTTGTCTCGAGTTACCGACCCTGGATCAGTACCGTCCAAAACAAACTTGACCAGTAAAATTTCTTTGCGAAGACCGATTGCGACGATCGTTTCGTTTTCGTCGTCACTAATTTCACCGACTCGTTTCCCGAGGTCAGAATCCAGAACAGCACTCGACACGACCGGGCCGTCTAGCGCAGCTGTTTTGAAGGTACTGTGACGGAAACTGTCAGCGAAAGAATTAAACGAGCACAATGTCACCGCGTTTTTCCAAGCCACTGCGACGCTACGTCCGCTCGACCCTACGCTTAAACCCACCACTCTACCGTGTTCGTGTTGTTTCGCAGACAATTCAGTGAGCTGCTGGTCACCGACATGTTGTGTTATGACGACTGCGTTATGTGTCGTTGATGGACAAATTCGAAACGCCCGCAACAGAGTTTCTGTCAGCACGAACAGGACGAACGACGCGTCGTGGGATTTTGCCAACTCCAAGGAAACGACTCTTGGTGATTGTTCTGTATGCTCATCGGACAGGGAATCGTTCGCGTGTACCAACAACGGATCTCCGTTCCCATCCACCAGGGGTTCGTGGGTTACCATCCAACCATTCGTTTGTGCTTCGCGGAACAGCTTCACGGTTCCCGGTGGATGAGAGGAGACCGCCAACAACCCGCCGAAGGCATCAAAATCAGCACACCGGGCCACACAGCGTCCACTGGTTGTCCCAAACTCAGCCCCTCCACGTTGCCTCTCCGCATCCGCATCGTCCACCACGACGAGCGGCGATGACTCCACACCGAGCGCGCGCCACGCCACATCGCCGCGCATGGTCCACACGCACACGCCCACAGCGCCAAGGTGTGATGGTGTTCTCTTGGATCAGCTCACACAGCCGAAACAACAACGAAAGCCGAGTCACGAGTGCAGTGGACGCGCGCACGTCTCAACCCATAAGCGGGGTCCACACCTGACAACAACAAGCACGTATTTATACGGATTTCAGTCACAAGTCTACCATTCTTTCTAATTTCTATTTCGAGGTGCAAGACCCTCGTTCCAAAAAACAAACAAACATCAATCGATCCGACATCAATACAATCGCCTGTCAGAATGCCAAACGAGACGCACAAATTCACAAACGAGTCATGACTATACTACGTAGTGCTATGAACCGTAGTATTGAAACCCATAGTAACCTTATCTACTTCCTATTCCCCGCCGATCCTATTCCCGCCGCGACCGCGTCTAGGCTCCGCTGCGTTTTGAGTCCGCCCAAGTTTTTGTCGCTCGACTTCACACTCTTCACCATCCACCCGAGCCTCAACGCTTCGAAGGTAGGGTCGTGCGCCAATAAATCATCAGATACTTCATCAGAGACAGCGTACTTCTTTGGACTCTTGTCTCTGTCTTTCTTTTTGGAATTCGAACCGTCACCAAACTGCGACAGACACCGCGCGGTGTACGCCCGGACGCCGACCTCGACGACGACGGTTTCGGTTTTTTGTTTTGAGAGAAATAACGCATCGCCATTAGTATCACCCCCTAACGGCGAAGTAGGCGAATCTAAAGACTCCGCGTCACTGCTTTGATCGGTACTTTGAGCGTTTTGACCGTTACCATCATCACTCGATTCATCGGTGAACACCCTTTTAACATACCCTTCTCCATCGACAGCGCAAAACGCTCGCCGCTCGTCTTTCGACATATCAGAACTTCTCATTCGCGTGCTAGTCGCCGAGCACGCTTCACTGTTAATCACCGCGTCCGCGGTTATTTCAATGTGGTGCGCCTCCACGAAAAGCTCGTCCGCATCGACCACCACCACGACGTCGAAATCGCGCGAGCTTTCGTTGGTATCGAAGAAAAAAGACTTTGCTTTTGAATATGCGAAGGACGCTCTCCTAATCGCAGAGTATTTTTGTTCTTTTTTCTCCGTGTCACTTTTTTTACTTTCGTTTCGCTTCACCTTTTCATCTACCGCCTCGTCTGTTCGCACCACCTGCGCGCCGAACGCAACCGCCGCCTTATCCACCTCCTCGTCGTCCGTCGCCACGACGCACCGCGACACGCATTTCGAAGAGTTCGCGGCGAACCAGGCGTGGTACACAACAGGGTGGCCCGCGACTTCGGACAAAACCGAAGGCGTGGTTTGCGAACGCGTTCTTGGGAGGGATTTGTTTTCGGGGCGTCTCCACGCCGCGATCACCGCGAGCACGCGAGGCTATTGAGTTGAGAGTTGAGGGGAAGGTGAAGGTGAGTGAGTTGCAAAGAGAATGGATGGATGTGTACATAGGACTCGTGTGGTGCTCCGTATGTCCCGACCACGACGCGTCCACGATGACCTCGGTGGAACAAAAATCAAGTTGACATTCAGGCCGCGGGTTAAAAGGTGCCAACTCCCTACTTACCTTCCGTCGCGCCAACATGTTCCGGCTAGGCCCTGTAAACACGTCTTCGTTGAACGCACGGCGGTCGCGGTCATCACCAGGAGTGGAACACACGCACCCCATCGCGATAAGCACGACGTGCCGTGGTGAGTGAAGGACGGGGGCTCGAGGTTCGTTATTTACGCGTTTTCGCTTTTCGGCGCGTATTTATAATTTATTGTCACTCGAACGTTGAGCAGAGGCCTCGCTAGGCACTGTACCATGCACGCGTCTGTGTCGTGCCGCGCCGCGTTGGCGGTCGCCTCAGTTGTCGGCGTGCCAAGACGATCGACACCAAGACACAGACACGGGGTATTGTCTCAAAGAGCACGTGTCAAGACAAGAGCAACCCCCCCTAGTGACGATGGACCAAACGAAGATGGTGACGAGGCTTCTTCGAGTGAGTCTCTGTTCACGCCAGAGTTCAGCGCCGCGTTTCGGGAGGCGCAGGAGCGTTTGGATGCGAAGGCGGCGGCCTCACCAGACCGACAGCGAATCGACAAAGAAGTCAAGGAGATTATGCAAAGAGTGGAGACGGAACGGGAGCTGGAAGTGTTGCTGCCGGTGGAGGTTGAAGATGATGAGAGGAAGGATGTAAATGACGTTGACTCTTCAAATAATAAAAAACAAGAGATCGAAGAAGAGTTCGGTGAGAAACTAGACAACCCGTTGTTCACCCCAGAGTTCAAGAAACATTTCATCGAAGCGCAGGAGCGTTTGGCGGAAAAACGTGCGCCGATGATGGCCAAGATAAACGACGAAGTCGCGGAGATTATGAAACAGGTCAATAAAGAGAGGGAGGCGGCGGCGAGGGGCGAAGTCGTGGACACTTCGAAACCGCTTCGAGCGTCTGGAAGCGATAATGCAAACTTACCGGAGGTCAATATAAACGAAGTGGACGATGCTTTAGGGTCGTTGTTTGGAGGAGGGCAGGCTTTTAGGGAATCGATGCAACAAGCATCAGCTTTACCATCAACACCTTCATCACCGAGTACTTCGTCGTATGGCCAATTACCCTCGCCCGACGCGGGCGTTCTCGGCGAGATGAAAATCGCTAGTCACCAACAGTTGGAAAATTTGCGAAACTCGCTGATGGCAATCGAACAAGCCGTGTTAAATGAGCAAATGCAGTTACAACGGATCGATTTCGCACTGGATAAGGCGAGGCGGGAGGCTAGATACGCAGAGGCTGACAGAGTGGCGAAGGAAAGAAGGGAACAGGAAGACGGGAGGTAGGGGTCCGTCTTTGAAGGAAGAAAAATGTATCATCGTCAATCAATAGTCAGTCTGTTGCTATAAGCCTTAAAGGCACGCTACGCTAGCTACACTTGTAGTCTCTAATCACTCTCTGTCATTTCAAATCAAATCAAAGAAAGCCCCCGCCGTTGGGTCCGCCCGGCGGCCGAGGTCTCCCGTCCCACCCAGGGAGCGGCGGGCCGTGTGGGAAACCGCGACTGCCGCGACCACCTCCCCTGCCGAGTCCCCCTCCCGGTGTCGGCGTCGGCACGCCCCCCGGCATTCCACCGGGCATCACCGGCCACCCACCGTTGGGTGTAGGAGGGTAATACCCACCTGGGAACCCTCCTCCGCCACCTCCAAGGCCTCCACCTCCAGACCCTGGAAATCCAGGCATACCTCCTGAACTAAATCCCCCAGGGTACAAATCGTAATCGCCGCCCGTTATTCCCGGGGTGTATCCTGGAACCGGCGGCGCGACGTATCCCCCTGGATTAAACCCAGGATTGGAGTACAGGGGACCCATCTGTCTCGCCCTGGCATGTGCATGTGCCTCCATCATCTCCAGCGCGCGTTTTCGCGACGCTTCGTCATCCTTCTTTTTAAGAAACGCGAGTTTGAACTTTTGTCGGTAGTTTTTCGAGTCGGAGTACGCGTCGGTGTTTTTTGATTCGCTTCCGACTGTTTGCCTGTTCTGTTGTTCTGGAAACGTTTTCACAAACTGCACTTGCCACAACACGTCCGCGCTTGAGATCCACTTTAGGCTTTGGCAGGTGGAGCCTACCGCGAGCAAGTCGGTAAAGTTTGTTAACTGACTGAACACGGACACTTTCAGCGAGTCGGGGAGAGACGTTAATCCAAACAAAACAGGCGTCAAGCCTTCCGCCATTCGCGCGTCTGCTAACACTCTCGACACGAACGCATCTTTGACCAAGCTCCATAAAGCCCGTATGTCCTTGAACCGAATCGTTGAAAGTGCATTTGAATTATTCGAATCACCGGTTAAAAGCCACTCGTCGCAGGAAAGGGTCAGGACGTGCGTTTTGAACTTGTCGCCTGAACCCTTTTGCGACGCCGTCGCCGCGATTACAATCCGGTCCCCAATCGACTGCGCCTTCACTTCACACTTGCTTTTGGTTTCAGGCTCGCGGATGGACAGTTTGACCGTGGCTCGAATCGCGCCCGTGGATTTCGCGTCTGCTCGCCAGTCAAAATCCAGCAGATGCGGGCACCCGGATTCCAAACAAGACTCCAACCCGCAATCCTGAAGCGCGGCGTAGGCGGTGAGGAACAAAATCTCGCAGCCGGTTAATTTTGCCGATTTGTGCTCGACTTGCAACTGCGTTTGACGCGAAAGAATTCCTTTAAGTGGAGACGGCAGCTCGCTGTATGCATCTGTGCTCGTGCGTGTGCTCGTAGTTTCGGCCCGCGGCTCGGTGGTGTCCATGGGGGTTGGATTCTGCGAAACTGATGCCGCGCCCTGATTTCTTCTCTCCGCCGCGTCGAGTACGTTTCGTCGAATTTCTGAGGTTGTTGTTGTTGAGGTTGACGCTGTCCCTGTCGCCGTGACGCCATCGCCCGCCGAGCCAGAACCCCCCTCATCCCTCCGTGCGACGCGTATCAAGTCCCCCCGAGTCACGCCGCACGCCCGGAGCGTCGCTGATTCTGAAGCGTGCGTGCCTAGATCTTCCGTTCCCAAGGAAACAAACACGTTTTGGGCAACAACATCTGCACCCCACAGCTCGCGAAGAACCTTACTGACCAACGACCCGCGCAGCTGCGCTAAAGTGCAGGTTTCGGGAACCTCGATGGAATGCGCGGGGCCCGGGACGCCCGCGACGCGCACGCGAAGCTTGACGCCCATGAGTTGGGGGGGGCGCGCGAGGCAAGAGTGAGGACGATTTGATGTCGCGAGATGTCATTGTTTCGTTTTTCTTGGAAGTCGTCGAAATTTAACTAGTCAAACGTCGATCAATTTAGACCGTCGAATTTGGCTTGGCCGACGGCCGAACCGATCCTACCTCTTGTCGTCTCCGCCCTTCCTCCACACTGTCACTGTGCACCCTCACGCGTCAACAGAGTCAGGCCAAGAGTACGCCCCCGGATTTCTGTACCACCTTAGATTGCACTATGACTAATCGCTCACACGGGGTTGTAAGCTCACAACCCCCGCCTTCCCTGGATCACCGCTGACCCAACTCGCGCCCCACTTCAACCCTCACCCCCAAATCACACAGTGGCTGGAGGCCCGCGAACCCCCACGGACGTGCTCCCAAACAAGTTCATCGAGGCGAACGGCACCGCTAGGGAAGTTTTAGAGAAGGGTTTCCGGTTTACGCCCCGTAACCTGGGCATCTTCGCCGTGTTCGGCATCGCGGTTCCCGTGTTAATCTACAAAGGGTGCGTGAACGAATTCCAAGTCACGGACAAGAAATACGGACGGCCCGAGAAGAAGTTCATGTAGTTGGAGTGAACGTTGTATGTCTAAACAGTCTATATGATCAGTAACAGTCTAGCCTATTTTCACAAATTCACAAGCACATTTATTTGCGCGA
>TARA_B110000977_G_scaffold70262_1_pt1 | contig 19325 bp, 20 predicted proteins | sample TARA_B110000977 | Tara Oceans TARA_B110000977 (sample SAMEA4397798) | marine metagenome | biome: Polar Biome; feature: [SRF] surface water layer (ENVO:00010504); material: water (ENVO:00002006), including particulate matter (ENVO:01000060) such as... | depth 5 m | reverse complement strand
TTTTCCCAAGAAGTTCCATCCATGAATATCGTCTATGTAACCATTATTATCGTCATCTATGCCATTGTTTGGAATCTCTCCCGAATTCACCCAAATGGATTCATTCAATTCACGATGATCAATGTCTACCCCAGAATCAATGATAGCAACAATGACTTTCTCGCCTTTATTGTCTTTAATTAACTCCTTATAAGCACGTTCCACACTCATTCCAGGAATACTGTCTTTTGCTAAATCCAAAAGGTGCCAATGTTTCTTTTGTGAGTCATTAAGGGCTGCTTTTTTTCCTTCAAAATGAGGGGGTATTTTTAATTCACTTGCTGTAAATTTTAATCCTCCACAGGAGAAAACGAAAGGGGCAAGCAAAAGAAAAACACCTTTTTTAAGGTGAGGTAATTTACTATTCATTTAAAAAAAAGAGTTTAGACGGTGTTGTTCATTTAAGCGTATTCCTTTTTCGGTCTGACGCAAGGAGATCAACTCATTGTGGGCGTCATGTTCCAAAAAAAGCAAATATTTTTTTTCTTCTGCAAGACTAAGGAAATATTCTTTTTCTTCTAGGGTCAATAGTGGTCTCGTATCATAACCCATCACATACGGAACGGGCAAATGCCCAACGGTTGGGATTAAGTCTGCCGCAAAAACAACGGTTTCATTTTTATAATTTATCACAGGCAACATTTGTTTTTCGGTATGTCCATTGATGATTATGATGTCAAACCCAAGCGGCGTGTCTTTCATTAAAAAGTCATCACCCTCCAAGAGCTTTAACTGACCAGATTCTTTAATCGGTAAGATATTTTCGGATAAAAAAGAAGCTTTTTCTCTAACATTAGGCCTCATTGCCCATTCCCAGTGACCCTTGTGTGACCAGTAAGTTGCGTTCTTAAAAGTTGTTTCAAGGATTCCATTTCCCTTCTTTTTTATACCACCGCCACAATGATCAAAGTGCAAGTGCGTGAAAAAAACATCGGTGACATCATCGGGGTGAAACCCCTTTGCTTTTAAAGAACTTTCTAAAGTAAAATCTCCCCACAAACCGTAATAACCAAAAAACTTTTCACTTTGTTTTTCTCCCATCCCTGTGTCAATCAGGATCAATCTATCTCCATCTTCAATCAGTAGAGAACGCGCCGCCATCTCGATTCTGTTTTGTGCATCTGCAGGATTTGTTCTTTCCCAAAGAGGCTTGGGGACGACACCAAACATAGCACCGCCATCGAGTTTAAAATTTCCGCACTCAATGGTGTGTAACATCATAATTTTATACGAGTAAGATAATTGTCAGAAGTCATGTAAAGGGTTTTAAAGTCAGGTCCAAAAGCACAGTTTGCGGAACGAACTTCAGTTCTAATGGTTCCTAAATGTGTTCCCTTGTCATTAATTACCAATACACCTCCGGGACCACTTGTAAAGATGGTTCCAGAAGGATGAATTTTTAAACCATCAAAACTTCCTTTATCCTTTTTAGACAAAGCTTTTCCATCAAAGAAAAGACGACCATTACTCACGCCATCGGCTTTCAGGTCATAAGCCATAATTCCAGGATTACCCGCATGAGAATTTGTTACATAAAGGATTGATTCGTCATTTGACAAAGCGATTCCATTTGGGCGCTCTAAATCCTTAACGAGTAAGGACAATTCTCCAGCTTGAGAAAGCTTATAAACACCATTAAAAGGAATTTGTTTAAGCGAATCTTTGTCACCATTCTTAAAACCATAAGGTGGATCCGTAAAATATAAATCACCATTCCTAGCATAGACCAAATCGTTAGGACTGTTAAAAAGCTTTCCCTCAAACTCCCCCACGACTGTTGTAAAATCATTTTTATTCCAATCGTCTAATCTGGCAATTCTTCGATCGCCATGCATGCAGATAATTAACTTGTTGTTTGCATCAAGCGTTAAGCCATTAGAACCCTGCTCCTTGGAGTTGGGAACTATATTGGTAAACCCACTTGGATTTCTAAAGACTTGAAGCCCTTTTTTTTCATCCCATTGATAAATCTTGTTATTAGGCACATCCGAAAATAACACAGCGCCGAGTTCTTCGACCCAAACCGGACCTTCTGACCAGTCAAACCCTTCGGCAAGAATTTCAATTATAGCATTTTGAGGAATATATTGCTCAATTTCCGCTGAAAGTCTTTCAACAGAACCAATGGTCTTTTTTTGCGCTTCTAATGAGGTAAAGGAAAAACCAACTACAACAGCCAAGACTAATTTTAAAATCACATTCATAAGATTATAGGTTTTAATTAATATATAAATTTATGTTATTTCACAATATGGGCATTTAATCTAAAGGTTTTTGTTTCTTAATATCCTTAAGAGTTCCTCAGAGAAAGCCATCATCTGTTTTATTTCTTGAATACTGGCCAACCTTTCTTTGCCTTTTATAAGAAGACTGTCTCCCTTAGATTCCAAATAGTAGGCAGGGTGACTTTCAAAGAAATAGACAATATCGTCACAGAAAAAGGATTTAATTTCTTCTTTGTTTTCACCATTGAGGTGAAATCTTCCTGAAAAATCAGGATGTTCCTTAAAGTTGATGTCTTCAAATCCGACCAAATTAAAAATAGAGGTCATTATGTTTTCTTTGTTCAGCACAAAAACAGGCATTTCTATTGGAGATTTAACTTGTAAAAAGGTAGACTTTAAATCCTCTTTAGCAATAAACGCACCTTCGCTAAACGACAAATCAAAAAGTTGAGACTCATCATTTTTGCTGTTTAAGTTATTGTATTTGTAGTTAATGGATTTGGTTTTAAAATACAAAAATCGATCTAGATCCCCAAAACTATCAATGGGATCTGGAAGATAAAACCAATCTAATTTTTGAGAAAGTTTTTGTAAAAGTGTTTGTCTTTTGGTTAGTGAAAGACTAAAATTAAGAAACGATCGGTCTGGAAGTGTTTTTCGAACGGCAAAAGGATGATCAGTTTCAGCGGCATGAATATCCAAGCCGATAATTTCAAAGTTACCGCCTTTTCTAGAAAAGCTTCTGCTGTAGTCGCTCAACCCTTCCATTACGGTATGATCTACAAATTCACAAAGCGAAAAATCAACAATGGCATGCTCGTTTTCGGGAATTTCATCCAACTTGGCTTTCAGTTTAAAAAAGTTTAAAAAACTACAGAAGTTTTTCACACTAACATAATAGTTTCCTGTGCCTTGTTCGAGGTACATCAGTACGTTAGGTTTAAGCCAATTTCGACTAAATAAATTCGTGCTTTTGTTTAACACCAGATGAATCAAAAAGGTAGAGATTATACCAATCAGAATTCCGCTAATCAAACTGGTAAAAAGCGTTGCAAAAAGAGTAATGATAAATATGAAAGCCTGTTCCCTTCCGATTTTATATATTTTTAATAAATTTTCTGGAGCGGCCAATCGATAGCCAGTATAAACTAAAATTGCTGCCAAAGCGGGAAGTGGAATTCTTTGAATCTGAGGCGCAAAAAGCAGAATAAAAGCAACCAAAAAAGCAGCGTGGAAGAAGTTGGCAGAACGATTATTCCCCCCATTATTTACATTGACAGAGCTCCTGGCAATAACCGTAACTACGTTTAATCCTCCGAAGTATCCGCTCACCATCGTTGCAACCCCCAGCGCTCTAAGATCCTTATTTATGTTCGACCTTCTTTTGAGCGGATCGAGTTTATCAACAGCCTTTATGCTTAAAAGAGATTCAATTACGGCAACGAGGGTGATGGATAATGCGAATCCAAAAAACTCGACACTAAACAATTTTCCAAAATCTGGACTTGGAATAGAACCCAATAAATTTTCGGGAAGTAGAATCATTAAATCTGGGCTTAAAGGGCTTGGGTTGTTAAGCACAAATTCATAATAATAGGATATGGCAATAGAGCCGACAACAACCCACATTGGAGCGGGTATAAGGTGAAATAAAGGATTTCTTATTCTCGAATATAAAAAGAGAAACACCAGGCTAAGTATTCCAATAGCCGCAGCCAAAACAACTTGGCCAGAAGGGCTTGTGAATAGTAATCTTATGGAATCAGGAAAAAGAATTAATTGATTGATCGTATCGCCTTTTACGGAGGTAAATCCTAGCATCACATGAAACTGTTTTGCTAAAATTCCAACTCCAATGGCGGCCAACATTCCTTGGAGGGCAGAAGAGGGAAAAAATTCACTTAATCCTCCAAGTCTAAAAATCCCAAAAAGAAATAAGAATAAGCCAGAAACCATAATTGCAGCAAGTGTGAAAAGATAACCTTGGTATAGATCCTCGCCTCCAAGGCCGACAATAGCCGCCAAGATTACGATTACCAACCCGTTGCCAGGCCCAGTAATGGTTAAGTTTGAACCTCCAAAAATCGAAACAATTACCCCACCAGCAATGGCCGAAATAATTCCCGCCATAGGAGGAGCCTCAGAAGCAATGGCAAGGCCTAGCCCCAGTGGAAGAGCAATAAGTGAAACCACAAATCCCGAAAAGATGTTTTTTGGAAGACCTGTGAAAAAGGTTTTAATAGGACTGACTTTATGCATGCTTCTTGGAATTAACAATTAGCACATCTGTGGGTAATTCGGCTAAAATATGATCCAAATCACGCGTAAAAAAACGATCAAAAAAACTTGAGTTTTCTTGGGCGTTCATAATCAAAAGATCTGACCTCACAATTCTTGCATAGTGACCAATGGAATATCCCCTTCTACCAAAAATACTTTGGGTGACCCAATTAACATCTTTTTTGATTTCGGCGGGGAGTTTTTTTACAACATCACGCACACGAGTTTGTTCTTGCCTTCTTAGTCGTTCTTTTCTTAATGTTGCCTTACGCAAACTTCGGTCATCATCAACACTTACGGCAACTTTAGATCGGCTTATTTCTTCTACAAGTGTGATCTTAGGAGTTCCAAATGCTTTGGCAACAATAAACGCAGCTTCTATGGTATCTTTTGTTTGGGGACTGTCAAAACCATTGACAACAATGTGTTCACAAGGGTGTCGTTCTACAGACGGATTAATCAAAAGCATTACAGAGCACTTTGCTCTCCGCGTTATTTTTCTGGCAATAGAACCCAAATAAAATTTTAAAACATTTTCTCTTTTGAGCGCCCCAAGGAGTAATAAATCTACCTCAAAATCATCACAAGCTTGAAGTAGTGTTTGTATGGGCTTTCCCTGTTTCCAGTGAATAGAAATTTTTTTGGGTTGGATGGTACAAGAATGAAGCAATCCCTCAAAGCGGGTTTCTTTTTCTGGCGTCTTTTCTCCTACATGTACAAAGGTTAATTCCGCATCAAAAAAGAAAGCCATTCGTAAGGCCTCATAGACATTTGCCTTGAGATTTGGAGAGAAAGCAAAACCGATAAGAATTTTTTTAAAAGCTTGCATTTTTATAATAAATTAGAAAGGCATTAAGATATAAATTAGGACTTCAATTCCCAAATTAATTTACAGAATCAACACGAATGATTTTCATTGGAGATTTTTCACCTTTTAGAATCGATATTTCCCTGGATTTCACCTTTAAATGATCTGCTAAAAGTTTAAGCACAGCTTTGTTTGCTTTTCCATTTATGGCTGGGGAATTGACCCAAACCTTAATCTTATTTGAGCTTTGCTCCACTCTAACTATTTTAGCATTTGGAATTACTTTTACCACATAATCCCTGACAACACGCTCCATTTGAATGAACTAGCGCGAGTGTTTAAAAACCCAAGACATAAGTCCGGGCTCTTTAAAAACATTGTTCCAGCTGTCGTGTCCAGCCTCCGGATAAAGCGTCAACTCAACCTCAGCATCTAAATTTTTCAAAGCCTCATAGATTTCTTTTGAATAAGTCACTGGCACGACGGTATCTGCTTCTCCATGAAATATCCAAAAGGGAGTGTCTTTCAATAAACTGGCAAAGCGAACATTTGTTCCTCCACAAATTGGGAATGCTGCAGCAAATTTGTTTGGATTTCTAGCGACCATTTCAAAGGTTCCCATTCCACCCATTGACAACCCGCCGATGTATATTTTCTTTTTGTTTACTGAAAGCGTATTTTCTAATTGGCCGATCAATGATTCCAATTGATCAAGAATTGTATTTTGAGCTAAAACCCCCTCAAAGTGATAGGAACCATTATGATCACTTTTTGAAGCAGAGCGATTGGCCCAAAACTTGTTTTTTGCACACTGCGGAAAAACAACAATTGCAGGATAATTATTTTTAAAATCGGTTGTTTTAAACAGCCAATCTCCATGAACCAATTGCGCCTCATTATCACTACCACGTTCCCCCGAACCATGCAAAAAAACAATCAATGGATATTGTTTAAGGGGAGAATAATCTTTAGGCAATAACATTCGATAGGGCAGGGTATCATTGTTTTGAACGAATAGCTCTTTGGAGTAATCTTGACTTAGTCCTAGGTTTAAAAACAATAACATTAGAAGGGTAGAAAATATTCTCATAGTTTTTTATATCAAATTAAAACAGCCAATGGTGAACTCCTATTCACAAACTCTCAAATTTAATAACTTATTTTTGAATAAAAAGCCTTAATCTTGCAGCTTTTCTATACATATGATAAAGCTTATTAAAGACAGCGTTCCCAACGCCAAAAATGACATTATTAGCGGTTTAACCGTAGCGCTTGCACTTGTTCCCGAAGCAGTTGCTTTTGCCTTTGTGGCAGGGGTAGACCCTCTTGTGGGTCTATATGCTGCGTTTATGATTGGTTTGATTACATCAATCTTTGGAGGTAGGCCTGGAATGATCAGTGGCGCCACTGGAGCGTTGGCCGTAGTAATGGTCAGCCTGGTTGCGACAGGAAACAGTATGGGGGCTGCAGAGGACAACCTTGGATTGTATTATCTTTTCGCCACAGTTATTTTAATGGGAACTATTCAAACGGTCGTCGGACTTTTAAAATTAGGAAAATTTGTAAGGTTGATTCCACACTCTGTGATGATGGGATTTGTCAACGGACTGGCCATTGTGATTTTTTTATCTCAATTGGGGATGTTTAAAAAAGTAGTTGATGGTAACTCTCAATGGTTGCAAGGAATAGATTTGTTAATGATGATTGGCTTGGTACTTTTGACCATGGGGATAATGTTTTTCCTCCCCAAACTAAATAAGAAACTACCAGAAGCCTTGATCGCAATTGGAGTGGTTACTGCAATTGTTTTGTTGAGTGATATGAACGTAGCTACCGTAGGAAGCTTTATTATCGATGGCGGAGGAACAGGATTAGAAGGAGGCTTGCCACAATTTCAAACGGATATTTTTACTAAAATTCCACTTAATATGGAAACCCTTAGTTTCATAACACCCTATGCAATCATTCTCGCTGCAATTGGCCTTATAGAGTCTCTAATGACCCTTAACCTTGTCGATGAGCTCACAGAAACAAGAGGGAACGCAAACCGCGAGTGTGTGGCTCAGGGAGGCGCAAACATAATCACAGGCCTTTTTGGAGGGATGGGAGGATGTGCGATGATTGGACAATCCATTATAAACATTAAATCTGGTGGGCGAAATCGTTTGTCAGGAATTGTGGCAGCGCTTACTCTTTTGGCATTTATACTTTTTGCCTCTAGCTTGATTGAGCAGGTACCCATCGCTGCCCTTGTTGGCGTGATGTTTATGGTTGTCGTTGGAACTTTTGCTTGGAGTAGTTTTAGAATATTAAATAAAATCCCCTTAAGCGACGCATTGGTGTTAATCAGCGTTTCAATGCTTACTGTAATTTTTGACCTTGCTGTTGCAGTAATCGCAGGAATTATAATAAGTGCACTAGTTTTTGCTTGGGAAAATGCGAAACGCATCCGAGCGAGAAAACACTTTTTAGACGATGGAACAAAGGTTTATGAAATATGGGGTCCATTATTTTTTGGGAGCATACAAGAGTTTAAAAGCAAATTTGATGTGAATGATGATCCAAAAAATGTGAGAATTGATTTTATGGAGTCTCGGGTAAGTGATCATTCTGCTTTGGAAGCTCTTTATCAAATGGTTGATAAATATGAAGCGGCAGGCAAAACCCTAACCATTCAACATCTTAGCGAGGAATGCCAAAACTTGATGATTAAGGCTTCTCCAAGATTGGAAAAGGTAATTAAAAAAAACATTGACGACCCGCGCTATCATGTGATGGTCAAGGTAAATCAGATGAACTAGAATTTGGGCTATAAAATAATGGCGGTTAAATATTTTTAACCGCCATTGTGATTACAACTTCTTCTTGGGCGCTTTGCTTTTGTTTGCAAAAGCATATTGAACTCCAAAAACAGCGCAAAGTTTATTTTTCATTTGGATACCACTTACGCTCTGGCTTAGTGGTTTCTTTACTTCAGCACTGAATCGTATTCCTTTAAGTTTTGGGAAGTATAAATTAGTTCCCAACCCTAAATCGAATTGTGTCCTGCCAGAGTTTAAAGTATTAAACAACGGCATCATCATTGGATTTAGATCAGGATCTTTCCCTTTTATTTTTGTGATTTTTGAATAGCTTAAACTGCTGGAGATGCTTATATTTTTTGTTAATTTAAGAGAGTACCAACTGATAAAATTAAATCGATTTCCTCTCGTGTAGCCCTCAGCATTTTCGCCCAACTTAAAATCAAAAACAGACTGAATTCCCCATGAGCTTTTATTTCCCTGATCTAAATAAGTTCCTCCCAGAAACGGACCAACAGTGCCGCTCCCTAACTGCATGGGATAGGCCAAAGGGGAGTTTGCCGCCATAGGTGTATCATCGCGCTGATCAATATTTCCTGTTGGGAGGGACAGTCCAAAATTTGCATGTAACGTCTGTTTGTTTTTATTCCATAGCTTGAGTAAACCGCCAAGCTTTAGATCGCTTAAACCAGAAGATTTTGTTGTAAAATCGACTCCCATTTTTGTTATTAGATCCATGTCATTGTTAAGGTAATTTACCATTAACAAAAGGGTCAGTTTGTTTGAAGGTGCAAACATAAAGCCCAACATGTGCATTTTCATGTGCATTGCCTGAGGAGCAACCATATAGTTTTGATAAATATCCACATTGCTTATGCTTTCCGATGAAGAGAGGTTGCCTTCCATTCTCATCTGCATGAATCGATAGGATAGCATAAACTCTCCTTTCTTGTGAAGGTGGTCTCCCATCACACTGATTGGAGCATGACCATCAGGTCTTGAGGAATTCCATAAATTGTCTTGTGCAAGATTAGGGGTGCTAACAAGCAGTAGTATCCCTAAAATAGGGAAAAGTTTTTTTTTCATTATTTAGTGATTAATTAAACCGAAAGTGATGTAAGAATTTCATTGCCCATTGAAAGGCAAACAATTGGTTTAACTAGTTTTTGGGAGGAGGGACAATGGCTTTTAACCAACTCGAATAGATAGAAATTGGAAGTATCCAGATTCTTTTTTTATCGAACAAATGATAAACGTCATTTAACCTAAAAGAATTATATCCATTGAAAACAAACTTTTTAAATTCAATTTTGGGCCCGCTTTGATTGTCCTTTTCACCGCCATTGTCTACTTTGGATAGCTGATCCTTTAAATAGCACTTTCCATTACACTTTAATTCAGGTTCTTCTTTATTTATGCAAAGAATTGTGGCGATATAGTCATAATCCAACACATATTCAAAATAGGGCAAGATAGGTTTTACTAGAGAAAAGCAAAAAACACTTAAAAGAATGAAACAGGTTATTTTTTTCAAGATTTGTAAGTAAGCCAAACAAAATTACTAAAAGCGATGGGATTAAAAACACACACTTTACAATTGTTTTAAAGTCTTTTAATTCAGGTTGATTATTCCGCCAAATAATAATGTAATTTCTCTAAAAAAGAATCCTTGACTGGCGCTGTCCGCTTTGGAGTTTGTCGTCCTAATATCAGGCATGTTAATGTACCCGCCCTTAAACTCAGTCTGAATGAAGAATTTTTCAAAAAAAGAAAAGTTAAGACCGACCATTGAGCTGATTCCATAACCAGACAAATGATACGCGTCATATCGTTCTTTGCTTAACAGCATTGAATTGGTTCTGGGGAGAAGAAACCCTAAACCGAAACCTTCCGTTAAGTTAACTTGAACTTTATTTAAATCAAGAATATTATCAAAACGTTTGATTTCAGCACTTACAAAGTTAAGACCATCGGTGTGTTCAAAAGACAAGAAGTCTTCAGCCAACACAATATCATCATTGTTGTACGATCCGTTATATGGAGAGCTGGGGTTGTTTATGTTTCCTGAAATCTTTACTGTTTGTTGGGTTTGAACGACATATTTCATGTGATCTGTACCAATGGAGATGTCCCAATTGTTTTTAAAGAAATATCCTATTCGAGCATTAAATTGAGGTAGTGTTATATTCCCAGGATTTAGATAACTGTCCACGCTAAACTTTGTCTGCCGATCTTTTGCAACAACATCATTGAGCGTAAAATCATAATCTTCTCCTTTAAACCGAAGGTCAGATTTGGAATATGCACCCCTATTCCAACCCCAATAAAAATAAAGTTTACCCTTTTTTTTAATTTGTGATTGGGGAACTTTTTGCACCTCAACTGGAGACTCAGGGATTTGAGCATACAGATGCTGAGTAAAACATAAAAGATAGAAAAGGGGAAGCTTAAGATGCGGTTTAACTTGAGTAAATTTAATCATTCAGCTTCAATACGGCCATAAATGCTTGCTGAGGAATTTCCACATTCCCTACTTGACGCATTTTCTTTTTACCTTTTTTTTGTTTCTCAAGTAGTTTTCTTTTTCGGGAAATATCACCACCATAACATTTTGCCGTAACATCTTTACGAAGAGCCTTGATTGTTTCACGAGAAATAATTTTGGCACCAATAGCTGCCTGGATAGGGATGTCGAACTGTTGCCTTGGGATCAGCTCTCTGAGCTTTTCGCACATTTTTTTCCCAATGTTATAAGCATTGTCCGCGTGAATTAAAGCGGACAGAGCATCTACAGGAGTCGCATTAAGTAAAATATCAACTTTAACTAATTTTGAGGCTCGCATTCCGATCGGCGTATAGTCGAAAGAAGCATAACCCTTCGAAACGGTTTTAAGTCGATCATAAAAATCAAAAACAATTTCTGCCAAAGGCATATCAAAACTTAGCTCGACGCGCTCGGTCGTTAGATAGGTTTGATTGGTAATTACCCCTCTTTTTTCAATACACAAAGACATCACATTGCCAACAAAATCAGCTTTTGTAATGATCGAAGCTTTGATATAGGGCTCTTCTACCCGCTCCATAAAAGAAGGATCAGGCAAGTCAGAAGGATTGTTAACTGGAATAATGGTATCAGGATTTTTTCGAGTAAAGGCATGATAGGAAACGTTTGGAACGGTAGTGATAACAGTCATGTCAAACTCACGCTCTAATCGTTCTTGAATTATTTCTAAATGAAGCATTCCAAGGAAACCACATCGAAAACCAAATCCTAACGCAGCCGAACTTTCGGGTAAAAAAACGAGGGAGGCATCGTTGAGCTGAAGCTTTTCCATACTAGACCTCAGGTCCTCATACTCCTCGGTATCCACAGGATAAATACCAGCAAAAACCATTGGCTTGACCTCTTCAAATCCAGCAACTATTTCGGTGGTTGGGTGGTCAGTATCTGTTAGAGTATCTCCAACTTTGACCTCTTTTGCTTCTTTGATTCCCGTGATGAGGTAGCCTACATCGCCGGCAGAGATTACTTTTTTAGGATCTTGTTTTAATTTTAAAGTGCCAATTTCGTCAGCAAAATAACTTTTGCCCGTGGCAACAAATTTTATTTTTTGTCCTTTCCTGATTTGTCCGTTAATCACTCTAAAGTAAGTTTCAACCCCTCGAAAAGAATTGTATACAGAATCAAAAATAAGGGCTTGTAAAGGAGCGTCTATGTTTCCTTTTGGAGCAGGAACACGCTCTACAATTGCATTGAGTATTTCTTTGATTCCCAAGCCTGTCTTAGCAGAGGCTGGAATAATGTCCTCAGGGTTACACCCCAGAAGATCGACAATGTCGTCAGTAACTTCTTCAGGGTTAGCAGAAGGAAGATCAATTTTATTCAGCACAGGAATAATTTCCAAATCATTTTCAAGGGCCAAATAAAGGTTTGAAATTGTCTGTGCCTGAATGCTTTGCGCAGCATCGACGACCAAAAGGGCACCTTCACAAGCAGCAATTGATCGGGAAACCTCATAGGAAAAGTCTACGTGACCTGGAGTGTCTATAAGGTTAAAAACGTAAGTTTCTCCTTTGTAGTTATATTCCATTTGAATCGCATGGGATTTAATGGTAATGCCCCGTTCGCGTTCCAAATCCATGTTGTCAAGCAATTGGTTTTGTTTTTCACGATCAGTTACAGCTCCTGTAGCGTCTAACAGACGATCAGCAAGGGTGCTTTTTCCGTGATCGATATGGGCAATTATGCAAAAATTTCGGATGTGTTTCATCAACTCATTTCATCTATAGGACGCAAAGATACTTATTTGTAAGGTTGCTTTTTTGTTTAGTTTAGAAAAGTTAATTTTAACACTGAAATTTATTACGATATGAAACAGTTAACTCGAACTCTTCAAATATTATTAGGCGTTACTTTTTTATTTTCTGCCTCTACTAAAGCGGTTGGCCCTGGTTTTTTTGAAATTACCTTGATGGACCAAGGACTTGCTGCCAATAGAGCACTCGCTGGACACATGGCACGGTTTTTTATTGGGCTAGAATTTGGGTTAGGAGTATTGATTATTTTGCCTTACTACGCCAAACAATTGATGCGATTTACTTTTATTTTATTAGTTGGATTTACTGCCCACCTGATTTATTTGTGGGCTATTGGCGATACCGGAAATTGTGGATGTTTTGGCGAAATGATCTCCATGACACCCGAACAATCGATTATAAAAAACATATTAATGTTGATTGTTGCTTTTGTGATTTTTAAATATGCAAGAGTTAAAACCATTTCTAAATCAATTGTTTTAGGGTTTATGTCAATCACCATTTTGAGTATGTGGTTCATTTTGCCCATGCCCAACCACGAGGATTTCCCTTTTGAATCTTTTACAAAGTTTGAGCCTAAAGGCCGTGTAGACCTGACCAACGGTAAAAATTTGGTCGCAATTTTCAATCTCGATTGTGAACATTGCCAGGAGGCTGCAGTTGAATTAGGAAAACTCAAGAATAATCACTCCAACTTTCCGGATCTTTATGTTCTTTTTTATCAAGAAGGTGCAACTTCAGTATCAGAATTTGAAACACTGACTCAGTCCTCTTTTCCGCATGACTTTATTGATGTAAATCAATTTTTTGATCTAATTGGCGATTCTCCACCGCGAATTTATTATTTAGACAATGGGGTTGTTTCCGAAATTTGGGACGCAGATTTTGTTAGCAATATCACTACTACCTTTGACTTAAAATAAGCTTGTTGCTATCGATAGTCTTTTTGTTACTTTTGTAAAAAAATAGAAGTGGTTAAAATTGGTGATTTATCGGTTGGAACGTTTCCTCTTTTACTTGCGCCCATGGAGGATGTCAGTGATCCGCCCTTTCGTGCACTTTGTAAAGAAAACGGCGCAGACGTTGTCTACACTGAGTTTATCTCTAGTGAAGGATTAATTAGAGATGCGGCAAAGAGTGTTCAAAAATTAGACATATACGAAAAAGAACGACCTGTTGGAATACAGATTTTTGGAGCCAACTTGGATTCCATGTTGCGCTCAGTGGAAATCGTTGAGGCATCAAAACCGGATATTATTGACATCAACTTTGGTTGTCCGGTAAAAAAAGTGGTGAGCAAAGGCGCTGGGGCTGGAATTCTAAAGGACATTCCCCTGATGGTTAAGTTAACTGAGGAAATGGCTAAAAGAACCCACCTGCCCCTTACCATAAAAACCAGATTGGGTTGGGACCACGACTCAATTAAGATTGTTGAGGTTGCAGAAAGACTTCAAGACGCTGGTGCAAAGGCCATCTCAATTCATGGGAGAACCCGCGCCCAAATGTATAAAGGAGACGCTGACTGGGCGCCCATTGCTGCAGTAAAAAACAATCCCAGAATGCATATTCCAATCTTTGGAAACGGAGATGTTCATTCTCCAGAAAGAGCAATTGAAATGCGAGATCGATATGGGCTTGATGGGGCAATGATTGGAAGGGCAAGTATCGGAAATCCTTGGTTTTTTAATCAGGTAAAACATTTTATAAAGACAGGAGAACACGTTTCCCCACCCACCCTAAAAGAACGGGTTGCCGTCGCGCGCCGCCACCTTGAGATGGCCATCGATTGGAAGGGTGAAATTTTAGGTGTTTTGGAAACCCGTAGACATTATACCAACTATTTTAAAGGCATTCCTAATTTTAAACCTTATCGAACAGCCATGGTAACTTCTGATGATGCAAATGATGTTTTTGCTGCATTTGATCGTGTTTTAAACGAGGTTCAAGATTTTGAATGGGTTTAATTTTCTCCTAGGCTTTCACTCCCAACACCGCGGCTGGCCCACGAGGAGGCAATACTACCCAACAATAGGAGTGTAAAAAACACAAGGATTAGGTTTTTAAATTCAAGACTAACGGGATATGGCAAAGAAGTTCCGGGGACATACAGAAACGGAGCCGTAGATTGGATGGCAATCAAAATACTGGCGGAAGTTATTCCAACCAGTCCGCCTATGACCGTAATTAACATGCCCAATAAAAAGAAAACCAATCTTAAATTTTTGGGCCTAGCCCCCATAGCAACAAGGATTCGCATTTGTGGTTTTTTATCAAGGATCATCATGATCAAAGCACCGACAACATTAAAGAAAGCAATAATGAGAACCAGCGTAAAGATGAGGTAGATAACCAAATTCTCTGTGTTTAGCATTTTGTAAAGCGCGGCATTTAATTGAATTCTGTCCCTGACAACAACTTCCTTACCAAGCATTTTTTCAATTTTTTGTTCTAATTGTTTAATGTCGGTTTCCGGTTTTGTTTTGAGTTCAATTGCCGAATAGACACCCTCGGGATATTGAAGTAATTCTTGCGCAAATGCCAAGGGTGCAAAAATGTACTTCTTGTCGAGATCTTCACTTATTTGATAAAGTCCAATAACAACAGACGAAACACTTTGGAAAGGACTTTTCCCAAATGCTGATTTTGTTTTATTTCTGGGAATGCTAATATTTAGAAAGGAGCTGTAGTCATATACGCCAAGACCAAGCGCACTTGCAATTCCATAGCCAACCACCACACCATTTGTTTCTGGAACAAGCCATTCACCAATTGCTACAAGAGAATCTCCAGGAATTACTTTGAGGTAATCATTTCCTACACCTTTGAGATAAGCAACTTGGTTTTTTTCTTTAAAAGATAAAAAAACTTTTTCCTCGAGAATTGGGGCGAAATCTTTTATTTCACTAATTGAATGAAGCCGGTTTAAAGCAATGGAATCGAGGGTTAATGTTTTTCCCAGAACAGGAGTAACCCTATGGTCAGGATCAAAAGCATTTGAAAACGAGAGCCCAAAATCTTTTAGCCCAGAAAAAGCGCTCAAGACAACTAAAAGAGAAGCAGTGGCAACGACGATTACGATTAAAGCAATGGCATTAATTCGATTGATTATTGTTTGTCGGCTTTTAGAAAAAAAGTAGCGCCATGCAATTTTGAATGCCACCCTCATTGGATTATATTTTTTTTCTTTTAGCAAGTATTTCCGGATTATTAATGGGGTCTTCAGGACGATTAAGTGCATCGTCAATTGCCTCAATATAGTCTAGAGAATCATCGAGATAAAAAGAAAACTCGGGCATGCGACGCAACTGATTTTTCATTCGTTGTGCCATGTCATGCTTGATTTGAAAAGCATTTCCTTTTATACCTTCAAGATAATTTTCAGCATTATTTTTAGGAAAAATACTAAGGTATATTCTTGCGACAGAAAGATCTACAGTCACCGTAACCTTTGTAACGGATAGCACCAAATTCGCGACGCCTTGATCGCGTATCGCCTGTTGTAGCAAGTACGCCATTTCTTGCTGTAATGCGGTTCCAATTTTTTTCTGTCTGGGAGTTTCTTCTATTGCCATGTTAAACAAAAGTAGGGATTCCCTGTGATAATTGTCTAATTTTGAACGAAGGATACCAACCTTACTTAAATGAGCTCATTATGTTTAAAAAAACAATTGTATTATTTTTTATTCTTTTTATCTGCCAAAACCTTGCTAGTGCTCAGTAGGACATCGCCCTTCTGAGACAAATGATTTTCGAAAAGACCAATGATTTGAGGGTTGAAAAAGGGCTTCCCAAATTACTGCTTCTTGACAGCTTGATGCGCTTGGCCCAACATCACAGTGACAATATGGTAAAACACACCTTCTATTCTCATACAGACCACGAAGGACTTAATCCAATAATGCGTGCAAAAAAAATGGGGATTAATCCTTGGGTAAAAAAGGGAAATCAATATGTTGGAATTTCTGAAAACATTGCGATGACACCTTGGTTTGAAAACATCACAGGCTGCGGAGATACGCGTTCAGAGGAAGCTTTTAGTAGCTGCTTGGTGCAGGGCTGGAAAAACAGTCCACCCCATTATAAAAACATCCTAGGCGATTTTACTTTTTAGGGAATCGGGTTGGCATTTGATGCGGAGGGTAAAGGCTATTCGACACAAAACTTTAGATAGCTGGCCAGGTGATATTGTCCCATTTGTATTCGGAATTAAGTCGATAGGCCCCTATGAATTCTTTTTTCCAACTTTCAGGAGGAATTAAAGAAAGGTACTCTTCTTTTTCGCCTTGATATAAAAAGTAAGTTTCCCCAACCAAGGGTTCAAATTTAAATTTTGCGGAATATACTTTTTGAGTATCGGATGCAGCTTTTACAAAAGACTTGATCTTGTCTTGTAATTCTACAAGCTCACTTTGAAGTTGTTTGGAGACCTTGTCAACTCCTTTTTTCTTGAAGGCATCTACGTTGGGAATGTCAATAACAGGGCCGCTAACTTCTGAAGCATAGGGGAGTAATCGAGCGATATATTCCCCTTGTTTCTCGTCCCATGCGACCTGATCAGGCTTTTTGTTTTTCAAAGATTATTTTTTTTCAAAGATAATGAGATTAAAAAAAAGATAATGATTTAGGGGGGAGAATAAGCGTTTATTTTTTTAAATCGCGAATGGCTTTGTAGACAACCAATACCAAAAACGCAATGGCTCCATAAACGATAATGTTTCTAAGGAAATAACCCATTGTTATTTTTGTTTACGAGAGTACCAAAGCTTGGTGGTGACAACTTCTTCGCCAGAAATGTTTTTGGTGGTTTCGGTAACCCAATCTAGTTTGTAACCTTTTACTTCATAAAAGAGGGAAACGGCCACTAAGGAACTAGAATCAAAAAGTTTTTCAGATATTTCCCCTTTTCCGTTGTCTATTTGAATTACAAGGTTATTGTTTTGAAGGTCAATACCATTGTCATCTATTGAGACGATTAATCTCTCTGGTACGATTTTGGACTGGTCGTGATAGCCAGAGAATAAGAAATACCCAGAAAATAAGGTCATACCATAAAAAAAGGAAACAATTAAAAGAGAAGCTTTGTCTGTAGAAACCATAGTAGTAAAGTTACCTTATTAAATTTAATGACAAAATCTTTGGACAAAGAGAATCGAATGTTAGAAGTTTGATTTTTTCACAAAACGCCCGTTTTGGCTCCTAAAACGCTCTTTTTTTTGTGCCAACAAAAAAGATTCCTGTGTATAACTGACACCATTAACACAGAAGCTTTCCACCCCTTTTGGAAATTCGAAGTGTAAAAGATTTCTTTTCATAAATATATATTGTATCAAATATAATATTTTTTTTAGATTAACGACTACCATGATTTTCACACCGTTATTTTTTTAAAAAGAGTAAAACTGTGGCTTAAGCCGTTATCTATAGTTTTATTTCACGCAGGATTTGGATTAAATAGGTTAAGCGTTAACACTTGATTGACCGGATTTTCTTGAATAAATAATTCTGCCTAAATAGAATTACATTATTCTCATTATTTTATTAGGAATTACCTTTAAAACGAACAGAAAAACAGTCGTTGTTGTACACATTTATCGATTATGAATTGTATTACTTATTCTTAGGTAAAATCATATATAATTTTTAATTTTATATCATAATTATAATTATGGAATTAAAGGCAGACTATGAAGCAATTTCACCCGATTTGGGACACTCTTATAAGTGCGCGTTTTATGACACGAACACTCCGAATCAGAAAAAATTAAGATGGCATTATCATCCAGAAGTTGAGTTGGTTTATATAAACTCGGGCGTAGGGAAACGACAGGTTGGAACCCACCTGTCGAACTATAAGGATGGGGATCTAATTTTGATTGGCTCTTATTTACCTCACACTGGATTTACAAAAGATTTTGATGAAGGTCAAAAGGAGATTGTGATTCAGTTTAAGCCAGACGTTTTTGAGGGAGCATTTAAGAACTTTGTGGAATTAAAAATGATCAATCAACTTCTTGAACTTTCCAAAAAGGGAATCATTTTTAGCGGGCCTATTAAAGAGGACATTGGCCTCCGTATGGAAGGTTTAAAATATGAGTCTCAAATAGATGGTTTTTTGACGTTTATTAAGATTTTGCACGATCTGGCATTGGCCAAGGACAAGGAAATTCTCAATGCTGCAGGCTATGCTTTTATCAGCAGTCCGATTGAGAACAAGAGACTTAAGATTATCTTCAACTACATTCGCGACCATTTTATGGAACCTATTGCATTAGAGGATATTTCCTCTGAGGTTTTCATGACGCCCCAGTCTTTTTGTCGATTCTTTAAGAAAAGTACCCACAAGACTTTCACTACTTTTTTAAACGAATATCGAATCAATCATGCCACCAAACTTTTATCGGAAACGGATCTTGAAGTAAAAAGTATTTGCTATGAAAGTGGATTTAACAACCTCTCTAATTTTTTTAGAAATTTTAGAAAAATAACCAATTATACTCCGAATGCCTACCGCGAAAGCTTGTTTGAGGATGCTACTGACTGATCCAATCTTTTTAATGCGTAAATAACAGAATAGCAATTATAAAGATGTATTCACAAAAAAAGGGGCTTCTCAAGTGGGAGGTTTTGGTGCGATTCGGAGCCTATTTCCTGACATTTGGAATTGGAAAGGCCTTTGGTCGAGTGCGGCTTTGATTTCAATTATTTTTGCTTTTAGGAACCTCTTATTCATTCCTACGCTCGATGGTGGACAGGTGATGTTCTTACTTTATGAAACGATTTAGGGAAGAAAGCCGAATGAGAAATGTATGGAGTATGGTCAAATGGTCGGTTTCTTTTTAATCCTTGGTTTTGGTG
>TARA_B110000977_G_scaffold192413_1_pt1 | contig 19335 bp, 13 predicted proteins | sample TARA_B110000977 | Tara Oceans TARA_B110000977 (sample SAMEA4397798) | marine metagenome | biome: Polar Biome; feature: [SRF] surface water layer (ENVO:00010504); material: water (ENVO:00002006), including particulate matter (ENVO:01000060) such as... | depth 5 m | reverse complement strand
TTTTTTTTAATTCAGTTTTGTCGTCGAGATTTGAGAATGCACCTCACTTCCGAGCCGCGCGCCATGGGGCGACGGCCCGAGTCACCCGATTCGGACCTGGTCGGTCCGCGCCCTACAGAGCTTCCGCAGGGCGCGTCTCCCGCGGAGGCGTACGGATTCGTGGGCTTCGTGTTGACTGGTGCGTGCGGACGAGTACGAACGATGGGAAAATGAATGAAGATTTGAAGCTGCAGTTGTTACGAAAACTTCAAGTATTTCTTTCAGCATAGAGATATGCGCAAACGAGCGGATAATACCTCTTTGGATGATTACTTTATCTGTATTAACATCTTCCTATCCTCACCTCTACTACTCCCTCCCCCCATGTAACTAACCAGGCGTGATGTTCTTCGTGTATTTACTATGGGCGTTCGTCCCCGATTCCGTGTCACAAAGTTTGGGCATTTTTTATTACCCCGACAAGTACTGGGCGCTTGCCGTTCCGGTGTGGCTATTCACGTTGGGGTTGTACATCCCGTGGGCGTACGAGGGGGTGAATTTGTTATCCGTGAAGAACGTGGACAGCGAGGATCTGATTCAAGAGCTGGGGGGGTCGATTCCGGTAAGGGAAGGGTGGAGGAATAAGAATGGGAATGGGAATGGGGAGAAAAGTTTTGGATCCAAAAGTGGAAATATTAATGACGATCTGCCCGGTTCGGTGCCGAGCATTCACGACGTACCGTTAGAGGAGGCGAACCGGGTTTTGTACTTGACCCGGGGAGGTGATAGACGGGTACGAAAGAGGAGAGTGACGTAGCGAGAGGTAGTAGAGTAAACGATGTAAACGCGGTGTAAACAGTGTTTCACAGAATAGTGCTTTTATTCACAACTCTTTTTTTTCCAATCGAGATCCTCATCGTCCCCACACAGAACGGTGCGCATGTCGAGCTCAAGGGGCGAATTTCGAATCGCCACTGTGCTGGTCACGGCGGTGGCGGTCGTGACATGCGCGGTGTGTGTTTCTCCCGGAGCAGTGGCGCACGTGCTTGAGGATGCCGCGCGTCGGCTCCGATCTCTTTCCGTGAATAAACAAAAACGAAAGTCAGTCAGGGTGTACATGGATGGGTGTTTCGACCTCGCGCACTTCGGTCACGCAAACGCGCTGAGACAGGCCAAGGCGTGCGGCGATGTTTTAGTGGTGGGTCTGGTTCCCGATGCCGAAGTGTTGCGGTGCAAGGGCCCGCCTGTTTTGCGGGAAGCCGAACGAAGGGCCGTCATCGAATCAGTCAAGTGGGTGGATGAGATTATCGAAAACGTGCCGTACGATTTGACGCCTGAGTTTTGCAACACGCTTTACCGGAAACACGGTATCGACTTCATCGTACACGGTGATGACCCGTGCTTGCTTCCAGACGGCACAGACGCGTATGACTCCCCCAAGAAGCAAGGAAAATTCAAGATGATCAAACGAACGGAGGGGGTTTCCACGACGGCGATCGTGGACGCAATTTTGTACGCCGCGAGGTTTGGGGAAAAGGAAAATAAGTCAGATGAGAACGCGTCGACGACTCAAGAGTTAACTCAAGAAGTAACCGCAAAGCCTTCCTCTGAAAACCGGTTCCTAACGACTACCCGTCGCGTGACGCAGTTCAGCGGCGGCGGCAAAGCCGTGCCTGAGAATGCGCATGTGGTGTACGTGCACGGCGCTTTCGATTTGTTCAACGCCGGGCACGTGCATCTTCTTGAAAAAGCAAAGGCGTTTGGTGATTATCTGTTGGTCGGTATTTGGGACGACGCGGATGTGCGATCACAAGAAGGGGAAGGGCACCCCGTGCTAAAGTGCCAGGAACGCGCGTTAGGTGTGTTAGCCTGCAGACACGTGGACGACATCATACTGGGCGCCCCAACGCGCGTAACAAAAGATCTACTCGCGACGTTCGACGTCAAAGTAGTCGTTGCGGAGGCAATGGAAGGAAGTATCGAGAAGGACGCTGTTGATGACCCAAACAAAGTCGCAAAGAACATGGGTATATTTCGAACAGTGGAAGCTCCTGAAGCTGGCTCTGCGGGTGCGTTGACTCCCTCTGAGATTATCAAACGCGTCGACGAAAACAGAGCGGCGTACGAGTCGCGAAACGAGCGGAAAAATAAATCGGAAGCGAAATATTATGCTCAGAAAGCGGAAAGGACCATAGAGGTTGCCCGGGAAACATAAGTTAAGTAGTCTAGATAGAGTGGAGTAGTAGGTGTGCCTTTGAAAAACGTATAGGTAGATATCATATCAAAACCTTTGAATCTTTTGCGTCAATCTCGCGTCTCGAGAAAACCTTTCGCTTACGGAATTTGCCTGTTGTAGGGCTGCCCCGTTCCGAGCGCCGCGCGTTCGTCCCTCTCCGCCTCGACTTCTTCCAGCACGGGCTGGACGTACCACTTTAAAGGGGTTTGTTTCGCCTGCATCTCCTTGTCAAGGTACACGTGCTTCATTGAGAGGTCCATGGCGCGCTTTAAGCGCTGCATCCTCAAATCCCGCTCCTCCTGCGGCAACCGCCGTAACGCCTCCGCCACGTCGAGGTTAGCTGTCTCATCGAGCAAGTCGTCGTAACGCAAGCCGTACTTCGAAAGCTCAGCACCCACCACGGCTTGGTACCTCTTCGCCATCGCCGCGAACGCGGGCTCGAACATCTTCGCCAAGGCTTTGGACATCGTGACCGTGAGAAAGCGCTTCCCTGCGTGATGAAAAAAATGAAAAATCGGTCAGTTGTGGGTTTAATGACTCGAGAAACTGTCGTTGATTTGGGTTTTGGCCGTGGAAAAACGGGTTGGATGATGATCGGGCCTTGGATCCCCCCAAGGCCTAACCGACTTGGGTCCGTCTATGCGCGCGACGCGTTTCGTGTGTGAAGGGGACAATCAAGACGCCCAAACGCTCGGACCCGCGTCTCTCGCGCCCGAACGGACACGCGCGCCGTCCCCCGTCGAGATATTTTCCCCCGGCACTGTGCACAGAAGGGTCACGGATGATGATGGCCGTGGAGGGCGCCCCCGACTATTGCTGATCTCATCGCGAGCGACGCAGGCTTCGCGAAACGAAAGTGAGGGAGACGCACCGCTGCGCGACTCTGTGTGTGCCACGCCACGTACCACGCGCGTGGGGAAGTGAGGCAACGTAGCCCAACCCCTTCACGTCAAGTGAGATGGCAGAACGAGCAGAAAAAACGTGACTAAAAAGTCACACACACAGATTCGCTTTTATGGATGAGAAAACTCGCAAGGTTCTCTTGTCGCCGTCTCTCGCGCCGCGCGCGCATCTCTCGCCCTGCTCGCTCGCGCCCTCCGGCCCACCCCCCCGACGCACACGAAACGCACGGTTCTCAACCCCCCCACAAATCCTGTGCATGCACTGGTACTTCATGGTGTTGTAATCGTCCGCGGTTATGCAACCCTCGTCTAAAAGTTGCTTCGCGTGGCGAAGCGCGTCCTTCGCCGCGCTCGCGCCCGCCCACGCCGCGACCGGCACCAGATCCTGGGGCGGGGGCGGGGACGGGGTCATCACACTTCTATGGCGCGGCATGGGTGCCTTAATCTTTGCCATGGACGCCAGTGCGATTGTCGGGCCGGGAGACCCACCGAACACAAGGACACTAGGCGTCGTCAACGGTGTCAGTTCTTCCAAGTGCTTGGGGCTCACCAGCTTGCGCCGATGCGCAACCTGTGGTGAACTTTCCTGCGCCGCCTTCAGTATCTTGGCTCCCAATCCCGGAGCAGACTTCTTCGGCGTCGGTTTCCCGGACGTAGCCCTGGTACGGCCGCTGGCGTTGGGTGCCGCGGCCGTGGGTGGGACGATGTGCGTGGTGGCTTTGGTGGACGTCGCGCACATTACTCTCGTGGCGACTAAACTCGGGGCTGACGCGTCTCTTTCCCTGCCTTTCGTCTTGGTTGTCGGCGTGGGAGGTTTGGGCGCAGGCAAGGACTTTCGCGTCCGTTGCTTCTTCAACGGCCGGTATGCATCAGGGTCCTTCGCCAAGTCGTTCACTGAAATCGTGGCTCTCCGTTCCCCCGATTTAAATGTCGCCGACGGAACGAGCGGCGTTCGCTCTTTCGAACTTCGCTTGGCGCACTGAGGCGTTGATGGCGTATGTGCTTCAACCCCCTCGTTCAACACCGCGTTCATCACATCAGAGTCTTCGTCATCGTCAGAATTAGAAGGCGCTTGGGTTTCGGAACTCGTTGTGGTGCCTTCGGGGTTGTACACACTGCCGTCGGAAGTGTTTACGGGGGGGCGCCTGCTTCGATGGCCTTTCCGTCACCCGCGTGATAACTTCTTCCACTTTCACAAACCCTTCTTCTTCTTCTTCTTCAGGGAAGTCCTCGCCCAGTAGGCTCTCGATGACTTGTTGAGGGGTCGGGGCGTCCGCTGCGACTGTTTGCTCGAAGCCGGCATCCGAGTTTGTCGTTTCGTTGTCCGTTTCCGAGTCAGGCGTAGCCATGGTCGCCATCGAGGGCTTCGTAGGGGTACCGGTAGGGGACGAGACTTGCACGTCGGGAAAGCCCACAAACAATAGGGTGTCTGGTTGCTCAGCGTCCGAGTTTATTTTCGCCTTGAACCCTGCCGGGAATCCGGGCGAGGGGGCTTGCGTAGGGGACGGGCCCTCGGGAGACGTCGGGACTGAGACGGAGTACACCATCGCGGGGTGTTGTGAGGTCGGGGGACCGAGATAGGGGTGTGATAAAAGAGGGTCGTGGCTTTTGGAAGAGAAAAGAAGGACAATAAGAATTTTTCAGAATGTTTTTATTTGACTTTAACACAAATTCTAACCTCTCTCTACGCCCCCCTTTCCGACAGCAGCGCCAGGACGCCTTCGTACAGCACGGGCGAGGGCGGTCCGTGGAACATGGGTTCTGCATCTGCGGCTTTGGAGTGTGCGTTTTTGTTCGCCGAAGACGCTCGCCAGTCATCAAACGCGGAACGGTTTTTCCAAACCGTCAGCGTTGAGTAATTAAACCCGTCCTCCGCTTTGAGCGCGTCTCTTCTGAGTAATAAAAAAGTAAGAAATCCATCCATGTCTTCTAATTTACTCTCACGCTCAGCCCACCTGTTTTCGAACGACTCTTCCTTGCCCTCCAGGACTTTGAACCGGTTCATGGCGACGAACACGTCCGTGTCGAGCGGGTTGACGCCGTCGGCAGGAACGTCCCTCCACCCCCCGACAGCTTTCCACGGCGTGTCCTCAGGCGGAGGCTTCACGACCGGCAACAAGCCGTCGTAGAACGCGGGTTTCGGCCCGCCCTTCAGCACGAGCAACGAAGAAATTAACATCTCCGCGAACCCGAAAATCGTACCGCCTCCGTGCGCTTCTTTGAACGCCTCACCAGTGCGCCACGCGTCGAACCCGGACTTGTCCTCCCAGATTGTCAGAGACACGTAATCGTACTCGTCATCGGAAGTTGTTGTTGGGGGGCCGCCCATGCCAGGCGATGCCTCCACCCGCCTCATCAACGTGAAGAATCTGAACCCGTCCAGGTTCGCCAACCTCGATTTACGTTCCGCCCATCGCTTTTCGAACGTAGGGCCCTTGTCCTTCTGCAGCTTGAACCGGTTGCTCGCGACGTAACGTTCCGCGGTGAACTGCGCATCCGTGAGCTGCACGGTACCGACTTCGGACATGATGTCAGCGTTCGCGCGAGTTACCAAAGGGGCGCGGACACGGCGCGCCACTGGGGCGCGGCGGCCCACCACGGGGCGGCCGCGCACGGAGCTTGCGAAGGAGACAGCGGACGACATACTGCGCGCGGTGAAGTAGATCATCCAACGAAGTTGACGTGTCCAACTTTCGTTTCGCCGCTCAGACGCGCGACATGGGTGAATGGGGTACGCCACATCTTAAAATGCACTAGTTCTCCTGTCGAGGAAACTATTTGCTGCAGCAAAAGAGGTCGTGGGGACAAAGATCTCCTGAACGCTCGAGATTCGCTCGTCGCCGTTTTTTTCGTGGTTCGTGCCTACTCCAGCCGCGCCCTCCCCACACCTCGGGTCGCGCACCGACGCGTACCTGCACCTGTCGTTGGGACGCTCGCGTTGTCGTTCCCATGGGGTGGTTCCCCCGGTTACACCCGATGCTGAAAGCGGGTTTGACGTCTGGTACGATCATGTCCGGCGGCGACTTGATCTGCCAGACCATCGAACAGAATGGGATGCTTCGGGAAAATAATCCGGCGCCGCCGTTCGCGGCAAGAGGCGTGGAGCAAGAGACGTCTACATCAGCACGAACCCCAAGCGTGGCCGCCGCGGTGCAGGAGCGTATGGGCCTCGCAAACTACGACCTCGTACGAACCGCACGGTTCTTCGGAGTAGGGCTGACCTTGCACGGACCATTCTTCAAGTAAGTCGCGAAAACGAAACTCAACTTGATTTATAGTTCCGCCGTCCCCAACCATCCCCAACCGTCCCCAACCGTCCCCATCACTCAAGTGCTGTCACTCACCATCCCCAATCCTCCCCAATCACCCCACTCACCCCAAAACTCAACAGCAAAACCCTTGGTATCATCGAACGCGTGGTGGGCCCGAAAACGTGCCCGAAGGCGGCGGCGAAGAAAGTGGCGCTGGGGCACGTTTTTCTCTTTCCCTCGTACGCCTTTCTGTTCAACGTGTGGATGGGCGGGCTGGAGGGCAGAGGGCTTTCTGGCGGCGTCCGGAAGTTCACGGATACGTGGTACGAGGTGTTGATCGCCGGTTCCGTGTTCTGGCCCGTGGCGAACATGATAAACTTCATGTACTGCCCTCCGCGAAACCGGGTGTTGTTTCTCAACGGCGGCGGGTTGTTTTGGAACGCCTTTTTGTCGTACCAAAACGCGAAGAGCAACGAGAAGAACAAAGGTGTTACGATTGTGTCTTCGAATGCACCACACCACAAGGTGAAGAAACACCGGATAGCATGAAAGTAAAACAAGTCGGGCATAGCCGTAGCCCTTTAGCGATAGCAATGTATTACAAGTATTATTTACAGTCAGATTCCATGGAACTTTCCGGCCGCCGACTTAAGATGACGTTTCGACCCTATCGCCGGTCAGTCTCGGCATCGCGATGCTTCGCCGTGCCGCTTCTGCTTTTACCGCGTTCGGGGCGCCTGCGCGTGCCGCACACACTTCCAACTCGGCCACACGCGCGCTCGCGCCCCTGGCGCAGCGCCGATGCAACTCCACCGAGGCGCTCGCGGATGAGCTCGTGTCGGCGTGCGACACGATGCTCGCGGCGGGCAAACGCGTGAACTGGGTGTTCCTGGGCGCCCCCGGCGTGGGCAAAGGCACGTACGCCACGCGCATTAGCAAATTGATGCAGATCCCGCACATCAGCGCCGGGGACTTAGTCAGGGACGAGATAAAAAAAGGCACAGAGCTTGGGGCTACGATGGAGGCGATCACGTCGACGGGAAAGTTATTACCCGACACGATGATTCTTGATATTTTAAAACAACGCGTGGAGGAGGGCGTTGTGAACGGCGAGCGCGGGTTCCTGTTAGACGGCTTCCCCCGGACCGTCCCCCAAGCCAAGGCACTCGCCGAGTTCGCAGAGGTCACGCAAGTCATGAACCTCGGGCTACGTGAAGAGATCTTGATTGAAAAGTGTTGTGCCCGCCGCATCTGCTCCGAGTGCGGGAAAAACTTCAACATCGCCGACATTAATTATCCGGGCGACCCGCCGATTGTTATGCCGCCGTTGAACCCCCCCGCTGGGTGTGAAGGGAAGATGACCCAGCGGAAAGATGATACGGAAGAGGTTGTCAAAGCCAGACTGCAGGTGTACAAAGATAACTCCATCCCGGTGGAGGAATTTTACCGCGCTAAACAAAACCTGACGGACTTTGAAATTAAATCAGGGATCCCGGAAACCATGCCGCGGTTGTTACGGGTTATCCTGGACATCGTCAAGGGGAATTGAGCGAGTAACAAGTGACAATTAGTCTCTATTTTTTATTCTATTCATAACATAGGTAACTAAGTAGTCTATCTTCCACCCTCTAGTCTCTCCGCGTGAATCGCCGCCACGCGACGAGGACTCCGATGCCCACCGCGGCCCCTTTCGCGGCGTCCGACCAATAAACCGGCAAGGCGAACACTCCGCCGTAACTATTTTCCGTAATGCGTTCGTCAATCAATTTCTCCTTCTCCTTCTCCTCAGCGGTTTTCGCGTATGCCACCGTGGATGCCACTTGTTCATCCACTCGTAAATCCCGTAACAATCTGGACGCGGCTATGCCTCCGTAGAACGCCTTGTGGTCCGTGGGCAGCGCGGCGAGTTTCGACGCGGCGGCTTGGCACAAATTCAGCGCCTCCGTCGCGACAACCGGATCGGCGTTCCCGTATAAGTCCTTCGCCGGGTATTGCTTTTTATCGAGCTCCCGCCAAAACACGTTCACCGCGATTGACGGGCCATGCACTGCTTCGGTATGGTGCGCCCACAGCGCGGGGATGAACAAAACATCGCCGGGCTGGAGCGTGACTTCAATCGCCGCTCGTCGCGCAGCTTTGTAAGCGGGAAATTGCTTGGGCCAAAAGTAAGGAATCCCCTCGCCGTCAACCTCTGGGCCGACGATAGGGGAGGACGAACCGTCTAAATACAGACCCGCGGCAACCGTCGGGGGAAACAGTAATACTCGTTTCTCGCCGTACAGCTGAATCAACGCGTTGTCCATCGCGTCGTAGTGCGTCCACAACCGGGTTCCGCCGCTGCTGCAACGCAACACCGCGGAGAAATACTTTTCATCCCTTGTTGGGTCGAGGACGTTGTCATCCGTGGCACCCCACAAAACCGAGCCCGGAACTTTCAGCTCACTGGCGAGATCCGGGAACTGTGCCAATGCATGAGCCGGTTCCTTCCGCGGGTTCTTACCGATGCTCCTCAAGTAGAACCACTCCGTGGGTTTTTTGTTTTCTGATTCCAAATCAAGCTTCTTCAGCAACTCTCCGAACTTTACGTTTTCGAAGGAAAAGTTTTTTCGCACGAAGTCCAAGTGCGGAGTTTTCGAGACGTGCACGCTGATCTCGGTTGCCGCGACGTCCGGTTTCGAAGCGAGGTGTTTTGGCGACCACGTCCAGGGCGCGGTGCCGACGTCAAGCCCGGTGAGCACACACGGCTCACGTTGAGTCAGCGGACCTTGCTGGAATTGACCTCGCAACGGTCGGTGCATTCGCCGCACGACGCCGGTTTTGTTCTTGGCCGATTGCGGAATCCATTTTGCGGTTAAACCAAACGTCGGGGAGTTCGGTTCACTAGGTGACGGGCTTTCGAAAACCTGCGCTCTGGTCTTGACGTGCCCCGGGGTTATGAAGCTGTAGGACGACGCTGGTTTCACTTTCGGGGTTTCCTTCAGGACGTCGTAGGACGACGCTCGCGTGACGCTTCCGGTTGGGGTCCCGGACGGAGACGTGCTCGTGCTGGCGCCCACGGCGTGCGCCCACGCGGATGTCAACCTCGCCGGGACGCACCGCACATCCGCCACGAGATGCCGTACACGCGGGGCGTACCACTTCACCCGCTCCACGTGTTCCACGCGAACGGACCAATCTCTGCCGAGCGCGGCGGCGCGGTTTGAGACTTCCTGCTCCAAGCGACGCGTCCACAGGGTTTCTTCACCGGACGCGACGTTGCCGTGCACGTGCAGTACGCCGCCTGAGTCTCTCAAGGCGGCAACGGCGGTGGGCCACGCGCGTTCGCTGTCAGGCAGTAGCCCTAATACAACTCGATCGGCGACGCCTGTCGGGGCCACTCGTCGGTTATCGCCCTCCCTCACTTCGTACCGGGATTCGTCGATTCCGTTTTTTTTCAAATTCTCGCGAAGCGCGTACACGCTGTGCGGGTTCCACTCGCACGCCACAACCTTTGCTACACCGGCGTGGTGCAGGAGTTGCAGGGTGTAGTACCCGATTCCAGCGTATAGATCAACCACGATCTCACCCGCCGCGGGTGTGTTTCCCATCCGCGCCTTTTCCGTTCCGTTCCCTGATGAAAACATAACCTTCGTCACGTCCAGTCCGTACCAAACCCCGAGCTCTTTCGTTTCAACCCACCCGCCCTGATTCTCCGGGTCCCACAACATTTCAGCTCGCGATTCACGTTTCGGGCCTTGAGAAACCTCGGCTTGCCTTGCGAGGCGGTTCACCCCGAGCGCCTCGGCGACGGCTTGGTAGAGCTTGGGTCGAGATTCAGGTGGCCACGCCGTTTCTGAGCGGAACGACTCCGAGGGAAGCAACGCGAGGCTGCCTAATTTTTCCCACTTAGTGGGAATCTCGCCTTGTGCGTTAGCTTCATGTCTTGCCTGGGTTCCTCCACACGCAGTGGCCAACGCGGCAACTCGAATCAGCGCGGCGGGATTTTTCTTTTCGACTCGTGTAGCTAGCGTTTGGGTCTTGTCGCCAACGTCGCCCGATTTCACAACTGAGGCGACACCGTCTAGAAGCGCGCACAAGATGATCATGTACTGACGATTCTGCCATGATTCTTTGACAAGAGGAGGCTGCGAATCCTTCGCCAAATCGACTTCCACTTGGAGAATCTTTGCGCCAGCTTCAGTTATGGGCAACAGCACTTTTCCGTCGCTACTCAACCCGGCTTTGCGGCTTTTGTCCAACCACCCGCACGTTTTCACGCAGTCTTTTATTGGCTTAGCGCGAGCCGCATCCACGGTCAGTACCCACTGGTCCGTGGGTTGGGATGGTGAGGGTGAGGGCGAGGCGTCGTTCTCCAAGTCAGGTCGCGGTGAAGTGCCATTTTCATCCAACCCATTGTTCGCAGAAGAAGACCCCCCCGTATCCATCTCATCCCCAAAAACTTTCTCGATTCTCTCCTCTAGTCGTTTCGCCCTCGCCACGTTTGCGTCCCATTTTTCATTCGCGATGCGCACCAACTCCCTGATTCCGTTATCGCTCACCAACCGCACACCACGACTCACAACAGGCGTTTCCATCCGAATCGAACACCGGATGGAACACACCACCCTTTTGTCGTTACCCGTGATTCCGGATTCCCTGAACCCGGCATCGCGCGCGGCGGCGACGAACTTGCCGCCGGTCTCGACGCTCGACGCTTCGACGGACAGAATGAACGGCTCGAACCGCATGACTAGGGTGCACTCAGGGTCAACAGGTGTTGTGCTGATAGGTGTTTTACCGTGTGAAGCTGTTTCATCACCAGTCTCACCCTCAGTGTCTTCGCCTAGTTTTTTTCTCACTGCCGCGATGATGTCATCGACATCCGCCGGGTCGTGGTTCACGTACACCCACTCTCCTCCTTTTTGTCCATCCGCTCGCGACAGAGGGGTGGGGTCCGCGAACAGACTCACGCGGCCAGCACACGAGGAAGTGGTGAAGAAATCAGGGTGTCTGTTCACCAGCGCCACGACGGGGCGCGCGCGCTGATCTACGTGGCCCGCGCGTGAGAAATCGCCAGCGTCGAGAGCGAGCTCGGAAAGCGTCGCCGCTTTTCGCTGCGCGAACTTTGCATCCATATCGGAACACACCAAGCGTCGGGGACGATGCCGGTGCTATGCGTTCCCACTGAACAAACCGCCGCGTCGTGAAATTTCCCACCCAATGCGTAAGGCCGCGGACCGACGTCGCCAAGCGCCGTGCGCCGCGACGAGTAGAGCAGGGGCGGCGGCGAGCCACGATGAAAGTTTGAACATCCAAGAAAAGCAGCCTTCAGTCCGAGAGGCAGTTACACAAAAGTGACTCGATGATATTTTCTCCGATGCTCGTTGGAGCCCTTCGCAGAGGCCGTCGCGCGTTGTCGTCGAGACACGCGTCGGGTGATGGACGGCGACGCGAGTGGCGCGCCACACGTTCCGACAAAGCTGCGCACGAAGCGCATGTCCGAGCTATGCGCGCTTGATGATTTGTCTTCAAATCCGAGTGAGGAACCAGCAATCGTGGTAAACGTCCCGGAAGCCGCTGCGTCCCCGGTTGGAAACGCGGAACGCGACGCGAGCGCTATGCCCCCACCCAAACCCCCCGCTCAGGTAGGGAGCTTGCCGCATCTGAATTTACACATAAACATCCCCTCAAATCCCACGACGCCGATGGATGAGAGACCCGGGGGGAGCAGCGCGAAGAGCTCGCATTTCTCGCAGGAGAGCGAAGATTTGGCCGAACAAGCGCCGCCGGTCACCCCGGCGACGGCGTTGACCGTGCTGCCGCTGCACGCCGCGGTCGCGGCTGGCAACGTCGATGCGGTCCGGAAATGGCTCGACCAACGTGCGCCTGTGAAGGAGGAGCTCTCGGAAAAGAAAACGGGCGAAGCGACGAGCACGCCGGAGTGGCCGCCCCGACCGGTGCGCGACATACTGGGTCCCGGGAGCGAATCACGGGAGCCGTGGTCAACCGTGGGAGACGTCCCTTCCGACGCGGGAGACGCGGCGGCGCGACTGGGGGAAATCGCACGCGCCAGAGCCGCAGGTGTCGCCCCAGCAGTCGCCGGGCGCGAAAGCGACCGCTCCAGCGCGGGCGGCGAAGCCGGCCAAAGAGGTCCGGTGGACGTGCGAAACGAGCACGGAAACACCGCGTTGGCGGTCGCGGCGGCGCTCGCGGACGCCACCGCGGCGTGTGCAACGGCGATACTCCTTATGGAACGAGGCGCGTCGCCGTTAGCGCTGTCCGGAGGGTGGACCCCCCTGCACTGGGCGGCGCAGCAAGGCAACCTGGACGCGCTTGTCAAAATGGCCGCCTGGGAAGGAGGAAGGGGCGTGGACGCGCGCGCGTCGGACACGGGAGACACGCCGTTAATGGTCGCCGCGGCGGCTGGCAGGGTGGAGTGCTGCGAAGCGCTGTTAGCCGCGGGCGCTGATGCGCTTGTTATGAACGCGGATGGGAGTGACACCCTATCATTGGTCGCGACAAAAGTGTCCAAAGGCATTCGACAAAAAGTGCGCTCCGCGACGCGCGCGGCGTTGCTGTCTTTGGAGCCCAAACTGCGCGTCCTGGTGTTGCACCACGGTGATTGTGACGCGCACGTCTCGATGAAGCCGCACCAAGAAAGCCCGGAACGCATCGCCGCGATTCTGGAAACCTGCGCGCGAGCGGCGGCGACTGGATCGTTACCCAACGAGGAAACCACGTCCTCGTCATCGTTCGAACCCGCCGGGTACGACCATTTGCAGCGCGCGCACAGCGAGGAGTACATCGGTGTGATCACTGAGCTGGGGGATACCGTCGCAGGGACACCAGTAGCGTTCACGCCGTACTACCAGGGCCTGAAAGGTAAAAAGCAAAAGAAAAAAGAACTCAGCGATACGTTCTTTTCCCCTGGGACGATGAAAGCGGCGTTGCGAGCAGCGGGCGGCGTGGTACACGCAGTGGAGAAAGTCTTGTCCAACCAAGCGCGAACCGCATTTGTGTGCGTCAGGCCGCCGGGGCACCACGCGGGGACAGACGGCGCAACCGCGGGGGCACCCAGCTCGGGGTTCTCGATTCTCAACAACGCGATGATAGGTAAGTAATTGACGCAAAAGGCAAAACGTATTGTTGTGCTGCAAGGTTTTTCGCTCGTTTCGTTCCGGGAGGCGAAGGTGCGTAGGGTGCCGCGCGGACCACGCCGGCACGCTTTGCCTTAATTATTATAACATGTCTCCCGCACATCACACACGCGGTTTCTGATGACTGGAGACGCTGAGGATACGTCGCCCTCGGACAGATACGAACCGTACATTGTTTGCTTTTGTGAAACTCGCTAATTTTCTTATTCTTTTCTCGCTGTTCGCTGACCTCACTACTCCCTTCCCAGGCGCTTTACACGCTTTGGAAGGCAACGGCGGTCGACTCGCGAAACGCGTCGCGGTGGTTGACTTCGACGTGCACCACGGCAACGGCACGGAGGAGATCACGCGGGCGTGGCACGAGCGTCACCGCCGTTCAAACGCGCGTTCCGGCGGCGTAAATCACGACGCGGATGTTTTCTTCGCCTCCATTCACCTCGCCGACAACGGCAAGGGTTCAGGGGTTGAGTTTTACCCCGGAACCGGGACGAAAAGCGACCTGCACCAGAACATCGTCAATGTGATCGTTCCACCGATGTGGAGGACGCAGGAAAACGTGAGCTACGCGGTGGGGGGGCGGAAACGGGTTCCGAAAAGGAACAGGGACGACGAGCTGGACGGGAGCGGAGCGGCGCTCGGCAAGTCTCAAAATAGAAAAGAAAAGGAAATGTGCGTAGTTTCACCTCGCGCGCCGCCTCCCCCAGCCGGAGGCCGTGAGGAGTGGATGCGAAAGTTAAGGTATCATATATTACCGTCGTTACGCGCGTTCAAGCCTGATTTACTGTTAATTTCCGCCGGGTTCGACGCGGCGAACCACGACGTCGGTAACATGGGCATGGACAGAAGAGGCCAAAGGAATGGAGGCGTTAATTTGACGCCCGACGATTACGAAGAGATGACTGCTAGGTTATGTTCCGTGGCGCGCAGCAGCGGAGGTAAGGTTGTATCTGTGCTGGAAGGGGGTTATGGGCATTTAGTCGTGGACCCCAGTGATAACTCGATGAGTTTAAACAGGGACACGTTCGCGTCGTGCGTTGTTTCGCACGTTAGGGCACTGGCGGGTTTAGGTGCACCAGTCACGGATTAAAGGAGTTATTTATGATTTAATACACATGTGCAATAGGTACCTATACTTGTATGCATAGCACATCACGCCTCCACCGCCATCAACTCCTTCAGCTCGTCCGCGAAGTACTCCCCCACCAGATAACTGTCCACTGTTTTCTCCGGATCCACGACCAACGAAAACCCCATCGCGCCGTCGTAGCTCATAACTGAAACTTGGTTGATCAAGTTGGACACGGCAAACGTCATCGCCTGCACCTTTTTTCCGTTGAATAAAGTAATGGCCTTGGTTGGCCCTGGAACGTTCGTGAACACCATCGTGTGCTTGGACATGACGTCGTAGATTGTTTGCGACTGGAACGCGGGGCCTAACAAGTTGGCGGCAACGACGTTCAGCGCGGCGAGTGCATGTGCAGCAGGTGTAGTCTTCATCAAATCGCACCGTCGCTTTGTGAGTCGTAATCTGTCCACGATAGTCTTCCCAAACCCAGTCGCCAGCACCAAGCTCACAAACGTCCACCTGTTGCACAAAAACAACGGGTCTTTCGGGCGGCCGTCGATGAACGGAATCGCGATGGCGGCGCGCGTGTACGGAGTCTTTGCATATATTTTTTTATTATTTTTTGAAGAAGAGTCATTACTCACCGACTCGTTTCTCTTCGTCATCTCGTTGTCGTACCTGTGCAGCGCCCCCGCGAGGCACGCACACACGACATCATTAACAGTACACCCAAACTTTGTTTTCACGGCCTTGATATCGGCTAACTTGAACCCCTCGCAGGTGATCATTTTTCGAGACCCGGAATATCGCACGGTTTCCGTAGCGTCGTAAAACGCAGTGTGCGAATCGCGGCGGCCGACTGGCGTGGACACTGCGGCGAGCACAGCTGCGATGCAGTTGAATACCCATACGATGAACGCGGCGAGTATTGACGGGCTCGTCATGTACTGCATTACGGTTGTTTTCTTGCCTAGCGATCGTCTTTTGAAATCCAACAGCGCCGCGTCGCCATCCGTGAGATGCGTCAGGACGTTGACTAAACTCAACCCGTCGCCCACGGCGTGGCTCACCCGCACGCACACCACTGGCGGTTTCCGTTTAGGGCCTCCGGGAGAAGGAACCCAATCCGCGCCTGTTTTAAGAGTCAACACGCACACGTCCCACAGCGGCCGCGTGGTGTCCAGCGGCGACACCAGTAAGGCGTCCATCTTTTCGCACAGCTCTTGTTCCGATTGCACCTCAACCCGCGTTACGTGTCCCGCCAAACTCGCCTCGATATCAACAACCTCTTCCCACACGTACCCGTGTTTTTTCTTTCCGTCCGGCACGACCTTGCTCTTTAAATTCTCAAACGCCACGATCTTTCTCATCGTGGTCATCAAGTCCGCATCGGTGGGAGCCGCATCCAGGTAGAAGAACGTGGCGAGCGGGAAGTCGGGGCATTTCGCGGATGGAGGGAAGGCACTGCCTTCTAACGCACCCCGCGCGATGGTTTCCGTCATCAGGCTCATTCTTCGCTTGTGAGTGCCCTCGGCGGGGGCGTACTGTTTTTGCACCATCGCGAAAGAGAAGTGCGTCACGCCCCAGAGAAGAGCGCGTGAGAGACTGGCGAGTTGGACGCTAACAACCTGTCTTTTCACCGATTTCCAGCCGGCACTGGCAAACAGTCAGGCTGTTGAGTTTAAGTGTCGTCTCCGATTTCGAGTCAGGTCAGTCGCGCTCGCACGCTCGTCGCGCAGGAGGGGCCCGACCATGGTTGCCACGCGAAGAAGCTCCACCGCGGCCGCGACGGCTTCTAAAGCCGAACCGATGGTGCGTCTCTCGCTTTTCCACCTCCACGCGCGTTTCCAAAGGCCTACCCTAGGACTGGGCACACCGGGGGACTCAACGACGACAGATGTGCTCGTTCGGTCGTAGATCTGAGGTTTTCCCAGGTTCGCGACGGTGTCGGAGGCGCATCCGGGAATTTCAGGAGGTCTACGCCGGTCGTCGTGTCCTGTCCAGACATATTGAAACGAGTCATCCGCTTGTCATCCCTCGGGGATCCTGAACAGCCCACCTCCATCGCCCTGCCGTTGGAAAATAAAACAAAAGCGCCCGAGGTTAGATCTGAGTCGAATCTGACTGCGACTGACCCCTCCATCCATCTATCCATCCATCCATCTATCTCCCCTTCCCATCCATCCCCCAAAACAAACCCAAAGGTGATGGACGTCACCAAACCCAGTTCCCCCACTTCCGTGTTGAAGGAGGAGACGGAGGAGGATCTGTACACTAAGTTGAAGGGGTTGCAGCGGGAGTTGGAATTCGTCGAGATCCAGGAGGAGTACGTCAAGGATGAGCAGAAGAACTTGAAGATTGAATTACTGAGAGCGCAGGAAGAGGTGAAGCGCATCCAAGCTGTGCCGCTTGTGATTGGGCAGTTCCTGGAGATGGTGGACGAGAACGCGGGCATCGTGAGTTCGACGACTGGGTCGAACTACTACGTGCGGATTTTGAGCACTTTGAACCGGGAGCTGTTGAAGCCGTCATCCAGCGTCGCGTTGCACAGACATTCCAACGCGCTTGTGGACATTTTGCCTCCCGAAGCCGATTCCTCAATCTCGCTGTTATCCGACGCCGAAAGACCTGACGTGAAGTACTCAGACGTCGGAGGTATGGACGTGCAGAAGCAGGAGATCCGGGAAGCCGTCGAGCTCCCATTGACGCACTTTGATTTGTACCGCCAAATCGGAATCGATCCGCCGAGGGGCGTTTTGCTGTACGGCCCGCCCGGTACCGGCAAGACGATGTTAGCGAAAGCGGTGGCGCACCACACCACTGCGGCGTTCATACGCGTCGTGGGCAGCGAGTTCGTGCAGAAATACCTGGGCGAAGGCCCCAGGATGGTCCGCGACGTGTTCCGCCTGGCGAAGGAAAACGCGCCAGCTATTATTTTCATTGATGAGGTTGATTCCATCGCGACCGCGAGATTCGACGCGCACACCGGTGCGGATCGTGAGGTGCAACGCATTCTGATGGAGCTCCTCAATCAAATGGATGGGTTTGATCAAACCGTGAACGTGAAGGTGATCATGGCTACGAACAGACAGGATACGTTAGATCCAGCGTTGTTGCGCCCTGGAAGGCTGGACCGAAAGATCGAGTGCCCCGCGCCGGACAGAAGGCAAAAGCGTCTCGTGTTCCAAGTGTGCACGGCGAAGATGAACCTCTCTGATGAGGTTGATTTAGAGGATTATGTCTCGCGGCCGGATAAAATTTCAGCCGCGGATATCCGTTCCATTTGCCAGGAAGCCGGACTGCAAGCGGTTCGAAAAAACCGGTACGTCGTCATGCCCAAGGATTTCGAGAAGGGGTACAAAAGCTCGGTGCGAAAGCCGGGGGACGACTTCGCGTTTTACAAATAAAAAGGAGTTGGGTGTGGACTGTGGACTGTGCAGTGTGAGACGTCGGTGTGCTTACAGTATTGGTATCATTCCTCGTGTAGCTTTTCTTTTGTGAAGTTGGAAGAACTTTTTCATTCAAAGAAACGTACTTGAGAATTTCAATGTTCGTTGTTTGTCTCCACTACGCTCACTCTCTCACCCTCTCTCTTATTTCGAAGTCCTACTCCCTCGCGTCCGTCACACCCTCTTCTCCGTCCTTAGTTCGCGGGCTTGGAGCTGCACTTGAAGCACGCGGCGCGGCTTGCGAAGTTGTGCGCGCGGCAGTTTTGGCACAGCCAGTCGCCCGACCTGAAGTTATCAGGTGCGGACAATGACCCGCCACTCGCGGGCGCAGGTGCGCCCCTGCCCTCGCCCGTGCCCGCCTTGCGCTGCTTGCACTTGAAGCACGCGCTACGTGATGCGAAGTTGTGCGCCCTGCACCCGGTGCATATCCAGTCCCCCGGGCGGAAGTTCCCCCCTGAAAGGCCGCCTGCCGGCTCGGGTTTGTTTCCGAACTCCGCGCCTACGTTCGCGCCGAAGGACAGCCCGGGTACCCCGGGCTTGGAGTTTTTACACTTGAAGCACACCGACCGGCTCGCGAAGTTGTGCGCGGTGCACCCGGGGCACGTCCAGTCCCCTGGGCGACGCACGCCCCCACCCCCGCCGATGCCAATGGGCGGGGGCGGCGCGGATCCTGCGTTGGTCGCGCCGTCCGCCGGTACGGGCGTCGGCGCCAACCGCGCGCCCAGCCACGCGAACGTCAGGGACAGGTACGGTTTCTCGGCTGCGGCGAGCGAAGATACGGGTTCCAGGTGCAGGGCGAACGCGGCGACCCTTGTCAAGCCCGTCGCAGGGTCCACCATGTGCTCCGATCTACACAACATCACAGGCGACCCGGTGTCGTTGTGCCCCGGCGCGCCGACCAATTTCTGGTCCACCGCCGCCGCGACCAAACGCACCTGCGCGCCGGTGTTCTTTGCCGCGACTTGGTTCGCCTCGATCGCGGCGCAGATTTCGTTATCCTGCACGACCTCTAGCTTGGCGCCCCTTTGTAGGTTCGGGGCGCACTCGCTGGCTAAGCTCCAATCGTTCGGGTTCGCCACGCCGTCGATCATCTGGCAAAAGTTCAACGGGCCGACTTGCGAAAGAATGCCTTGCAAATTCGTGACAAGCGGTTGCAAACGCTGACTCCACATGGCTTGCTCCTGCGGCCGCAACACGTACCCGCTCGCCACGGACGCGGAAGTCGCGATGACACCCACACCCTCCGCACCCGCAGTGCTTGTTTGAAGCATCGCGAGCAACGCTTCGGGCGACGCAGCGGCGGCGGCGGCGGCGGG